>Ga0256840_1002309_pt1 | contig 16940 bp, 18 predicted proteins | sample 355202metaG_FD_185969 | JGI IMG/M metagenome (GOLD analysis project Ga0256840, IMG submission 185969) | Hydrothermal vent microbial communities from Mid Atlantic Ridge, Atlantic Ocean - 355-202 | ecosystem: Environmental > Aquatic > Marine > Hydrothermal vents | place: Atlantic Ocean: Mid... | reverse complement strand
ATCTACTACATGTACTGTCTGTCCATCTGCCTCAACACTATTGTCACCAGCTGTTGTGGTAGTGGTTGTGTTCATATCTATATCATCTGTTACTGCACTTACATCTACTGTGTAGGTTTGATCACTAGCATCCACTTGAGATACATAAGGGTTTCCAGCAATATCTGTCGCAGTATCCTCGTAAGAGTAAGAGTATTTAAAATCATAGCTGCTAACTATATAATACCAACATAAAAGAATTAGTATTTTCTACAAAAAGGAACCCGATGGGAAAAAAAGACTTTTTAAATGCACTAAGCCGTTTAAATCTAAACACAGCAGATGCAATTGAGCTTTATTTTATGTTAAAAGCTTGGAAGATAGTATCTCAGCTAGATAGTGTAGATGAGCATTTAAAATTTGATTATTTTTTTCAACAGTCAATAGAGTCAAAGTATCTTGAAGAGATATTTAAATCCCTCTCAAAAAACTTCATAGTTTTTAAACTCTATCTAAAAGAGGCTAGCCATCTTAAAAAGGTTGGCATCCATACTATAAAGTATTTATATGAGTTTGCAATAGATAGCAGACTTAATATAATAAGAGTAAATGACATACTAAGATATAAAAATAACTCATACCACCATATACCCTCAGACCAGATTGGAGAGCTTGGAGTTAAGCTTTTGTTGGACGGTGATTGTACTAGGTCTATCTATATGCCTTTTACAAATGGATTCTCTTGTTCATATGCTTCAACTAATCCAATCATTGCTGAAAATACATATGAGTATAATGCCTTTATAACAGAACTTATAAATATAGTTGAAGATGGAAATATAGAGTTTATACTAAATGATGCACTTGATGAGCCATCACTTAAAGAGTATGGCTCATCAAGACTACTAAGACAGTTTGATATGGTTATCTCATTTCCTCCGCTAAGCTCAAGAGAGAGAAGAGATTTAAACTCAAAGTTTATACTCACAAGAAGAGATAAAAACTTAACTATTGATATTGCATACTTCTTGCATGTACTCTCTCATACATCTAAAAGAGCAGTTATTATGATGCCTGTGGGGCTTAGCTATAGAACAGGGGCAGAAGCAGAGTTTAGAGAGTATCTAGTAAAAAAGAATCTCTTAGAAGCCCTTATACAACTTCCACCAAACTTTCATAGTGGTGCAGCTTTAGAGACAACTCTGTTTATAATCAATAAAGATAAAAAGACAGATAAGACTCTTTTTATAAATCTAAAAAGTGATACATTCTTAACAAGAGATAGTAAAAAGATGATTTTTAAAGATGTAGATGCCATAGTAGATATATATAAGGCTCAAAAAGAGACAGAGGGCGTATCTGCTTTAGTCTCAAATGAAGAGATAGAAAAGTACAACTACAACTTATCAATTGAAAGATATGTTATAAGTAAAAAACTAAAAGAGTTAAAAGATACCCTATCGTCTTATAAGTTAATAAAGCTTCAAGATATAGCACAGATTAGAAGATCTCAGCTTTTTACTGAAAAAGAGAATGGCCAGAGTGTTTATGAACTTTCTCCATCAGATTTTAGTAGAGCTGGATTTACTAAAGATGGTCTAAAAGTTAAAACCATCAACACAAAATCAAATAAATATAATATCTATAAACTTATGCCTTATGATGTACTTCTTAGTGCTAAAGGGACTATTGGTAAAGTAGCAATTATAGCAGATGAGATTCAAAAACCTATGATAGCTTCTCAAGCTTCTGAGATTATTAGATTTGAAAATAAAAAAGATGCCATAGTTGTCTATATGTTTTTAAAATCAGATATAGGACAAGCTCTTCTAAAACAGCTTACATCAGGTAGTGCTATGCCTCAGATTGCTTCTAGTGATATAAAGGGGTTTCTTGTTCCTCTCTTTTCTGAAGAGCAGAAGAAGAAAATGGTATCTAACTTTTATAGAGAGATTGAGTTGTATGATGAGATAGATAGATTGGAGGGGGAGATTAAGGGGGTGCATGGTAGGTTTTGAGGCCTTTTAATATTATAATGTCACCACCACAAGGAGCTAGCTCAGCATAAGAGCTTCTTTTATTTGAAAGTAAAAACAAAAAGATATATCATAACTTTTTAATTCTCTCTAAAAGTTCTTTATTTATCTTTCTTCTTTTTTTATCAATAAACCATCCCCATTTGTTAAAATACCGTATAGTTGAATAGATATGCAAAAAAAGTTCTTTTTTTCGTTTATGTGATTCTTGGGCATGTACATGTACCACACTCACATGAGGATAAAACATCGTCTTATACTTTTCATATAATCTTCTGTTTAAATCAAGATCTTCCATATACAAAAAGATTTTTTCATCAAATAGTCCAACATCTCTCAGAGCATCTACTCTCAAAAACATAAAACAACCTGATAGAAAAGGTATATTTACCTCTTTATCATATCCTATGCTATGAAGTTCAAACTTAGCATTTATTTTTTGGATTATCTTATCAGATATCACAAATCGGCGAACTATCAGTTCAATAGGGGTTGGTAACATTTTACAAAGATATTGTAGTTTTCCATCTGGATAATAAACATTTGGCATAACATTTGCAACATCTCTATTTTGCTCCATATACGATAGTAACTTTTCTAAAACCCCAACTTCAAAATAAACATCAGGGTTTAAAACAAGGTGATAATCCACACCATCCTCTAAACTCTTACGCAGTGCTATGTTGTGTGCTGCACCAAAACCTATGTTTTTACCATTAAAGATATACTCTATTTTATCATTTCCATTAACCAAAACTTTCAAAGCATCTGTTTTAGAATTATCTATAAGATACAGCTTTACATCTAATGTTGTATTTAAAAAACTTTCTATAGCTTTTTGAACTAATTCTGGATTATTGTGATAGAGCACTATCGTTGCATGTATTCTCATATTTTTAATAATAACCCCATATTTCTTATAAACCCCTGTTTTAAAAGTCCATATTTCAAAAGAACTTTTCTTTTTTGCCAAAATGATTTTGATTCGATTGAGACAAAATCTTCTAACATTGTTATGCTCTCTTCATCCAAACTATCTCTGTATTGATTTAAAAATTTTTGTGCTTGAACCAAGTTGTCTTTCATTGGTAATTCAATAAAAAATTTTCTCACTATTGTTTTTATCTTAAAACCTTTTGCACCTATACTATTTTTTTTATGCTGTCTATATTTTATAAGAGGCTCATTCACATAAGCAATCTTTCCAAACTTGCTAGCAACAAGCCCTAACCACCAGTCATGCATAATCGCTTCATCTGGTATGGGTAGTGTCAACTCGGCTAACTTTCTATTTATCATTACAGTGCAACCTGTGATGGTGTTTTGCATCAAAAGTTTATTAAATGCATTAGAAGATGGGTCTATATTTTCAAAATGCCAAAAAGATTTATCTATTGTCTGTAAATTCTCATCAACAACTTCTAAATCAGTATGAATTAAAATTGGTTTATCAGGATATTCTCTTTCTATCTCCTGAATTTTTTGCATCGTTTTTTCTATTTTGTCTTCTTTCCAAACATCATCTTGGTCACTAAACATAAAGTAGTTACTATTTGTACTTTTCAAAGCATACTCAAGAAGTTTTGAAAAACTCTTTTTTACACCTGTGTTTTCATCTGACGAAAGTATTTCAACATTGTATGATTTTAAAATCTTCTTGCTATTATCTGAGCTTCCATCATCTCTTGCCACTACATTAAAACTTATGCAAGATTGAGAAAATAATGACAATAACTGCCCTTGAAGATACTTATCCCCATTATGTGTAGACAATAATATTGAAACTTTACTCAAGATATCCTCTCTATCAATGTAATTATTTCCTTTTTTCTATTTTGCCAATTATTTAATTCAATAAAATTTTTATTTAAACTATCATTAGAACTACTATCAATTAATTGATTCAATACTTCTTTGAAATCCTTATAATTCTTATAAGAGCTAATATATTGAGAAAATTTATTTAGTTCTTTATAGTCTATAGATATAATTTTTTTTCCAAATGATATATATTCATACATTTTTACTGGATCTACCGCTTCAATAAGTTTATTTACTTTAAATGGCATAACCAGAATATCAGATTTTACAACTAATGTTTTGATATATTTATGTTCTACAGAACCAAAGTACTTAATTCTCTCATGTTTGAGTACTTCTATATTTTGTTCTATTGGCCCTATTAAAAAATATACTATATTTTCGAAATCATTTACACTTTTTTCTATTAAATCAAAATCCAACCAACTTGAGATAGTGCCTATATATGTTAAAACAGTATAGTTATTAATTTGGTATTGATTAAAGATTTCATTATACTTATCAAATATTTCTGTATGAACTAAATTCTTATCTAGTGCATTATAAACTAATCCATAAGAAGAATTTTGCAAATTATACTTTTTAACTTTCCTACTTTCTAATTCCTTTGAAGAAAATAACACCAAGTCTACTCTGCTAAATAATTGTTTTTCAATACTGCTTAGTTCATGATATTGCTCTTTTAAAACTTCAAATTCTAAAACATCATCCATACAATCATAAATTAGCTTTTGCTCACTTGATATTAAATTTCGCATCAATGGATACATTCGTAAGTCTGTAATCCATATATATTTATATTTATGAACTCTATATCGATATTTTAATAATATTTGCACAATTATAGAATTCATACTTCTTATCAATTTGAATCTTTCAAATGGAAGTTTAAAAACTGAGTTGATATTTAGACTACTTTCATTAATGGTTAAGTTTGATGTTCTAAAAGACTTTGGAATCATAATATCGACTTTAAAATTATCACTTAACTCTTCAGCTAAAAAATGAGGTCTTTGTTTTATCCACCCCCATGGCACATGCATTAAATAAAATATATCTTTTTTCAAACTATATTGACTTTATAAACTCAACTATTTTTTCACAAGCTTTACCATCTCCGTAAGGATTATGTGCTTGACTCATTTTTTCAAACTCTGTTAAATTAACTAATAATTTATTTGCTTCTTTTATAATCCTATCTTTATTTGTCCCCACAAGCTTTACTGTACCTGCCTCAATAGCTTCTGGTCTCTCTGTAGTATCCCTCATAACTAAAACTGGCTTACCTAAAGATGGTGCTTCTTCTTGGACTCCTCCACTATCTGTTATGATAAAGTATGATTTATCCATAAGATAAATAAACTCTTCGTATTGTAGTGGATTTATAAGATATATATTTTCTATATCTGAGAGTATCTCTTTGACTGGTTTTTGAACATTCGGGTTTAAATGAACAGGGTAAACTATATCTATATTTTTATATTTTAAAGCTATACTTTTGAGGGCTTCACATATATTTATAAAACCTTGTCCATGGTTTTCTCGTCTGTGTCCTGTAACTAGTATAATCTTTTTATTGGCTTTTATTTTATATTCTAAACTATTTAATATATTTTTCTCTAACTCTTGATTTGACTTAATCTTATCAAGTGCCAACAAAAGAGCATCTATTACCGTATTACCAGTTACTATTATATTTTTACTATTTTTGTTTTCTTTTAAAAGATTATTTTGTGATGTAATTGTTGGTGAAAAATGATAATTTGCCAAAACACCTGTTATTTGTCTGTTTGCTTCTTCTGGCCAAGGACTATATAAATCATTTGTCCTAAGCCCTGCTTCAACATGCCCCACTTTTATCTTTTGGTAAAATGCTGCAAGAGATGTAGCACTTGTAGTGGTAGTATCACCATGAACTAAAACAATATCTGGAGAAAAATCACAAAGTACTTTTTTCATACCGAGCAATACATTTGCAGTTATATCGTACAAGTCTTGTCCAGATTTCATTATGTTAAGATCAAAATCGGGAACAATTTCAAAAAGTTCTAAAACCTGATCAAGCATCTCTCTATGTTGTGCTGTCACGCATACTTTAGTTTCAAAATCATCACTCGCTTGCAATACTTTCACAAGAGGAGCCATCTTTATAGCTTCAGGTCTTGTTCCAAACACTAATAATATTTTTTTCATTGTGGACCTCTTTTAGTTAAAATTTTTTTACTTAAAATAAATGTTACTGGTATTGTTAGTACTATAATGAGTAACGGACCTAATTCTTTAGGTAATTTAAAGTAATCAACTGCAAAATAAAGAACAGCTATTCCTATTATATATTGAATCACATACACTAAAGGAAAAATAATTATTTTTCTAACAGAACTATTTTCATAAAAAACAAATTTTAAATTCAACCAATAAGAAAAACCGATACCAAAAATATAAGTTATTGTGTACGATATTGTATAATCAAATAGAGGTAGCAACAATAAATAAAATAAATAAGTTATAATTGTATTCAAACCTCCAACTCCAATAAATTTAATAAACTGTAGAATCATATTGTTTTAAACTCAGACTTTTTCATACAGATAGAGAGTTGTCTATGCTTAGTGTTCTCATATGTTCTCCAAGTGTAAGAGCCTACAATTCCAAGACCAAACATGTTCATTGCACCAAAGAAACCTACGCTTAAAAAAGTTGTAGTATATCCTGGTACTTCAATCCATCCCATGAGACGCGCTATAAATGCTGAAGTCCCAAAAAGGAAAAAGAATAACATTCCCACTATTCCTAATCTTGTCAACAACTTAACAGGGAGATCAGTAAATGAAAATATACTGTCCATCATGTAATCTATTTTCTTTCTTAGTGTCCATCCGGATGTGCCATGTTCTCGTTTTAATCTCGTATAATAAATGATTTTCCTACGAAACCCTAACCAAAATATTTGAGCAATTAAAGAAGAATGGTTTTCTTCTAAAAACAATAGCTCATCCCTAAATACTTTATTGCAACTAAAGATATCTACTCCACCAACAGGCATATCTGATACAATAAACTTTTTGTACAAATACCAAAAAAGTTTAGAAGATAACTTACTTAAAAGTGGATCTGACCGAGACTCTCTAGTACCGACAATTACATCATATTCATTTGTTTCAAGAATACGCATAGATTCTATAATGAGCTCAGGTGGTTCTTGTAAATCAGCAGCCATCACTCCAAAATATTCCCCTGTTGCATGCTCTAAGCCCATACGTATAGCGGAAAAAGAACCAAAGTTTTTTGAAAGCAAAAGTAATTGAGCATCTAATCCTGATGTAGGCAAGGTTTCGTTAAGTATGGCATATGATTTGTCAGGACTTCCATCTACAATAAATACAAACTCGACTTTATCATTAAGACTCTTTTTGATCAATGTCAATGCTTTTAACAAAGAAGGAATATTTTCCTCATTCTTATAAACAGGAATTATTATTGATTTCATTTTATGCTCCACTCATTCAGTAAATTAGTGATTTTTTGAGTGTCTTTTAAGCTTTGAACAGCACTTATAGGTAAACTCAATACTTCGTCATGTATCTTTTCACTTATGGTAAAAGTTTCATTTTCCCACTCTTTATATGCTTCTTGCTTGTGAGGAGCCAAAGGATAGTGGATAAGTGTTTGTATTCCGTTATCAAGTAAATATTTTTGAAGATCTTCTCTTTTAGTAGTTCTTATTACAAACAAATGCCAAACGCTATCAGTAGTTATTTTTGGTAAAACAATATTCTCATTTTTGATATTCTCAAGATAATAGTTAGCTATCTCCTTTCTCTCTTTGATCTCATCATTCAAATACCTTAGCTTTACTCTAAGCATCGCAGCTTGCATCTCATCTAGTCTACTATTTGTCCCTTTATAAAGGTTTTTATACTTTTTTTGGCTTCCATAATTGCCTAATGCTCGTATAGTATTTGCTAGTTTTTCATCGTTTGTAGTAACCGCTCCACCATCTCCTAATGCTCCTAAATTTTTCCCAGGGTAAAAGCTAAACCCGCTAGCATCACCTAAGTTTCCACATCTTTTATCTCTATAGTAAGCTCCGTGAGATTGAGCCGAATCTTCTATAACTTTAAGATTGTGTTTTTTTGCAATCTTATTTATTTCATCCATTTCGCAGGTTTGTCCATATAGGTGAACAGGCATAATGGCTCTTGTTTTTGAAGTTATTTTCTCTTCTATTTTTTTAGGATTAATCAGGTATATATCTAAGTCAGGCTCTACTAGCACAGGTACTAAATTGTTTTCAGATATAGCAAGTATTGAAGCTATGTAAGTATTTGATGGGACTATTATCTCATCTCCATCTTTCATAATACCCATCTCTTTATATGCTCTTATTATAAGCGTTAGTGCATCTAGACCATTGGCAACACCTATGGCATATTTAACACCACAAAACTCTGCAAACTCTTTTTCAAACTCTTTGTGCTCATTTCCTTGAACATACCAGCCACTATCTATCACTTTTGTACATACTTCTATGAGTTCTTCTCTGTATTGAGCATTTATACTTTTTAAATCCAAAAATGGTATCATTTCATATATCTCCTATTTAGTTTTATAATATTTAATCTTTCCACTTATCTAAGACCCTTTCAAATTCTATATTTTTTCCCAACATTAACTTTACAATCGGAGTATCCAAAGATTCTGAAGCTGATCAAAAATTGATTACCTTATCTATTTCACTTTCTATTCTTTCTAATTCCATAGGTCGTGGAAAATAATTAATAGCAGCTTCTTTTTTTAAATTATATTTATTGAATATGAATTGAAACCATGTTAAAAATATACCAAATAAAACGACCAATGGCATAATATATTTTTCTATTTTATTTTTAACAAATATAAAATCACTATATTGATATAAATAATATACAATACTTATAAATATTAAAGCAACAATTAATTCATTTAAATGCTCAATTATCCATAAAAATATATTTTTGATCATTTTACAAGTATCTCCTATATTTTTCTTTTTTTACTTCATATCTATCTCGTTTAAAATTGAAAAAATAATTTTCTTCATCTTCATCAACTATCTCGGCACCAAATCGTTGATGGAAAGCTATAACTTTATCATTACCTTTTCTGACATCAAAATGGGACTTTTCAAAACCAAGATTATAAAATCCAAATTCATATATTTGTAAAGCGGATTCTATCGCTGTACTTCTTGGTGCTTCTTCTTTGATAAGCCAACTTCCCCAACAAAAAGAGTTAGCTCTAAAGTCATACATTCTTACTAGTCCTAGCTTTTCAACATTTTTAGATTCAATTACAAAATAAAACTCTTCTTTCTTTTCTTCTCTTTTTTTATAGCTTTTTATCCACTCTTTTTGAGATTCAATTGTACCAGTAACTTTAGAGAGATACTTGGTCTTATTTTGATTTCGTCTCATACTGTAAATAAACTCTGCATCTTCTGTTTCAACTGTTCTCATATTTATATTTTTACCATAAATAATCATGCTACCATTAGGTAGATATAATTATTTACCCCCCCATTTTACAATTATTACATATCAAACTATCGTCACACTTTTGTCCACAATTACATATATAACCTTTATGTTTTGCTGGGTTTCCATACCAAAGTTCATTCTTCCCTATATCTTTTGTGACAACACTTCCTGCTCCTATCATCGCATACTCATATATAGTAATACCACCTACTATTGTACTATTTGCTCCTACTGAAGCACCTTTCTTAATAGTTGTTTTTAGAAATTCTACAGGATATTGTTTACTTCTTGGAGTAAAATCATTTGTAAAGGTTACATTTGGACCTATAAAAACATCATTTTCTATGGTTATCCCATTCCAAACTTGAACACCACTTTTAATGGTTACATTATCTCCAATTCTTACATCATTTTCAATTAGCACTTGAGTATTTATATTACAATTATTTCCTATTTTTGCATCTTTTAGCACCACACAAAACTGCCATATATTCGTGTTTACACCTATTGAATCTGATTGAACATCTGCTAATTCATGTATCATACTTTTGTTACACTACCATGATAAATTTCAATTTTACATTTTGTTTTTTCTGACTTATAAATAGAATCATTTTTAAGTTGTTGATTAACTATTGTACTTGAGGGCTTTTGACCCAGATATGTATTAAGGCTAATCGCTTTATATTGATGTGACTCAAGTATAGTCCTTACATTTTTTAAGAACTCTGTATCCTTTTGACTTACTACTGAAATTATATATGACATTTTATTTCCTTACTTTTTTATTTAATGTTTGAATAGTTTGAATAATTCTTTGTCTATTGTATCCTGAAATCACAACATCATTATTTTCTTTTAAAATTTTGCCAATCTCATTTAATACCCTTGGTATTTTCTCATAATTATCAAAACTACTTGATACTGGTCTCGATTTTATGTCCTGTAATTCTCTTAAAATATCACACATCTTATGATCCTTTTTTCGAATTCTCAATTTTATAATACAATACTAATGCATCACAAACTATTGTAAAAATATTTGTTTTCACAAAAGCTTTCATTCTATTTATGGATTCTTCACCTTTAACATCTAAATTTACACTAACTATAGGTTGATTTTTCTCTTGGGCTATTATACAGTAAGTAACATAATCATCAAATATTTTAGATTCAATAGAGTTATTAGTGTCAAAATGATATTTTTTATTTTCAGAATAAATTAATGGCTTGCTTAGTTTTAATGATTGGGAAATCATATTTATTTGATTGAGAGGAATATTGTTTGGATTAACATCTCTTGTAGTTATTTTACATTTCATCTCATTTTTTGTTTGATCTATAATTCTAAGAGTAAAACGTGCATTACTATTCGAAAAGAAATCATTAATGAACTTTGTCATTACATAAGTTGAATATGTTCTAAAATCATCATCTTTAAAGTGCATACTAGAATAAATGTCTAAAATAAATTTAGGCAAACTTTTTCTTAATTCATCGTGAACTTTTATATAGGTTCTATTATATTTTTCTTGCTTTTTTTCTAATATTTTTCTTTTTTCTTTAATTTTATTTTTAAAATCGCTATATCCATTCATTAGTAGATTAAAAAATTCTAAGTCTTCATCTTTATCATCAAGTTCTTCAATTCTTTGAATCGATTTTTTATAAATACCAAAATAAATATATAAACTACCAATTAGTAAGCCTATTCCAAATCCATAAAAAGCATAATTTGGAATATTTTGATTAAATATCAAAGGTAAAGTAGTTGCCAGCACATAAACTAAACTTCTCCCAAAGAACCAAGCACTTTTTTTAGAATATGTAACATCTAAAATATATGCGATTGCCATAACAAAACCAAGGATCAAAGCTGAAACATTATCCATCAATAACCTTTATAAAGTCATCATACACAGTAATATAATCATCAGCTTTATAATAGTCATTAGCTAGAACGAGCAAAACACAATCTGAACTAAAATCAGACATAGTACCCCAGATGAGAGCATCTTGAAAAAGCCCCTTTTCTGGAGCATCTAAGCAAAAAGTATTTTTTGTTTTACCATCATCTAAAGTCACCTTGCAACTCCCATGTACAGCAATCAAAAACTGCTTCGTTTTATAGTGTGCATGATTGCCTCTTGGTACACCTTCTTTTGTCCCGTAAATATAAAACACTCTTTTAATATCAAAAGGAATATCTTTATTCTCTTCCAATGCAACTAATTTACCTCTATCATCACCTAAAATATTAAATCGATGGACTGTGTTCACTGTTTTTCCTTAAAGTAGAGTTACCAAATAACAAATAATATGCAAAAAATATCCATAATACAATGCCTACTAATAATATATATAACGATATCATTTTATGAGGCTCTTTAAACTCTGTTACAAAAAAATATTTACCTGCTGGCAAATCCCATCCTCTAAAACCATCTGCTTCAAAAGGTTCAATGTCTGAAATAATTTTATTTTCTTTCTCAATATAACCTTTCCAGCCATGCCAAAAAATTTCATTCTCTACTATTTTGGTTCTTCTATCTAAACTAACACTATAAACTATTCTTGATGTTCCATATTTTTTTAAATGAACACCTGTTTCAATACTATCAAAAGTAAATCTCAACTCACCATATTTAATTCTTATTGCTCTCCATGGTAATATGGCAAACTGTTTCAGAAAATCATTTTTTCTTATATTTTCATATCGTTGCAATTTCATTGAACCACCATAATCATTCATCAAAAAATTACCATTGTAGTATCCCGAGTAAGACAATGGCTTCTTGTTTATGTCTAATCTTTTTCCTCTAAAATACATTAATGAAAACTTTTCATGCAATGTCTTTCTCGAATCATCATACGAACCAAATGTTTTTTCCATATAGTTGCCAATATGCTTTGAATACCAATATCGTTCGTGCCCATGTATTCTTGACCAATCTAGTATGACTATTACAATCATAATTAATGTTCCAAGATTATGATTTTTACAAAAAACAAGAAGAGCTATATATGTCAGTGCTATGAAAAGGAGTAAGAGCAATATTTCCTTCAAGTGAGATGAATCATTTAAGTGCAAAAATATATTCCCAAAAACTACAAACAAAATAATGAATAGTGCCGAGTATAGATAGTTATCTTTTGGTAGCATTTTTATATATTTCATATTGGATACAGATAATAATATTAATGACAATCCTACTAAACCCCTATAATCCGCCATAGTAAATCTACTCAATCCCAATTGAGGAATGATATTAATAATGAAATGATGCAGAACTCCACTACCCATCAACAATGCTAATGCCAAAATGAATAAAAGATAAAAATTCCATTTATGAAAATATTTTATTCCCAATACTAATAATATAAAAGCAAAAACTCCTATTGAATTTGATCTCATTGAGACATCATGAGGCAATATTTTATTATCTATCGGATATATTAACGAGAAAATATCTATTAAATGGAAATAATCATATCGCAATGAACTGGCTGAACGGGTCAATTCATGAAGATCCATCAATGCTGGTAAAACATATATTGCAGAGAGTAAAAAACCAATTAAAGAGGAAAACATTATCTTAAAACCAATGTGTCTGAATTCCTTTTCTAAAAACATTCTAATAACTAAAAGTATTCCCAAAGTAAAAAGCACAGCAATAGTTACACCAATATAGCCACCAGTCCACATAAACAAAATCCAAAATGGTAAAAACAAAATTGAGTATACTAGTAATTTGGAGTTGTACATATTTTTACTTGCAATAAAAGGTATTATAATCCATGGCGTAAAAGCATATGCTCTGATGATATCTACATGTTCTGCATTGCTATAAAATGCACCAAAGCACTGATATAGAACACCAGCCACTAATGCTTCATGCCATTTTAGTCCTAGTATCTTTGCAGCAAACACTGCACCTAAAGCACCAACAAAAACATGGATTCCTTGAAAAACAATAGCAGTGTGTATAGTGTATGTCATATCAAAGATTACAAACAACCAGTTTGGTGGATAAAAATAACCACTTTGCAAATTCATATAAAGGGGATAGCCCATGCCTTGAAAGGGAATCCATGATGCATCGTAGCCAGATCTAGCAGCTTCTATCCAATAATAAGGTACAGCTAAATATGTTCCTACAAAATCCCAAGGGAATCCAACATCATCAAAATAATGTGTAAAAAATATAAATATATTCTGGACCACTAGTACTAACAAAATTATGATCACAATACTTGTGGTATTCTGGAGTTTAAAAGAAAACAATGAACCTAGAAATTTCACTTATCCGATCCTATACTTATGCGGAATCCAAGTTCCATGCTTACTTTCGTAAAGTGCTTTATTCTTTTTAAAAAGCTCCTGTTTCCATTCTGCTGGTTCCTTGTCAAATGTTGCTCCAAGATGGTGATGAATAAATACATCATCTGCACATACAAGTTTATAACCTGCAGCCTTTGCTCTTTCGCAAAAGTCATCATCCTCAAACATGCCGATACCAAACTCTTCATCAAGAAGACCAATATCATCAAAAACCTCTTTTTTAATAGCTACACAGAAAAATGCTAAAACCCTTATATTAAAATATTGCTTACCTCTATTCTCACCGTATAATCTTTTAGAAAAAGCAACCATCTCATCCATGCCATCATATGAAACATCAATTTTCGCTTCATTGCCTATATTGTTTGTCCTTGGGCCAACCATGCCAATCTGCTTGTCACTTTCAAAATGCACAATTAATCTTTCAATCCAATTTGGAGTCACATAGGTATCGTTATTCAATAGTATTATAATATCTCCTGTTGCCTCTCTAATACCTATATTGTTGCCATAACTAAATCCACCATTTATATCATTTAAAATTATTTTCACATTCGCACGGTTCTTTTTATATTCTGTCAAAAATTTTCTAGTATCATCTTTTTCTGATTTATTGTCAACTAGAATAATTTCACAATTCTTATAATTATTATATTTTTCCATACTTTTTAAACAAGCTTTTGTCAAATCTAAATTATTGTAAGTTAGTACAACAATAGAAACCTTGTAGTTGTTTTGTAAAATTTTATTTAACTTTGCTTGAGTGTCAAAATCCTTAGCAACCGATGACTCTGCATAAGCACTCTTTCCTTGTAAATAGTCTTTGATCTTTTGTATAAAGGCATTTATCATTATACTATCCCCACCAATGACATGCTCTCTCCTGCAATCCTGTCAAACAGTTCTTTTTCTCTATTTGTCCATTTTTCCCATTGAGGTTTTTTCAGTAAAGCAGGATCTTTTGGTGTTTTAAAATTAGTTTTATCATCATTACCATAACTAGAATTTACTCTTTTTGTTCTCAAATATTGGACTGTATTTGGTTCAAATTGCAATCCAAAAAAGTCAAAAACTTTTTTGACTGCATTTTCGGTATCATACACTAAATCCTTTTGATATACATTTAGTACATTTTTTGGATATTTTTGACTAAATTCATATCCTTTTTTAGTAAAATGGCTCCAGGTTTCACATGCAAGTTTAAAGTCTTTTGACCAAGGTACACTAAAACCACTTTTTAGCATACTATTAACTACTTCCCTCCCATCTCTAATCATATTAATAATTTTTGCATCTGGAAACATTCTTAAAATCTTATCAACAATTAAAATATTTTCAGGAGATTGTTCTATAAAAATATTATTTTCAGATTGTTCAATAAACATATCTCTAATTCCATTACCTAAATATTCAAGATACTTACTTTCAGATATCTCATACTTATTAAACCAACCATCACCAACCTCTTTCGCTATTTTATATGCTGAATATATAGCAGAATCCTCATGTCTTAGTAAGTAAAAAAGGAAATTAGACTCTGCAGATGTCGACAAATCCTTATGCTCTGCAAGAGCCCAGCTAAATGCACTAGTAGCAGACCTTGGACAACCCGCAACAAAATAAACTTTTTTTTCTTCCATCTTACAATTCCTTTATATTTTTATCTAAAACTTCAATTCTCTTTTCCCAAGAGTTTTCTTTTGCAGTTACGATTCTGTTTTTCACCAAAGTTTGATATGATTTTTGTTCTGATTCATTCACTGCCTTGTCTATCATAATTAAAAATTCTTCCTTTCCTTTTGCCAAATAGCAAATATCACTATATTCTTCCAATTCTGGCAATTTTGTTGCAACAACAGGTTTTCTTGCACTTAAATATTCATAAAATTTCACAGGATTTGTTGCTTCTATTAATGGAGTTATTTTAAATGGTATTGTACACACATCAAACTTATAAAGATATTTAGGTAGTTCTTTATATGGTTTTTCTCCTAAGAAAATAACATTAGGTAATTTTTGGATTTTTGAAATATCACAACTAAAAGTTGAGCCAATAAATATAAAATTATACTCTGGTCGATTTTTGGCACAATATTCCATTAACTCAATGTCAAACCAATCAGCTATTGCTCCATAATAACCAATGATAGGCTTATTTTTGTATTTTTGGAGGTAGTGTGAATGCTCATCTTTTGCAAAAAAATCAAACTCTGTTCCATTTTTTATCATAACAGTATTTGGATTTTCTTTTTTATTTTTATTAAAAAGCTTCTTTGAAGATGAAATTACCATATCAGATATTTGTAATAATCTTTTTTCATGCTCAATTATTAGCTTATCTACATTACTAAAACCAGAATGTTCGTCCATACAATCAAAAATAATTTTCCCATCTCTTTGTGATTTTAGTTTTTTTACCAAATTAATCCAATTTGGAAACTGTGTAAAATATATTATATTTTTTGCATCTATTTGCTCAACAAGAAAAAGTATCTGTTGCATAAACCAATGAATATTATGTTTATCTAACTCATCTGTATAAATATTTAAACTTTTCATGCTGTTTAGATATAGTTTATAGATATTATCATCTAGTTTTTTTAACTTTATAAGATTCAATATCTCTTTTCTATCTTCTACTGTAGTTTTATGAAAATTAAAATCTTTAGATACATAAAGTATGGTATAACCTTGCTTTGCCAAGCCACTTAAAAGGTGTTGTGGTCTTTGCCATCTAAATCCCCATGCTATGATAGGAAATACAACTATTAACTTTTTATCTATCAATCTATTTTTCATTTCTGTTATGAGTTTATCTTTTTTTTGTTTTTCAATAAACTGCGGTATAAATTTTGGTATAAGTTTTTGGTATATTCTTTTCATTATTTCGCGAGGAGGTTGCTCTTTTAGATTATTTAATCTTTCAAGAAACATTATCAATCTACTTGCTTCCATTTTTTTGAGTCTTGCGAACATCAAATTATTGTTTCTTTTCATCTTTTGAAAATCTTTATCTAAAACATTTAGTTCATTTTGGAGTTTTTCAATGTTGGAGTCTTTTTGCTTGTTCTTCTCATCAAGCTCTTTTGCCCACTTAGTTATTTTTTGCAGCTCTGTTTGGAGTTTTTCAATGTTGGAGTCTTTTTGCTTGTTCTTCTCATCAAGCTCTTTTGCCCACTTAGTTATTTTTTGCAGCTCTGTTTGGAGTTTTTCAATGTTGGAGTCTTTTTGCTTGTTCTTCTC
>Ga0256840_1002308_pt1 | contig 16955 bp, 15 predicted proteins | sample 355202metaG_FD_185969 | JGI IMG/M metagenome (GOLD analysis project Ga0256840, IMG submission 185969) | Hydrothermal vent microbial communities from Mid Atlantic Ridge, Atlantic Ocean - 355-202 | ecosystem: Environmental > Aquatic > Marine > Hydrothermal vents | place: Atlantic Ocean: Mid... | reverse complement strand
CTCCTCATCCGACCACTGCCGTTTCTTCCGCTTACCCGCCATAGAGTGCCCCTTAGTGTCCACTATCGATGGTGGACACTAACACCCCGAAATCAGCACCGTTAGGCGGGGGACACCGGACGCTCACGAAGTGATGTGATTTATTCATCACATCCGGAGGCATAACCCCTTGCTTCCACAGTGCTTCCAGCGCGAAATCCCGAACACAGGAATCCCCGCGCGGGTGTTGCGTAAGTTATTGATATATTTGTTGTTTTTTTGGTTGCGGGAGTAGGATTTGAACCTACGACCTTCAGGTTATGAGGGTGACCGGCATGGTGCAGTTTATCGCGTGATTTCCGATACTTAGCCCACTTTTTATGCCGAACGTCATTCACGTGTCGCACGGAACAGCCGTAAACTATTGGTAGGGAATGGAAAACCGTTACTGCGACCGGCCACGCTGACTCTTGAAGCCTTCATATCGTGGCCTTAGACGACACTGGAGGAAGCTTTCAAGTAGGGTCAAAACCGGAACACCCAGTTCCGCCTGCAACAAAAAGTTGACCCGATCCACGTTTACCTTGATCCAATTGCCAATCTCGGCGCGGTCACCTTCGCCGAGACTAAGGCGGTCTGCGTCGCTGATCACTGATCCGGCGAGCGTACTATTCGCACTTCCCGGGTTGTAATGCTGGCTCGTGTACCGCGCCTGACTCTTTGGCCCCACCTTACCGACCTTCAGAACATCCTCGCCCAAGGCGAAAACGTAAACCGCCATGGTGCCCGGAGGCAGGCGCGTCGGCGGCACATGCGGCGCAGGCATCGTCTCCACCCTAACGTCGCCCAGTTCCAGCGTCACGCCTGCCAGACGGGCAACGGTGGCAAAATCATTCAAAACATCGTTTGGATTCCACATCATGGCCAGAGTCTAACCGAGCAGCTTGGCTTCCACCATAGCCATGGCGCGCTGGTGGTCAGGCGACGGGAACAGATGCCCGTACCGCTCCATAGTCATCTGCACCGATGCGTGGCCTGCGAACGTCATGACCTCCTTGATCGAGAACTCTTGTTCGATCCAGAGTGAAACCGCAAAATGACGCAGGTCGTGCCATCGCATGGTGATCCCGACCTCGGCGCACAGGGGTTTGAACAGCCGTTTCAGCAGATTCGTGTGCTGCTGGATGCCGCCGCGCGGTGCGGGGAACACGAGGTCCAATTTGTTCTTGGGGCAACGCAACCGCCAGTGGCGCAGGCAGTTCAACACCATCGGCCCGGCTGGGATATCGCGGAAACCGGCTTTTGATTTCGGCTCGCCGATCTTGTTGAAGGCATCGGCCCGTTGGCGGATGTGGATGAAACCCGCCTCGAAATCCACATCTTGCCAGCGCAGGCCTCGCATTTCGGATGCGCGCAACCCGCCAAGGGCCGAAATGATCAACTGCGGTTTGAAATCCTCGCTGGCCGCCGCGATCAGCTTGCGAATATCCTCTTTTGACGGCACCGGCGCTTTGTAATCGATCCGGCTGGACCGAATGACCCGCACCCCGTCAGCAGCATTGGAAAATAATTGACCGTTGTCGATGGCATGGTTCAGAATGAGTTTCAGGACCGAAATCACCCGTCGCGTCATATGTTCGGATCGGCCTGACATCAGCAGCCGGTCGCGCAGTTCATTGACATGGCGACGGGTCAGACGTGCCAGCAGCTGGTCTGCCATCCCGATTTCCGGGTCGTTGAGGTGAAGGCGTACCTTGTCGCTGTAATCGCGCAGCGTGGTGCGTTCCATCCGGCGACCGGTCTTGCACCGCACCTCGCAATGCTGGAGCCAACTGGCCGCCGCCTCGGACACCGTGATGCTTTCGCAGTCAGCCAGATAGGTGTGGTTGGCAACCAGCGAACGGACCTTGACCAGATAGACGTCCGCGTCCTTGCGGCGTGGAAACAGCTTCGAGCGGCGTTTGCCGACCTGGTCGGTGAAATCCACCTGCCAGCGCACCAGGCCCGAGGGCAGCGTTCGTTTGCGTATTGTCGCCATTGAGACCTCCTGCCGTTCATCAGGCTCTGTTTGCCGGCCTTTGCAAGTCCAGAAACAGCAATTTTCAAACACCATTGACAGTGTGCCTGAGGTCATTTATCCATACCTCAGGCAGCATGTCAAAGGTAATCCAATGAACAATGAAATCACTATCCAGAAGCTGACCGAAGCGGTGCAGCTTACCCGCTACCAGGTTGAAGCCTGGATCTCGCGCGGTCATTTCAAACCAGCAAATCCTGTCGAGTCTGGCAAGGCGCGTGTTTTCACCCTCCGCGATGCCATTGCACTCGGGGCCATGGCCGCCTTCGTCCGACTTGGGCTTCAGGCATCGGACGTTGGGCCACAAATCTCGATTGGGCTTCATGGCTATAAAGATGATCACGCACTTTTCGTCATCTGCGAAGGTCCCATCCGATTGGCCGATGTGCCGGATGCGGCCTACTTCCATCCAAGCCCTGCCGCGCCATTTTCGAAAATCATCCGGGCACGACAACTCCCCGAATTGCTGAACGACCCGGAAATCACATCCTTCGCGGTTGTCGATCTCAACGACATCGAAGAACGCATTCAGCGGGCGCTCGCCACAGACTAAGTCACACTTCAGGAGGACATCATGGAAAACGAAATGCGGGCTGGCCCCGCCACAGGAGAGGTGTGCCCGTCGCTTGCCGATGATCTGTTGCGCGGGGCAGAGGCCATTGCGGTCTTTGTATTTGGCGACGCCAAGCACCGGCGCAAGGTCTATTACTACGCCAGTGACGCCAAGGTGCGGCTTCCGGTGTTTCGGATCGGCAACGTGATCTGCGCGCGCAAGAGCAGGCTGATGGATTGGATCGAATTCCAGGAGGCCAATCTTTGAGTGATACCCCAGCATCCATCGACGACCTGACCGATCTGCGCCTTGCACTGCATCGCAACGGATATCGCCCCGTGCCGGTATCCGGAGCCCATCTTGCCATGAAATCAGCGGGCAAGCGTCCGCTGATGAAAGGCTGGGAAACGATTTGCGCTGGTGCGGATGAGACGGAAATCAATCGCTGGGGTCGGGCGCAGCGCAATTGCACCAACACCGGCTTGCTGTGCGGCACCCTTGTTGGCGTGGATATTGACCTGCTCGATGAAAACCATGCCAAACGACTGACGGACATTGCGAGCGAAATGCTGGGCGCGACCCCGGCCCACCGGATCGGGAATGCGCCAAAACTTTTGCTGGCGTTTCGCACGGACACCCCCTTTGACAAGGTGCAGACCGCCGAGTTCCACATGCTTGACGGCACGGTGGCGCGCGTCGAGGTGCTGGCAACTGGGCAGCAATTCGTCGGGTTTGGCATCCATCCGGGCACCAAGGCACCATATCACTGGCCGGAACGCTCGCTGCTCGACATACCGCTGGCAAACCTACCGGTCATAGATCAGGCGCGCTGCGCCGCCTTCATCGAGGCTGCAGAACAATATCTTCGCAAATCTGGTGGCACGACCTCAGTCGAACGGCGCGACATCGAACGCACGGGGCGCAAGATTGCCGGTCTGAAACAAAAAGAACCAGCCTCGCGCGAACTGATCGAGGAAGCGGTCGGGCATATCGATAACAATGATCTGGCCTATGATGAATGGATCAAGGTGGGCCTTGCGCTCTACGCGGCGCTGGGCGCGGAGGGTCGGGATCTGTGGGAAGATTGGTCGGCACAGGCGGGAAAGAACGACCCTGCCTATTCAGCCGAGAAATGGGACAGCTTCGCCACCGTGCGCAGTGTCACCGTTGGCACATTGTTTTGGATGGCGAGGCAAAGCGGCTGGCGGGCCGAGCGTGTCCGGCAGACCCGCCCGGCAAAGCTTACCGAGGCCGGTGATGATAATGCCCCTGCCAAGGGCAACCGCCCGGAAATCCGCATCTATTCTGGCTTCATGCCCGAAGCCATCGACAAGGGAGAGCAGGCCCTTCTGGCAGCAGACCTTGGCTTTTACCAGCGGGGCAGTCTGATTGTCCGACCGGCGATGGTTCCGGTTTCCGTCGAGGACGGGCGGCAAATGGATGTGCCCCGGCTGGTTCATGTCAAAGCGCCCCACATGGCCGAAGCCTTCACCAAAGTGGCAAACTGGAAACGGTTCGACAAACGCGCCGGAGAATGGCTGAACGCCGATTGCCCCCAGCGGCTGGCGGAAACCTATCTGGCCCGCGAGGGGCAATGGCATTTGCCGGTGCTGACCGGGATCATCAACTGCCCGACGCTGCGCCCCGACGGATCGATCCTGGAGCTTCCTGGGTATGACGCCCAAACCGGCCTGCTGTTTGATGCCCAGGGCGACAAGTTTCCGGCCATGCTGCACGATCCGTCCCGCGAAACGGCCCTGAGCGCTCTGGAATTTCTGCGTGACCTGATTTCAACCTTTCCCTTTGTATCACCGGCGGATCGCTCGGTGGCGTTGTCGGCAATCCTGACCACACTCATCCGTCGCTCACTACCTACTGCGCCACTACACGCCTTCAATGCTCCCACCGCCGGAACCGGGAAATCCATGCTGGTGGACATCACCAGCCTCATTGCTACCAATCGCCCGGCTCCGGTGATCGCGCAGGGAAAATCCGAGGAGGAAATGGAAAAACGCCTTGGGGCCGCATTGATCGCGGGCGACGTATTGATCGCCATCGACAATTGCGACGAACCGCTCGGTGGTGAACTACTGTGCCAAGCCATGACGCAGGCCAGCCTAAAAGTGCGCATCCTCGGCAAATCAATGAATGCCGAGGTGCCGAGCAGTGCCGCGATATTCGCCACCGGTAACAATCTCACCCTGGAAGGAGACATGACCCGGCGCGCCATCCGGGCAACCCTTGATGCAGGCGTCGAGCGCCCCGAATTGCGGGCATTCGAGCGCAACCCCATAACGGAGGTTACAGCCCGGCGCGGTGACTATGTCACCGCCGCTCTCACGATCCTGCGCGCCTTCCATGTCGCTGGCCGCCCCGAACAATCCACGCCGCTCGGCTCTTTCACCGAATGGTCGAGATGGGTGCGCGATGCCCTGATCTGGCTGGGTGAGGCCGACCCGTGCAAGACAATGGAGGACATGCGCGGGGCCGACCCGAAGCTTGAATCGCTCAACACCGTGCTGGAACAATGGCATGAGGTAATTGGCGATGATCGCGTCACTGTGCGCGAGATCATTGATCGCGCGACCCGGCAGAACCAGCAACTGTACGGCCGCGCTGAATTCGTCCACCCGGAGTTTCGCGAGGCTCTGCTCGCCATCGCGGGCGACGGAGGTGCGATCAATGGCAGGCGGCTCGGCAAGTGGATTGGAGGAAACCAGAACCGCATTGCCTCGGGCAAGAAACTCGTTTCCGCTGGTCTGTCGGCAGGGCGCGCGCGCTGGCATCTGGTCACCGCAGATCAGTCCGCTGGAACTGGCACAATGATTAACGAGGTTTCGGATGATTTCCCAAAACATACCGCCGCTTAACAACGAGTCCCAATTCATCTGGTGGGTTTGGTGTATTTGGTGGATGTGTTTCCGGCCAATTCATTGTTTGTCACAGAGTTTGTCAGCGGCGTGGAACATCGTGAAGCGTGACAGATACCAAAACAAAAAGCATTTCATGACAGCTTCAGAAGCGTGTCAGAATAAATCCACCAAACCCACCAAACCCACCAGACAACTCGTTAATCAGCGGCAAGGGTTGGGACAAAGGCGGTTCCTTTCCGAAACATTTGTATACGGGGGGGCTCAGCGCATGACGTTTCCAACGTGGGGGCCGGAAAATGCCTAAACTAAACTCAGGGATCGACACGAAGGCGGAATTTGCGGACCGCGTCAGCGTCACGAAAGGACGGATTTCCCAGCTGATCGCGCAGGGACTGCCGGTGCGCGCGGACGGACGGATCGATGTGAACGATGGCCTTTCCTGGATTGAAAACAATCTCGATGCAGCCCGCCGCAACAAGGGTGGGGGCACCACGACGCGTTCCGCCACGCTGGCTGAAGCCAAGCGGATGCATGAAATTGTCAAGGTCCAGCGCGCCAAGCTGGCCTATGAACATGAAAAAGGTGACCTGATCGACGCGGCGGATGCCGAGCGCACGGTATTTGCCCGCGCCAAGGCCGAACGCGATGCGCATATCGCCTGGGTGCAACGCTCTGCCCCCATCATGGCCGCTGAACTGGGCATTGAACCGGGACCGGTGTTCACCGTGCTAGACAGGCTGATGCGCGAGCATCTCGAACACCTGGCGGAAACCCCATTGGAGGAATTGTTTGTTGCTGCAACAGATTGATCAAGCATGGCGCAGAGCCATCCGGCCGGAACCACAAATCCCGGTTGCTAAATGGGCCGACAGCCACCGCATGTTGCCCGACACCGCCGCCGAGCCGGGTCGCTGGCGCACCTCCCGCACACCATATTTGCGTGAAATCATGGATGCCCTGTCGACTGGCAATCTATCTGAGCGTTTGGTGATGATGAAAGGGGCGCAGACTGGCGGCACCGAAGCCGGATTGAACTGGCTGGGATACATCATCCACAATGCCCCCGGTCTGGTCATGTTGGTCCAGCCGTCGCTCGACATGGTGCGACGCAATACCGTCACTCGCATTGACCCACTAATTGCCTCCAGCCCGGTGCTGCGGGATCGGGTGGCAACGCCGCGCTCGCGAGATGCGGGCAACAGCCTGTTTCGCAAATCCTTCCCCGGCGGGCAGCTGGTCATGACCGGGGCGAATTCCGCCATCGGCCTTCGCTCGACGCCGGTGCGATATCTGTTTCTTGATGAGGTGGACGGCTATCCCGGCGATGCCGATGGCGAGGGTGACCCGGTCGCTCTGGCCATTCAGCGTACAGCCACCTTCAAAGGGCGGCGGAAAATCCTCATGGTCTCGACACCTACCCTGAAGGGGTTCTCTCGCATCGAGGCCGCGTTCGAGGAATCCGACCAGCGGTATTACCATGTTCCCTGCCTGCATTGCGGCGACATGGCACCGATAACCTGGGCGCGCATCTGCTGGCCCGAGGGGCGACGCGATCAGGCTTATCTGATCTGCGAGGCATGCGGCGGAGTGCACCGGGAACACGACAAGACCGCGCTGCTGAAACGGGGTGAATGGCGGGCATCAACGCAAGGCGACGGTCGTACCGCCGGATTCCATCTTTCCGCGCTCTATTCCCCGTGGGAGACTTGGGCCGAAATTGCCATCGAGCATGGCAAGGTGCGCAAGGACCCGCCGCGCCTTCAGGTCTGGGTCAACACCAAGTTGGGCGAATCCTGGGAGGACCAGGCGGGCGACACCGTGCCCGCCGATCCGCTGATGGCGCGCCGTGAGGACTGGGGCGAGGACCTGCCTGACAGTGTTGCGGTCCTAACAGCCGGTGTTGATGTTCAGGGCGACCGCCTTGAGGTGCAGGTTATCGGCTGGGGCCGCGACGAGGAGGCTTGGATCATCGACTATCGCGTGCTCTGGGGCGATCCTTCCGGCCCGCGCCTCTGGGCCGACCTCGATGGTTTCCTGGGCGGCAGTTACGCCCACCCGCGTGCAATAGGCGACCTGCCGATCCGCGCCGCTGCCATCGACACCGGCGGGCATCACACCAAAATGGCATACGAGTTCTGCCGCACCCGCCTTGCCCGACGCATCTGGGCCATCAAGGGCCGTAGTGGCCCCGCAGTTCCGGTCTGGCCGCGCCGCCCGACACGTACCAACAAGGGCAAAATTCCCCTGTTCATCGTCGGGGTCGATGCGGTGAAGGATGCGGTTTATGCGCGGCTGAAACTTGTCGAACCCGGCCCCGGCACGATTCACTTTCCCAGCCGCCTTGATGCCGACTACTTCCGCCAGCTGACAGCCGAGCGCGTTGTCACCCGCTTCCACAAGGGCCGTCCGGTCCGGTCTTGGCAGTTGAAACGCGACGGAGAACGAAACGAGGCGCTTGATACCTTCGTTTACGCCAGCGCCGCGCTACAGGGGCTGATCAGCATGGGACTGCGGCTGAACGAGGAGGTGGAGGCCATCGTGGCTGCGGGCTGGAAAGGCGAACGGCCGGTGCAAAACGATGCAACAGCCAAGGTGATCCGGTCGGCCTGGATGGGGTAAGCGCGGATTGATCTAAAACTGGCAACCAGTTCCGTTTCTCTCCCTTCGCAACAGTTTATTCTCAAACATTCCCAGTATCTTAAGTACCACCCACATGCGATTCTACCGGCATGCGGACCCTCATCAATCGACTATTCAACTGGACTGGCACCCGTGCGTTGGACGCAGCGGGCAGCGGTCGCCGTTGGGAATCGGTTCAATCGATAAATGGCTTGAATGCCAGCATTCTGGCAGGCGCGAACACGGCGGCGCGGCGGGCCGGATGGTATGCGCGAAACAACCCCTGGATCACGGCGGCGGTGGACAGTCTGGTCGGCAATGTGGTTGGCGCTGGAATCAAGCCGCAATCCAATCATCCGGACCGTGCCGTTCGCGAGGCATTGCAAACCCTCTGGCTGCGCTGGACCGACCACGCTGACGCCGGTGGGCTGGCGGATTTCTACGGCCTTCAAGCCATGGCCGTACGGGCCATGATCGAAAGCGGCGAGAGTTTCGCCCGGCTCCGTGTCTCCCCCGAGGCCCGTATTTCAGTTCCCCTATCCATGGAACTATTGGATCGCGAGCAGGTCCCAACCGACTTGCATCGTGATATCGGCGGCGGGGCGCGCATTCGTGCTGGCATTGAGTTCAACTCTGCCGGTCAGCGTGTCGCCTATCGGGTTTCGTCCTTTCGCCAGGGCGATCCGCTTGGGTCCAGCCGCATGGACCCCGTGCGTGTTCCCGCCGCCGATTTTATTCATCTGTTCAAACCACTCGCCGCGGGGCAGCTTCGCGGCATCACCTGGCTGGCTCCGGTGCTGTTGCGCCTTCACGAACTGGACCAGTTCGAGGACGCCTCTCTGGTCAAAGCAAAGGTCGCAGCATTGTTCACCGGATTTATCACGGACCCGGACGGCACCGCTGGCGGCCTGTCGGGCAGCAACAATTCCGGCGTTCTCACCGTTGGTATGGAACCTGGCAGCCTGATTCCGCTGCCACCCGGCACCGACATCCGCTTTTCCACGCCAACTGAACACGACGCTTACGCTCCGTTCGTCAAGAACCACCTGCGCGCCGTTGCTGCCGGGATGGGGCTGCCATACGAACTGCTCTCGGGGGATCTGGAAGGGGTCACATATTCTTCGATCCGCGCTGGGCTGATCGAGTTTCGCCGTCGTGTCGAGCAATTGCAGCACAATGTCGTCGTGCATCTGTTCTGCCGCCCGGTTTGGGAGCGATTTGTTCGCTTGGCGGTTTTGTCGGGTGATCTCTCTGCCCATGATTTCGACCGGAACCCGGCTGCCTATCTGGGCTGCGAATGGCTCCCACCGAAGTTTGATTATGTGGACCCAAAAAAGGATGTGGAGGCTGAAATCCTCGCCATTGATGCGGGCCTGAAATCCCGGACCCAAGCCATCTCGGAACGCGGGTATGACGCCGAAAACATCGATGCCGAGATTGCCGCTGACAAGGAGCGAGCCGATGCCCTCGGGCTTTGCTTTGAGCCGCGTCAAGCATCGCCACAGCAGGAGTCCGCCAATGCCTGACACCGTATCCATTGTCACCAGGCGCGCCAGTATTGCGCCGCAATCCGTCAATCTGGATGCCCGCACCGTTGATGTTATCTGGTCAACGGGCGCGCCGGTCAAACGCCGGGATGTTGAAGGCGGCTACATCGAGCGCCTGAGCCTTGATGCAAAAGCCGTGGACCTGTCCCGACTGATAGGCGCGAGTGTGTTGGATGCCCATCGACAAACGGCTGTTCGCGACGTGCTCGGAACCGTTCGCAGTGCCGTCGTTACCGGCAAGGAAGGCGTTGCAACCATCCAGTTCTCGGCCCGGTCCGAGGTCGAACCCATCTGGCAGGACGTGACCGCCGGAATCCTGCGCCACATCAGCGTCGGCTATTCGGTCGAACAATGGGCTGACAGCACCGAAAACGGCACGCGTGTCCGGACAGCAACCCGATGGACCCCGCACGAGATTTCTATTGTCCCTTCGCCCGCAGATCCGGGTGCAACCGTTCGCATGGAGGATACCAACATGGAACACCAGACCGCCGCCCCGGATAATAACCCGGTGCAGAATACCACCACCGCTGTCCAAACAGAGCCGGATGCTGTTCAGACCCGCGCCACCATCAACACCGAAATCCGGTCCATCGCCAATGTCGCTGGTCTGGATCAATCCTTTGTCGATGGCCTCATCGACAGGCAGGCAGATGCCGGTGAAGCCCGTCGCGCGGCTTTTGATGAACTGGCCAAACGTGGCGGTGGCGAAATTCGCACCGAACAGACACACGTGGACATCGGCGAATCTCACGATGACCCGGAAATCCGTGCCCGGCAAATGGGCGAAGCACTCTACAGCCGGATCAACCCGGGCCATGAACTTTCCGAGCCTGCCCGTCGCTATGCTTATGCAACACCCGTGGATATGGCCAAAGAGCTGTTGACCCTGCGGGGCTTCCAGACCACGGGACTGTCGCCCGCGTCCATGATCACCCGCGCGCTGCATACGACGTCTGATTTTCCAATCATTCTCGGCGACACCGTCGGACGCACTTTGCGCGATGCCTATCAGGCAGCGCCCTCTGGCATCCGACGTCTGGGCCGCCAGACGACAGCCAGGGATTTCCGCGCCATCAACAAGCTGATGCTGGGCGAGGCTCCGATGCTGGAAAAGCTGAACGAGCACGGCGAGATCAAGGCCGGGACCATGACCGAGGCCAAGGAGGCCTACAAGGTCGAGACCTGGGCGCGCAAGATCGGGATCACCCGGCAGGTGCTTGTCAACGATGATCTCGGGGCGTTTTCCGACCTTGCCCGCCGCATGGGACAGGCCGCCGCCGAGACCGAGGCCCGTATTCTGGTCGATCTTCTGGAGGCGAACAGTGGAAATGGTCCGAAGATGGATGACACCAAGGCGTTGTTCCACACTGACCATGATAACAAGGCAGGCACCGGTGCGGTCATTTCCGACACTACCTTGTCCGCTGCCCGGCTGGCGCTCAGGACACAAAAGGGCCTGTCCGGCCAACCTGTCCGCGCAACACCCAAGTATCTCATGGTGCCACCGGCTCTGGAAACCGTGGCCGAGAAATGGCTTGCAACCGTAGCTGCGGCCAAGGCGGCAGATGTAAATCCGTTCTCGGGTTCTTTGTCTCTGGTGGTTGAACCCCGTCTGGCAAGCACGACCCGCTGGTACGTCACCGCCGATCCATCCGAAATCGACGGCCTCGAGTTCGCATATCTTGCCGGAGGCGAAGGCCCACAGGTCGAAAGCAAATCCGGCTGGGACGTGGACGGTGTGGAAATCCGCGTCATCCTCGATTTTGGAGCGGGCTTCATCGATCATCGTGGCTGGTTTGCGAACGCGGGTGTGTAACGGTGGCGGATACAGCACAACTCACCCAATGGCGGGATGCCCTGATGGCAGCCCGCTACCAAGGGGTGCGCACGGTCGAATATGACGGCAAGCGCGTCACCTACGCCACGGACACCGAAATGGCCAATGCGCTGGGCGATCTGGAACGCCGGATCGCCAGCACAAGCCGAATCTCGGTCGTCCGAATTCAATCCAGCAAAGGAGTTTGATCCATGAAAACCTTTATCCAACCCGGCAACATCATCACCGTCGTCGCGCCGGTGGGCGGCATCACAGCCAGCCAGGGCGTCCTGATTGGCGGGCTGTTTGGTATTGCGACCACCAGCACGCTGCAAGGCGGGGACGTGGAAATTGCGGTCACGGGCGTATTTGACATGCTCAAGGCGTCTACCGCGGTCATCGCGCAAGGGGATCAGGTGGCCTGGGACGATGCCGCCAAGGAAATCGTTTTACCGGGAGTGGGCTTCTATCCGGTCGGCATCGCAACGACGGCGGTAGGAAGCGGATCGACCACGGTCAGCGTGCGCTTGGATGGTGTGGCCACAACTGCGGCATAGTAATTGGTGGGCGCTCTGCGACCCATCCTGCCGCATCCGTGTATCACGCCCCGAAAACCCAAGCGGATCATTTGTTGGATCTGAAGAAATACGTCAAAAAGAACAGGTCGATACGATGACACACAAACCCACATTAAGGGTTTTACACATACCCCCAAATGAGGTATGGGTGACTGCATGGTTATCGGATTTGCAAATCAAGAGAGCGCCGTTGGGAAAACAACGCTCCCCATAAACATAGCCTGCTATCTTACCCGCAAGGGCAGGCGTAGCCTTTTAATTTATGGAGACAGACAACGAAGTGCAGCAACGTGGGCGGAGCCGTGGTGACGCCCCCTCCCTCACTGTTGTTGAAATGGCGAGGGACAACAGTTGCGCAGGTTGATGGGTGCCCTTGGCCAAGATATCGAAAGGATGCGCCATGACGAAGAAGAACATAAATGCGGCGCCGCAAGTAAAACAGCCAACGCCTGAACAAGTTATGGCCTTTACCAAGGGTGGCACGGGAACAGACAAAGCCCGTGTGTCAACCAAGCGTTTAAGCTTAGACCTCCCGATGCGCACACACACACGGTTTAAAACAGCCTGCAGCGCCACAGGTCGTAAAATGGTTTCTGAAATACAAGAGTTCATCGAACTGCGCACGAAAGAGCTAGAAAAAGAAGCAGGGATAACCCTAAAATGAAAAAAACAACGAATATGGGTATAGGAAAAATATAATGCAAACCGCCGCTACGCTAGAGAAAACAGACGAAAAGCTTACAGTGCAAAAATCCGAATTGGAAACAACGCCCCTGAACAAAGTTATATTGGAAGACTGTCTCAAAGGCATGCGTAAGCTACCGGAAAATTCCTTTGATGTTGCTATCGCAGACCCTCCCTACAACGTGAGTAAAGGTGGCAATTGGTCGTGGGATAGCAGTAAAAGCCTTCCTGGTTTTGGCGGCAGCTGGAATAAGGTTATGGCCGAGTGGGACAGTATGCCACTAGCCCAATATCTAGACTTTTCTCTAGCTTGGCTGGCGGAAGTTAAGCGGTTAGTGAAACCGACTGGCTCTATCTGGGTTCATGGCACATATCACAACATCGGAATTACCAATTTTGCAATGCAGCTGCTTGAAGTGGAAATTATCAATGAGGTGATCTGGTATAAGAGAAACAGCTTCCCCAATTTGTCTGGCCGCCGCCTCACAGCAAGCCACGAATCTATTCTTTGGGCGCATACAGGCACTCCAAAATCACGCAAGTACCACTTCAATTACGATGCGGTCAAAGAGCTGGAATTTCCAGGCGACCTAATGAAAGCAGCAGGAAAGCAAATGCGAACAGTTTGGGATGTTCCAAACAACAAAGCACGTTCAGAATTAACACATGGGAAGCATCCAACACAAAAACCCTTACGGCTAAGCAAAAGATTACTAACTGTCTCAGCAGCACCAGGCAATAAAATCCTCGTGCCGTTTGCGGGCGCGGGAACAGAGTGTATCGCAGCACAAGAAATGGGTTTTGATTTTCTAGGGTTTGAGACTGATCCAGAATTTGTTGCACTGTCAGAACGGCGTTTACAAGCGGCAGAGCGACCCTAGATGTTTATAACAGAGACCTTCACCGCCAACTGCTGTCGTGACACAGCCACCATTCCGTCTGCTATCAAGTGGACGGGAAGCAAACGATCACAAGCACCACTCATTGCCAAGGTTGCTCCAGGTTTCAATCGCTACATAGAACCCTTCCTTGGCGGAGGCGCTATGCTATTTTTGGCGGCACATCCTGGCGCTATCGGGAATGACATCTATGATCCATTAATTTCCCTCTGGAAAATAATTCGTGACGACCCCGACTATTTGATTGAGCAGTACCAGTCTGAATGGACGAAACTTAACATCGAGCTAGACGAACTCAATCTCTCCAAAATGACGAGAGGAAACGGGATCCCTCGAACATTTTATATTGCTCGTGATCGGTTCAACCAACGCCCGAACCCAATCGATCTCAATTTCTTAATGCGAACATGTGTAAACGGAATTGTGCGGTTTAATGCGCAAGGTGAGTTTAACAATTCCTTTCACCTATCGCGCAGGGGAATGGCTCCAGAGAGATTTGCAGCGGGAATCAAATCTTGGCAACCAATTTTACAGGGAGTTGAGCTAACAAGCCACGATTATAGAGAAGTGCTTAATCGTGCAAATAGAGGCGATTTTGTCTACCTCGATCCACCTTATGCAGGCAATAAGCAACGCTACGCAAAATCTTTACTTCCCGAAAGCTTATTTACTGAACTCGAAAAATTAAACAATCGGGGTGTGTACTGGGCACTCTCATATGATGGGCGTCGAGGGGATCAAGACTTAACCTATGACGTTCCAAAGAGTTTGTTTAAGACACGGCACTACCTTCACAGTGGAAATTCTGCCGTCAAAAAGGTTTTAAGCGGTCCAATAGAAAAAGTAGAGGAAGCTTTATATCTTAACTACTGATTGATGACCTTTACGGTAATGATTTCGGAATCCTCAACATTAGCGGCAATATATTCTGCAATCTCACGCCCATCTGAGGTTGAGGAATAGATGCAAATTTGACAGCTTTTGCCAGAATTCAGGAAATCGACGACAAAAGTTAAATCTGTTTTTGAACGCTGAACCGCGTCTAAGACCTTTTCAGAGTCGCCCATTAAAAACGCACCAGCAGACAAAAACCTATAATCGCCCAATGATACTTTCCTCGTGGAATGCCCCCAATCTTTTGATGAGTATTTTTTCTCAATACTCGCAGGTGAAGCAAAAAGATAATGCAAATAGGCAGTCAGTCTTGGCCCAATTTCTGTTTCAAGACTTTTAGGTGTCTCTTTGGATTCAATCGACAAAATTGTGCTTGGCATACAAGTTGGGGCAAATATTTGGAAAACATGATCTGGCCTTTTCATGTCTGCTCCGCTTACACGAGGTAGCGACAACCATCTATATTCCATTTCACGACTATTGCCCAGGATAGACACACCACTCCAATCCCCACCTGGCGGATTACACATGCCCTCAAATACATCTTTGCCGATAAATTTTGACAACAACAAATGAAGAGCTGTATCCACGTCGTTCTCACCCAAACGCTTAGGGCATGGTGTCACAAAAAATGGTTCAGAGCGTTTTTCAGGTAGGTCTTCTACCCACTCAGATCGAATATATCCCTTTTTAGAAACATGATCTGTTGCGGCCTCAACAAGTAGGGCGTCAGAAGTTTCCATTATCGCCTCCCAAAGGCCGTTTCGTGCAGCAAGTTTCTCTGGTTGCGTTACCAAGGCCTTCCATGTGGCTTCAGGAGCGGGGCCATATACAATCGTCAGCATTTCATGATCTGAACCGACCAACATTCTAGTCAAAGGAGCAAGCCCCCGATCTGGTCGGGCATCATCACCGCGAGGCTTAAATCCCATCACCCAACAAATTGCCAACGATTCAGGATGATTAAGAAACGCCTTAAACTCACTGTCCAATTCAGGGAACAATTTATTGACGTCTGATGCAAAGCGACTTCTCGCGTCTCGATCAAGGAGACACATGGGCAGTTTAGTTCCAGTCAAGCCTATACCGTGTCTACTTCCAACTGCCATCAGTGCTTTTGCACGATCCGTTAGAGCGTCTATATATGCAGTCTTCGACCAATCTTGCCTTACTTTGGTAGCTAGAAAATTTGATAATCCATTAGCATTTTTCAATTCAACAAAGGCTGTTTGCCATTGCTCTCTTGAAAGAGTTTCACCCTTTCTAGAGGAATCTGCGCGTTTTTTTACAAAAGACAAAACTTTTTGCTGCAACCTATCAAAAATTTCTGCGTCGTCATCTTGATAAAGATGAGCGCGAACAAGATCGATAAGTTCCTGATCGGCAAACACATCTGCAAATACCTTTCTAGAATCCGTATCCGCCCCTGGCCCGGTAACAAAAATTGGGAAAACTGGCGTTTCATGCTCAATAGAAAAGGCTAAGTAACTAAATGGCACTGCCGCATTGGGCATCCGAGGGGCTTTCCGCCTACGATTACTATCCAATTCATATCCGCCAAGTTCTGAAATATAGAGGTATGGTATTTGGGCCATGCCGAAGGAAAATGCTCTCCCACTACGTTGCCATGCCTGATTTCCAGCAGGAAGAGCACCACAAAACTCGATTGCGAAGAGAGGTGTCTCTTCGCCATTATAAGCGGCCGTTACAATAACATCGGCAGCTTCTCTTAAAACGCCGCCCCGATCCCTAACAGATTGTAAAATATCGTAATCCCACCGACCAAACCCTGGGTAAAACGTAACCGAAAGTGGTTTTGAAGCTCCTTTCAATTTCAATAAATATCGTGGGCAAGTTATCGAAAACCCAGGCGGAGAAATGCTCTCAATAACATCCGCAAGGGATTGCAGAATAATTGCCAATGCTCGTTCACATTCAACAATATTGTCCCCATGAATGTGAAGGCATTCAAATGGCAGTAAATTATTATTTTTCATTCGACCAGTTCTTGAACAGATGCACCTAGCGCATCTGCTATTTTTTCTAAGTTTTCGATTGTAATATTTCGTTCACGGCGTTCGACAGAACCAATATACGTGCGATGCAATCCACAACGATCCGCCAACTCTTCTTGTGAGATGCCGATGGTGTTACGAATCTTTCGTATGTTGTTAGCTACACGCTGTCGAATTCCTGCCATTGGTAATAGTAACCGATAAGATGACTATAAATCGACAGACTTTGAGTAGCATTACGCGAGTCCCAGCCATATGATTCAAAACCGATCTATTTCAACGGGTTTTGCGGGTTAATGAATTCAAGTGACCTGCCCCCCGAAAACCGGCCCATTTGAAAGGAGACTCTGTTCGATTAATGTTCGATTGCACGAGGAGAACAGAGAATGCGTAAATCACGGTTTAGCGAAGAGCAGAT
>Ga0256840_1002307_pt1 | contig 16957 bp, 17 predicted proteins | sample 355202metaG_FD_185969 | JGI IMG/M metagenome (GOLD analysis project Ga0256840, IMG submission 185969) | Hydrothermal vent microbial communities from Mid Atlantic Ridge, Atlantic Ocean - 355-202 | ecosystem: Environmental > Aquatic > Marine > Hydrothermal vents | place: Atlantic Ocean: Mid... | reverse complement strand
ACGCCAAGTTTCCAAGTTCGAGGCATTTTTTTTACATAGTTATTCTATGGTAAAAACAAATAACGAAGAAATTGGGGACTTGGCTAAGCCAGCAGAATTTTATGGGACTTGATCAGTTTCTCCTTAAGAATGAGTTCATTGGCAATAGAGCTATAAATCTAAGCTCTATCCATGTAATGCATGGACTTCAGCATAATTTTCAGAGCTCATGCAAGGGATATCAATATGAGGACTTATAAAATCTCGAGGAATAAGTTCAGAGGTTAAAAATAAGGTTAACTCTTTTTTAGCACTTGTCATTGCTATGGTAAGTTTCTTAGTATTATCCTCGTGCAATGCTATGTATTCATCAGTCCCAAAACCACCGCGTTTTTCATCTTCATAGAGTTGATGAATACCAAGAATAAATACGTACGAGGCTTTTTGTCCATGCGCATGTAGAAGGCTGCAAAGTCCTATTCCATTGTGTTGTTGGTTTTCACCATTTAAGACCGTAGTAGGAATATTTAAAGTCTGTTTGAAGATATTTTCATAATGTGTAATTAAGTCATTGCGAATGGATATTAGGAGAATTTCTTCAGCCTGAATGCCATTACTTACTAATGTTCTAACCTTGTTAAGCAAACGATTATCTTCATCTTTATGAGAATGAAAATGTAACAATGTAGGCATAGGATTTTCAGATGCATCTGGTAGGTTTCGATGAATTTTTTTATCTACATCATTAGGCAACCGATGAAGGTAAAATGAGCTGGCAGCATTTAGAATATAAGGATTGATTTGATAATTATTTAATAAACGAGTGCTATGTCCGCGTAATTCTAACCCTGTTTCATGCCAAAGACGACAAGAGTTAAGACGCAACTGGTTTGGATTTTGAGTAATAAATAGCTGGCCGGTTTTAGGTCTTATCAACTTTTTGATGAGTTCAAATGCAATAGGTGGAAATAAATGTGCATCATCAAGTAAAACATGGTCATAATAATCATAAGTGTTTTTATTTTGAAGCGAATTCCAGAGTAACTGAGGTAGCTCAATATTTAAGACATGATTGCTCGCAGCTAATTCACTTTTTATGATAAGTAAAGAATCCCAAATTATTTTGTATTGTTTATTATTCAGATTAGATATTTGAAAATCACGTGTTGCTTTTATGTAATCAGTTTTGGTGAGGAGAACTCTACCTAAAATAAACTCCACTTCTTGAAAGAAAAGTGTGAGATTAATATTGTTATCATACAGTTTCTTACTTACTAATTGATCAACTAGTTCTAATATTTGCTCTATATCGACGAGCGTTTTAGTTGAGTTTAGAAGTTTGTGGCACCATAGGTTTAAAGATAAGATTTCAGTCTTTTTATCTGTAGGGTGGAGCGTGTAATAACGTTTGTTTAATGATAGTTGTGAGACTTTATCAGGCGTAAGAATTAATATTTTTTTCTCATCTTGTGCCTTAGGTGCTCTTTGTTCAAAGAGTTTAGCGCGTTGTAATACAACCTCACTTTTACCACTATTGATAGATCCATTTACGCCGCGCAGATTCAAATGTTTATCACGATTCTTATTATAAGCTAATGAAATATCATTTTTAACTGCAATTTCTTGTTCATTATCAAGCAAACGATTGTCTACTTTATGTGAATGGACAGCAAGCTCTGGATTGAACGCAGAGCGAAGATAATGATGAGAAGATTTTGATAGTTCTTCGCCCATAAACATATCAATGAGTTTACGCAAATTATTACTTGTGAGTTTATTTTTTCCAAGTAGATATAGCCCCAACGACTTAATTCCAATGTTGAGATGCTCTTCATCGATATTCGAAAAGATCATTAAAAATGGTGTGAGACTTGCTTTGTGTGATTTTAGTAATGGAGGGAGTAATTGATTTTGAAATCGAATTAATGCCATAAATTCAGGCTGGCTAAATAGTCTATTTTTGATGTTTTCAGGCTTACTTTCATTAGTTTTAGAAAATACATGAGCAGGAATATCACTTAGATATAAAAACAATGACTTTTTACCATGCTGAATCCAGAAGATTGATCCATCAAGTGCTAAAGCAATACCTTCACGTTTATTAATGTATTGAACTATTTTGTAATCTGGCCCAAGTTGTTCGTATAAGTTTTTGTGCAGTGTTTGGGCGACAGGGCTCGTATCAATACAAACCTCTGGAATCATTGTAGTCATGATAATTTAACTTCTAGTGCTAAAATAAGTAAAGCCTAATATTAGCATTAGCTAGCTGAATGCAGACTAAATAGAGGGTGTGAAGTGTGTGAAAAGTGGGTAGAATCATTGAATATAATATTACTTATAAACGTTATGGCTATTTATGCAATAGGGGACTTACAAGGTTGTTACGATTCGTTACAACGTTTGTTAGAAAAGTTAGATTTTTCTGCCGAAGATGATCAACTTTGGTTTGCGGGGGATCTTGTAAACCGTGGGAAAAAATCCTTAAAAACGATGCGTTTTGTAAAGAGTCTGGGCGACGCTGCAACGGTTGTTTTAGGGAATCATGATATCACTTTGCTGGCGATGCATTATGGTGTATTGCGTCCTAATACTTCATTAAAAAAATTACTTAAAGCCAAAGACTGTGATGAGTTAATTGATTGGTTGCGCAGGCGACCCGTTTTGCACGTTGATGAAGAATTAGGCTTTTGTATGGCGCACGCAGGTATTTCACCGGTATGGACGCTCAAAAAAGCCCAGAAACACGCACGAGAAATTGAAATATCGTTACGAGGCGATAATCCGAAGCTTTGGCTTGAAAATGTATATGGGAATAAACCCCGTCGTTGGTCTGATGATTTAGAATCATATGCACGCCATCGTTATATTTTGAATGCCTTTACGCGAATGCGTTATATCGACAAAAAAGATGGCGCATTGAATTTTTCATTGAATCATACTCCCGTATATCGTTCAAAAATGCGCAAACGAAATAAAAAAGTACCTTGGTTTCTTTGGGAAAAGCGTAAAAAAATTCCATTACGTATAATATTTGGTCACTGGTCAAGCCTAGGTTATTATCAAGATGAAAATGTAATAGCGCTTGATACAGGCTGTGTCTGGGGTGGACAATTAACCGCGGTAAGATTAGATAGCGATGTTATCACTGCTGTAAGCCAACCATGTCGAAATAAAGCATAAAAGAGTGTGTAACTGAAGTATGTCAGATGAAATAGAGCAAGAATCACTATTGACACCCTCTGGTAGTGTAAAGCTGAATATACTCGGTGATGATTATTTAGTAAGGGTGATGAGGCCTTCAGCAGGAGCATCATTACATGAATTGCAAATATCATTAAATAGAAACCGTGATATGTTAAAAGAAAGCTTTGAGGCGATGCATGAAACTTGCCGTGATGATTTTTTTAAACGTGTCGAAAAAAAGTATATAGACTATTTTTCACCTACTCAAAATGCCCTAGTCGCTAGAGCTAATATGGATTTATTAATTCCTCTGATCAATGTAAAAGGCGGTGTCGCGGCATATTCCAGCAAATTAGAAGGCATGCCAATAGAAAAACATATCGAAAAACTGAGAAATAAAGCGGCAAAAAATGTAAGAGAAGAAAATACTAGACGTAGAATCGGGAGTTTTTTACTAATGTTATTAGTACTGGCATTAGCTACGGCAATTTTATGGGTGTTTTTTTGATGTTTTTAGCTATGATATGAAATGGTAATTGGACAGAGCGAGATAATGTTGGAGCGAAGCGACTACTACGAAAAGGGCGTACTTACAACATAGAGTAAAAAGAGGGGGGTGGACTTTAAAAGCTATTTCCTAAGTTTATTTTTGAAAGACTTTAGCTATGGAAATGATTAATGAAGAGACATAAGCCAGTTAATATAATCTGTATGAAGTGGGGCGATAAGTATGGTGCAGATTATGTTAATCGCCTTTATGGAATGGTAAATAGAAATTTAACTTTACCCTTTGATTTTATTTGTTTTACCGAAAACGCAGAAGGAATTCATCCTAATGTTAATATTCAAGCTCTGCCTAGTTTGGGCTTGCCTGATAATATCCCCGAACGTGGTTGGTTAAAATTAGCAACATTTAAAAAACCATTAGCCGACTTAACAGGAACCGCTCTATTTTTAGATTTAGACGTAGTAATTGTTGATAATATTGACTGTTTTTTTGAATTTGATGCGGATTTTGCACTTTGTTTTGATGAAAAAAAGAAAAATCAAAAGATTGGAAACTCTTCTGTTTATAAATTTAAAATAGGTGAACATGCTGAAGTGTTGGAATACTTCCAGAAAGATTTTGAAACAATAAAAAATAATTACCGAAATGAGCAAGCCTATCTTTCTGATAAGATTAATCAAAAAGGGATACTAAATTTTTGGCCTAAAGAATGGACACCTAGTTTTAAATATCACTGTATTCCAAGATTTCCACTTAACTTCTTACGAGAGCCATTTATTCCTGAAGGTGCTAAAATCATTCTTTTTCATGGAAAGCCAGAGCCTAATGAAGCGGAAAAGGGGGTCAGCGGTAAGTGGTATAGACACTTTCGACCAGTGGGCTGGATAACTAAATATTGGACTGTATAAGTAATGGTAAAACGCCGTAAAACAAAATTAGAAAAATGGCTTTCTTTTAATCAACATAAAAAGCGATTTGGTGCTGGTGATATACAGAATACGCTAGAGGATGTTGATTATCAGTTATTAAAAGAGGTGACAATAGAAGGAGAGAATGTTTGTTATACGCATGGATCAGACAAAAAATTAGAAACTCATATAAAAAAATTAAAAGATGAGTTTACTGGAGAATCAGAGTTACTTTATTACCATGCAAAGTTGATTGTATTAATTAGACGTGAAGTAAGCTTAAAAAAGAATGTTAAATTATTTGAGCAGTTGTGGGATCAAGAAACTAGGTTTCTTACCAAGAAATTAAATACGCGTTGGTTAGTTGCCGCCGCAGATACTTTTGCAGATCATAGCAATGTAACAGAAAACCAAGCCTATGCATTAGCTTGTAGTTGCTTAATTAATACAATTAAGTTGAATGAAACGGAGCGTTTCTTACAAAACTATGATAATGCTAAGGATGATAAATCTCGTTACGTGCAATTAACCCAAGAACGAGTTGCCTTGTTTGATGGCGTATCAGCATTTGCAGTAGGTACAGATGATACATTAAGAAATATGCGATGGAGGCTTGATAGTATTTCTTCTGAGTTACCCGTATATAAAATTCTGCTAGAAATATTCAAACGGCTTCAAAAAGAAGAAACAGTTTATAAGCGCTTTCGTGATCGACACATACGTAAAAAAACAGCATGGTGGTAGGATAGTATGAAAGCACTGGTTATCAACCTTGCTAAAGCTGTGGATAGAATGGAATTTCAAATTAAACAGTTGAATAGTATGGGAGTAGAATTTGAGCGACTATCTGCAATTTCTGCGGATGATTTAGATGAAGATCTTTATCAACAATATTATTCTACATGGGAGCGTCCACTACGAAAGGCAGAAGTGGCTTGTTTTTTTAGCCATAAAAATGCGTGGGAGAAGGTAATAAAGTATGATTCTCCAATGCTTATTATTGAAGATGATGCTTATATTTCTCCAATACTTCCTTGTGTTCTAAAGGGGTTAGAAAATATCACTGATATTGATTATGTGACGTTGGAGATTAGAGGGCGCAAGAAAATTATAGCAAAAAAGCCAAAGTATGAATTCTGTGCTATTTCGTTAATACGTTTATACCAAGATCGTACAGGGGCAGCAGGTTATGTTTTATGGCCTAGTGGAGCAAAAAAACTTATTAAGCGTTTTAATATAGGGAACATGGCACTTGCTGATGCCTTCATTAATTTAACATATAGTTTAAATATGTATCAGGTAGAACCAGCAATACTGATTCAACATGATCAATGTAAATACTATGGGTTAGTGCCAGTATTTAAAACGAGTTCCTCCGTTTCTTCTATTCTAAGGGAGCCTGTTCCAGCTACAGGTTATATATTCTATCGATTTAAGCGACTTATAGGGCAGTTTAAACTTGGATGTCGGCATTTGAGTTTTATGTTGTCCTCAACAAAAAGACATTTGTTGTTATCCACTTATTTTGAAAAAACAATTGTAGTGCAGAAAAAAATTGATAAATAGCTATATTTTGTTAGCTTATTAAAGTCTGGTTATAACAACTAAAGTTATTAAAATAGATAAGGGAAACAGTATGAATTGTGTATTATGTGGAAATAATAATTTTACTATTATTTCTGAAAAAGACTCAAAAAGTAAAAATAAACTAGTAGTTTGTATGTGTGATACATGCTCTATGGTTTCACAAAACCCCATTCCGACTGAACAAGAGCTTGAACAGTATTATTCAGTACAATACCGCCAAGATTACAAACAAGCATACGAGCCGAAATTAAAACATATTTACAGAGCTGGTAACTTAGCGATTACTCGCTTAGGATATTTAATCAGTAATAATATTCATACTGGAAAATTATTAGATGTTGGTGCAGGAGGTGGTGAGTTTACATATATTTCTAGCCAGTTGGGGTTTAATTCATTTGGCATAGAACCAAATATTGGCTATTCTAATTATGCTAAAAAGCAATATCAAGCGAATGTCAAAACTGGGACGTTAGATGATGTTGATAATAAGTTTGATATCATTACTATGTTTCATGTGATGGAGCATATACCTAATCCTATAAATACATTTAAAAAATTATATGATTTATTAAATAATGATGGCTATTTGTTGATCGAGGTCCCTAATATCGAAACTTATAGCCAATCACCTGATAACACATTTTTTAAAGCACATATCCATTATTTTAGTAAAATAACTTTAATCTGCTCTGCAAGTCAGTTTTTTAGTGTAATTGATTCTGATAATACTGGTAATTTATATGTTTTGTTTAAAAAGAATAAAACGGTTCAGAATCTTAAATTACCAACTCAAGCTCAAGTTGTTAAAACAGAAAAGATACTTAAAAAGAAAGGCTGGTTAAACTATATTACAAAAGGAAAAGGTTATAAAAAAGCTTTTAATAGGATCAAAGTTATTATTCAAGATAAGAAATTAATCGAGAGAAGCTCTAAAGAAATATTGGATGCTATTATTCTTCACAAATTATGATATTTTGAGACTGCAATAAACAGATTTACCTTGATAAGTTGATTATGGTATCTCGTACCAATCTGTGTAAATTCATCAATTTAGAATAATATTACAGTGCTTCCTTTAGGCCTTTAATAAGTCCTATATATTTAGAGCGTCGTCTTTTATTTAGTAAGATATGAGGTAATAATAAAGATAGATATAGCTTTAGACGTTGTCTAAAGGGATGAAAAACAATATTGTGTTTGGACGTGGCATAGCACCAAGACTTACCCATATGGTAACCTTTGAACCAAGCAGTTTCAGGTGATCTTCCTGAAGAGTGTCCAAAGCTATGATGGATTATAGCGTTGTAGATAGATATAAGTGGCCCGTGTTCCTTAAGGCGAAGGCTAAGGTCGTCATCTTCATAGTATAAAAAGATATTTTCATCAAAACCACCTAAGTCACTAAACAGTTTTCGACTACAAAGAATACTGGAGCCAGATAAAACAGGTATTTCCTCGTCTTTTGTAGGTAGTTTGCCTTTCCAGTGTTGATTTTTATCAAGTAATTTAGAGTGTTTTCGAAAATAGCGCCTACCATTGTGAAGTATTCTAGGATTAAAGGCAGATGCTGTAGGGTGTTTTTTTATCGCATTTTTTAGCTCCTTAATAGTATGCTTTTCAAACAGGCAGTCAGGATTTACAAAAAATAAATATTCTGTCTTTGCTCTTTTGGCTCCTAGGTTACATGCTGTTCCAAAACCCATGTTTTTATTCAGTTTGATGAGCTTGTCTGCTATTTTTTTGCCGCAAGAAGCTGAATCATCGGTACTATTATTATCGACAATTATTACTTGAACATTTTTTCTTTCATCGTGAGGAATAGAAGAAACCATCTTTTCAATTACTAATGAACTATTATAAGTAACCGTAATTATACTAAGCCAAGGAGTTTTGTTTTTTTTACCTGTTTCCATAATGACCTTTAATTTATCTATTTCTTAGAAAGAATATACTTTAACTATGAAATAACCATTTTTTATAAGTCTTTTCTATTCGTTGTATATTTTCGATACTATCTTGGCTGGATCTCGTCCAACTAATCTTACCTTCAAATGTTGGAATGAATAATCCATCAATAACTTCATTAACATTGATTGTTTTAAACCCAGCTTCTGCCGCCATTGAGCTAAGGCTCGAGGCCGTAAAGTCAGTAACATGAGCAATGTGAAAGTAACCCCGTAAATCATGTTTATAGTCGCCCTTCGCTACCTGGTTTAGGCCAGGCACAGCAATGTATAAATAATCACCTTCTTCCATCATTTCATGTATTTTCTGAAAAGCTTCTAAAGGATTATAAAGATGTTCAAGTACATGTGAAAGTAAAAATAAACGTGGACTAGAGGGGAGGTTGGTAGGGTAGGTGGCTACTTCCACGTTGAGTTTAAAGGACTCTTTTGCATAGTTAATCGCTTCGTAATCAAGATCACAGCCTTGTACTGAGTGAACGTGAGGTTTTATTTTATTAATAATACCTCCAGAGCTACAGCCAATTTCTATAACAGAAAGCAGTGATAATTGCTTTTTGCTAAATCCATTCTCTTTTAAATAAGTGATAAGGGCAACTCCCTTAGCCTCCTGTTCAATTATTAGGGCATCATAATTTACTTTTGATACACCCCCAGTATAAAGAGGGCGATAAAAATGAGTGTAGAATTCTTGATGAAATTCTTCACTTAATGCGGGGTGAGTTTGTACTAAACCACATTGGTTACAGAGCTGTTTGTTTAAATCAAATCCATAGCGATCACCTTCGCAGAGTAAAGAAAAATCATTTTTCCCGCATAAACTGCAAGGCTTATCTTCCAAGCCAAGCTTTTCGTATAGACTTTTAACGTCGGCAATATACTTACTACGCTTGCTTAATTTACGCTTTAACCAAGCAAATGTATGTCCAAAACGATAGTGTGAGAGTGCTCTTTTTTTCATATTATTTCTGATAATAAGTTGGTAACAAAGTTTGGGTAGAATGTAGTATAAACACTATTAATGTTTGATTGCTTTAAATTCCCATAAAATGTGAGATTTCTTTTTGTAGAGTATTGTGTAAAGTATGTTTCTTAAAATTTTCACAAAACTACCACATTGTTTTGTCTCTTGGCTTAGCTTTATAGGCTTTACTCTTAATATTTCAAAATTCCCATTAAACCCGTACATATTTGCAGTATGTTTGGGGGCTGTAAAGTAACGATGAGTCTTTTTTGTAATAAAATTAATATGCGTTGGGTCTGTAAAGGCTTCTGCTCTCGGATAAAACGGAGTGATGGCATAAAAAACCCCATCTGGCTTGAGGACTCTATAGGCTTCGTTCATGAAGTTTATAAAAGGGAAATGTGTACTTTGGTCTATCACAATAAAACGTGGGATATGCTCTAAAAAATCATAAGCAGAAACTGAGTCTAGGCTTGAATCATCGAAGGGGAGTTTTTCTAGAACCACATTACATTTTTTATAAATAAAATTTGTGTTTTTTTGCTCAATGATATCGATACCATATAACTCATCACAGTTAAAAGGATTCCTTGGCTTGGATCCGCAGCCAACATCCAAGTGTTTTTTTGTATTCATAGTTTCTATCGTTTCCTTGGTAATGCAATCAAATCACATATTTTGATTTGATCACTATTGCTTATTTTAAATACATCACCATCGGTGGTGAGTACCTCATAACCGTGCTCAAGTAGAATATTTATTGGTAAATAGGTATCTATTTTTCTTAACTTGTGAATTCTAGGGCTAAATTCAAAAATAACAGCATCTATTAGCTTATTGCTTAATAGGTATTTTGCACCTTGAAGGACATCAGCTTCAAAACCCTCTACATCTATCTTTAATAATCCAATTTTTTCATTAATTTCTTTTTTCCAAAACTCATCTAATGAAATGACTTTCACATCAAAAGATGACAATATTTTTCCTTTATTATGTACTCCTAAACTGTGAATGCCATGAGATTGTCTATTATAAAACTTGGCATTACCATTAAAATCAGATATTGCACATTCGTAAGTTTTAATATTGGTTAATTTACGTATTTTTATTTGGTCTAATAAAAATCTATAATTGTCAGGATGTGGTTCTATTCCATAAACTAAGCTGGCCTTTTTGGCGAAAAAACGTGGCGTTAGTCCAAGGTTAGCGCCAATATCTACAACAATTTTTCCTGAGTAATCAATGATTTTATTAATATTATCCCAGTCATTTGTTAGCTGCTTGTCTCCTTTTTTTGAAAATGTTATTCCGCGTGCCTTCCACGTTATTGGCTCCAATTTATCAAGTTCTCTATTGTAGGTATAGATAAAGAGACCTTTTTGTTTCTGAATGTGATTTTTAATAACCCAAAGAGAAAGGTTTAATATTCTACGATTTATCTTATTTAAAAGTTTTTGTAATAAATTCATTTTATCTAATCCTGTTTAATGCAAATACACCAATTCCAAAAAAGATAAATGAAGGCAAAAAGGCACTTACAAATGGAGAAAATCCATAAACCCCTCCTAATTCATTTATCAAACGGTTAGCTAAGAAGAAAACAATACCTACCACTATACCAATAAACACCCGTTGCCCTGTGCCGCCACCTCGTGTTGAACTAAATAAGAATGGCATGGCGAGTATCAACATGACTAGAGCAGATAATGGGACGGAATATCTTTTCCAATAAATCAGTTCATATTTATCGGTTTTTAAATTATTTTCTTTTTGATATTTGATGGCTTTATCTAACGCTGAGCTTGAAAGCTGATTTGGGTTTATGGTGGCTACATCTAAAATATCCGCATTTAAAAAATCATTTTTTATACTGTTTTCTTCTTGTGTTTTATGAATTTTTTTTTCATCAAAGCGGATCGATTCCATATTTTGAAGGTTCCAGCCATCAGGGGTTGCTGTTGCATGAGTGCTTGTTAATAATGATTCCAGTCTGGTATGTTCGGTGTTAAACGTGTAAATTGAAATATTTGATATTTGTTTTTTGCTGATGATACTACCAATGTGTATGATCCGTTTATTTTCTTTTAGCCAAAGCCCAGCATCACCAACGAGTACTATATTTTTGTTTTTTAAATGTGCTTTGAAATTTCTGGCTTGAAGGTCGGCAGCGGGCACCAACCATTCACCGACAATAAAAATACCAATAATTAATAATAGGCCTAGTTTTAGGACAGAGAAAATTATTTGTCCTATCGATAGTCCTGCCGCGCGCATTGCGGTAAATTCAGAGTTGGCTGCAAGGTTGCCTAAACCGAGTAATGTGCCAATAAGTATCGCGGTTGGGAAAAACTCATAAAAGCGGCTAGGTAGTGTGTAAACTAGGTAGATGATAGCTTGTGATGTTGAATACAAAGCATTGGTTTTACCTGCTTCATTTATGAAGGCAAAAAAGACATCTAGGGTTACCAGTGCAATCCACGCGATGAGTAAACCTTGTAAAGTAGATGCCCAGATATATCGGTCAATGAGTTTTAACATATTATCTCACACTGCCGTATTGCCGTCGTACCAACCAAAGCGCTAGCGCTATATAAATAGCGTGTGCCCACCAAAGCCCTAACCAATTTGGTATAACACCCTGTTCGATTTTAGATTGCCCAGTAATGATCAGGTTGGCATAAACTGCATAGAGTAATATGCCGATGGCTAGTTTTCCATAGCGGCCTTGCCTCGGTGTAGTATAGCTTAGGGGAAAAGCTAATAATGCCATGACAGGTGCTGAAAATATCAATGCTAAACGCCAATGTATTTCTGCTTTACTTTTATTATCGGTATTTTGCAGCAGATTGGTAAATGATTTTGTTTCTAAATTTTTGGATTCGGTTATCTTTAATGCAGGGATATGCAAACCATATTCCGCAAATTTAAAAATTGTAAACTCGCCTTTATTTCTATCATTGTTATAGAGGCTACCATCTTTAAATTTAAAGATTCGACTTCCTGCTTCAGGGTCGATATAGAGCAAAGCTTGTTTGCCTGTTAAAATCATTTCAGAATCTTCTGATTGCTTTTCTCCTGTCTTTTCAGTGAGAGTCTTGGTGTTATTTTTTTTATTTTCTAAATGTAAAAAAACCTTTTTCATCACGACATTTTCTTTATCAATATCTTCGACAAAGAGAGTAAGCTTTTTTCCATTCATATTGGTATGCATAAACTCACCAACAGGAATGCCAGCAGCCTCGGGTCGCTGTTTAATTTCACTTTTAATATCTTGGCTTGCTTGCTCAAGATTGGGCACTACAAATAAAATAAGCGCGGCCATCAATAGTGTAAGCGGTCCTACGAATAAAAAAATCCCCATATAGAACTGCTTTGGCCCAATACCCGAAGCGTGCATGGCAAGCACTTCATGATCACGATATAGTCTTCCAAATGCTAACATCATTCCAATGAGTAAGGCGATAGGCACTAGTTTTACCACCGCATTAATTGATTGCAGTGAAACAAGTTTGCCAAGTGCATCTACAGGTAAGCTACCACCACTTACTTCACTCAGTAATCGCACAAAAGTATTGCCTACAATGATGAGTAATAAGACGAATAAAGTCCCTAAAAAAGATAACATAATCTCTTTGACGAGATAGCGTTGAATAATCATGAGCAACTTGTCTCGTGATTGTTTATATAGTCCTTATAAAAGTCCTTATTTTCTGAATTATAATGCTTGTAACGCTTGTGAGACCAAAGGTATTGCGCTGGAAATTCTTTTATTTGTTCTTCAAGAATGTGGTTGAGTCTTAAAGTATCTTGGTAGTCATCCCCTGTAGGAAAATTATCTAAAGGCGGAGTGAAGCGTAATAGGTAACCCTTTCGTTTGTCATTTTTGTTGCCTAAAAGGCGCATGGTAAAACCTGGAATAATTTTGGCTTTGGTCATTTTTGCTAATCGAGGTGTGCTTGGGTTTGTAGGGGCATTAACACCAAAAAAAGGTACGAGAATACTGCCCTTGGCGCGATAATTTTGATCGGTTGCGTACCAAGCAGAATCCCCATTTTTGATGCTCTTAATTAATTCACGAATGTTATATTTAGAAAATGTTTTACCGTATTGCTCTGTTCGTTTTTTTGCGACAAGATATTCTAGTAGCTCATTTTGATGAGGGCGATATATTGCGTGTAGAGGAGTAAGTTTTGCAAATAACCGTCCTCCAACTTCCATGGAATTAAAATGAGCACCTACGAGAAGGATTCTTCCTCTTTTTTTGCCCTCTTGAAAATGTTCAATACCTTCTATATGCGTTAGTGAGTCGATTTTTGCATCGCTTCCCCACCAGCTTAAAGCAGAATCCATCAGGCTTTGTCCGAGCGATACGAAGTGTTCTTTATTGAGATTAATTATTTCTTGTTGAGATAGTTTTGGAAAAGCAATGCTCAAATTGACGCAACTCACTTTACGTCGTGAAGGAGCAACTAGGTAGAGTAGTTTCCCTAGTCCACTCCCTATACTCATTTGCCAGCTCCATGGTAGTAAAACTATTAACCGTAGTATTCCTATTTCTAGCCAGATTAACCAAAAACGCGGGTGTAAGAATTTAAGTGACATGTAAAAGGTGTGCGCTAAAGCGGCTAATCTTTTAGCTTATAAAGCGTGCCACAATAAGGGCAGCGTGCCGTACCATTTTTAGAATCTTCAATCGCTAAGAAGACTTTAGGGTGAGCACACCAAAGCGCTGAAGTGTTGGTGGGGCAATGCAAGGGCAAATCACTACGGCTGATTGTCACCTCATTAGTGATATTCAGTTTTTTATAGTCTGCTTCTTTGTCTGTATTTCTGTGTGCTACCATTATAAATCCTTGTGTTGGATACAAATTAATCGTTAACGAATGTTAGCCAATCTTTGTATTTATCAACCTTCCCTTGGACTATATCAAAATAAAGTGATTGAAGCTTTTCTGTTATAGGCCCACGTGTACCAGAACCAATAGGGCGATTGTCTAATTCACGAATCGGTGTAACTTCTGCGGCTGTGCCACTAAAGAATGCTTCATCAGCAATATAAACTTCATCACGTGTAATACGTTTTTCAATTACCTCATAACCCAAATCATTGGCTAGTGCCATGATTGTGTTACGCGTAATTCCATTTAATGCCGAGGTTAAGTCAGGCGTGTAGATGACACCATTGCTGATAATAAAAATATTCTCACCGCTACCTTCAGCGACAAAGCCTTCAACATCAAGTAAAAGAGCCTCATCATAACCATCGGTGATAGCTTCTTGCAGTGCTAGCATTGAGTTAATGTAATGGCCATTTGCCTTGGCTTTACACATACTGATATTGACATGATGACGAGTGAATGATGATGTTTTAATACGAATACCATTGGTCATATTGTCAGCACCAAGGTAAGAACCCCATTCCCACGCGGCTACAATAGTATGAGTTTTTAGGTTGTCAGCGCGCAAGCCCATGCCTTCAGAGCCATAAAAACACATTGGGCGAAGGTAGGCAGAATCAAGATTATTATCACGAACAGCGGCAAGCTGTGCTTGGGTGATTTCTTCCTTGGAAAAAGGAATCTTCATATTCATGATTTTGGCAGAGTTAAATAGGCGATCTGTATGCTCTTTAAGGCGAAAAATAGCAGGGCCTTTATCGGTTTCATAAGCGCGAACGCCTTCAAAAACACCCATGCCATAATGCAATGTATGGGTTAGCACATGTACATTTGCTTCGCGCCACGGCACCATTTTTCCATCAAACCAAATTACACCATCACGGTCAGACATTGACATTGTTTAACTCCTTCAGTCTTACTTTAAATAAGGCTGAAGGATACTACACAAATCATCGAAAAAGAGGGGGGGTGGTCTTAAAAAACACGCTATTTTTAAGAAAAAGCGTTATTTTTGAAGAGAGAACCTATTTTGAGGCTAATTGAAGTTTATCAGTGTAATGAATCCCTTCAGATTTTAAGCGTTGGTATTCTGCATAAACTTTTTTCACATAATTACGTGTTTCTTTAAAAGGAGGGATGCCTTTGTATTTTCGTACATTACCAGGGCCCGCATTATAAGCGGCGATTGCTAATTTAGGTTTGCCATTAAAACGTTTCATCATTTGTGCAATATACTTAATACCTCCCTGAATATTATGTTCAGGATTCCACGGGTCATTAATGCGTAAGCCTAGCGCGGTTTGTGGCATCAACTGCATTAATCCAATTGCGCCAACGTATGAGTGCGCACCTTCGTTAAAGCAAGACTCTTGGCGAACAATTGCGTGAATAAGTTCTGGCTCTACATCATAAATGCGTGAATAAATTTGAATGGTGTTTTTATAAAGTCGTGCCTGTCTACCAAGGTGCTTATTACTGTTACAGCCAACGATTATACCGCTATCTCTACCATTGGCTTTTACCATGCTGGCGGGTAAACGAGAGTTGTATTTTTTATTTTTTGTACGTTTATTTTTACTTCTGGATTTTTTACTAGTGATTTTTTTAGACTTGTTACGGATAGAAGAGCTACCTTTAGATGTAAAGCTTGACTTATATGCGCCAGATTTTTTTATTCGGTATATTTTTAATAGTTTATTACTAGAGCCTTTAAGACGCTTATCCGTTAATACGGTTTTGCCATCTTTGGTTAAGTATTTAAACATATCTGCAGAAGTAAAGGCGCTACTGAATATGAATAATGCACATAGAAATGTTTGGATAAGTCTTTTGAATCTCATATTCTCTATCATCTAAGGATTTATTATTTTTATTTGGGTTTATGTAGACAAGCTCCTTGTGATTGATACTAATTTGTAAATTACCCCGTGTCTATTACGTTAAGACGAATGGAAGAGGTATTTTAATGAGAAAAACACATTAAAATACCTTAAAATAACCTTTTATATTATACCACCCCCCCTCTTTTTCGACGATTTGTACGAGAAATGGTTGGTGCATCAACGCTCTGACAACCTTTGGCACTACAAACATGGCAATAAAGCAGCTTCCACCCCATTTAGTAAACCAAATAGCCGCAGGCGAGGTGGTAGAACGCCCAGCGTCTGTCGTAAAAGAGCTTTTAGAGAATGCTATTGACGCAGGTTCAACCAAAATAGAGATTGATATAGAGCAGGGCGGCGTAAAACGCATTCGAATTCGAGATAACGGCAAAGGCATCCCCAAAGAAGAATTATCTTTGGCGCTAAGTCGTCATGCCACCAGTAAGATTGCTTCTTTAGATGACCTTGAACACGTTGCATCATTGGGTTTTCGGGGTGAAGCATTGCCAAGTATCGCATCTGTCTCACGGTTGACTGTCAGTTCAAAAACAGAAGATAGCGAACAAGGTTGGGCGTTCTCTCCACAACACACGGATGATGGTCAAGAGGATTTTGTCGAGCCAGAGCCAGTAGCGCACGCCAAAGGCACAACGATTGATGTACGTGACTTGTTTTATAATGTGCCAGCACGCCGTAAGTTTTTAAAAACGGAAAACACCGAATTTAAGCACCTTGCTGATGTGGTTAAAAAAATATCGTTGAGTAATTTCCAGATTGGTATCACCTTGCGCCACGGACAACGTAGCGTATTAACGCTTCAACCGGCAAAAGATCGTATGGGTGCAGACAGGCGTGTCGCCGATATTTGTGGCCCTGCATTTATGGAGCAATCACTCTATTTGGATTATGAAGCGGCAGGCTTAAAGCTCTGGGGTTGGGTCGGCTTGCCTACATTTTCTCGCTCACAAGCTGACTTGCAATATTTTTATGTGAACGGGCGGATGATTCGAGACCGCCTTGTGACTCATGCGGTAAGGCAAGGCTATAGCGATGTGCTCTATCACGGCAGGCATCCCGCTT
>Ga0256840_1002306_pt1 | contig 16969 bp, 13 predicted proteins | sample 355202metaG_FD_185969 | JGI IMG/M metagenome (GOLD analysis project Ga0256840, IMG submission 185969) | Hydrothermal vent microbial communities from Mid Atlantic Ridge, Atlantic Ocean - 355-202 | ecosystem: Environmental > Aquatic > Marine > Hydrothermal vents | place: Atlantic Ocean: Mid... | reverse complement strand
ATCAAATATTGATGCCTAATTTTTGAACTAATCAGAAAAAAAGCATTGTGTCAATTATATTTTGTAAATATTGACTTTCATGTTTTATTGTCTTAGGTATGCCTATTAATAATAGGCAGAAGCAAAATCGATTGCTGTAACAAAAAAATGAAAGTATAGGAATTCCAGGCAGTTGCAAAGAATTTCATATAGATAAGTCCTTTGATTTATTCTAATTTTTATCCAAGGTCAGGGCCTGCATCAAAATAATAAAAATATTAAAAAGGAAACAAAGAATTATGGCACAATTAATTTCAGACCGCAGGGATATTGATTTTGTCCTTCATGAACAATTGGGAATGGTTGAACACGAATTATTTGCTGATTTTAATAAAAAAACAGTAGATCTTATTCTGTCAGAGGCAAAAAATCTTGCTGTAAAAGAGATCCTTCCGACCCAGAAACTCGGGGACGAAGAAGGATGCATATTTGAGAACGGCATTGTAAAAGTACCTGAATCATTCCAAAGGGCATGGAAACTTTATAAAGAAGGTGAATGGCTTGCCATGACAGATGATCCTGAAGTGGGAGGTCAGGGGATGCCTAAGCTTGTGGGGCTTGCGGCGATTGAATACCTTGTGGGAGCCAATCCGGCTTTTATGCTGTACAGTGCCATGACCCACGGGGCAGCCAAACTTGTGGAAAAATTCGGTACCAAAGAACAGAAAAAACTTTACATGAAAAAAATGTTTGCCGGTGAATGGGGCGGAACCATGCTCCTTACGGAACCGGACGCGGGTTCGGATGTCGGGGCATTAACTACATCTGCAAAAAAGAACGATGATGGAACATACTCTATTACAGGAACAAAGATCTTTATATCGGCAGGTGAGCATGATCTTGTTGATAATATTATTCATCCGGTTCTTGCCAGAATTGAGGGCTCTCCTGCAGGGACAAAGGGGATTTCTCTGTTCCTTGTGCCGAAATACAAGGTTAATGAAGACGGAAGTCTCGGAGGATTCAATAATATTGTATGCTCAGGAATTGAACATAAAATGGGCATTCATGGTAATGCAACATGTACCCTGTGTCTTGGTGAAAAGGGCCAATGTATAGGCACACTTCTTGGAGAAGAAAACAGAGGAATGTCTGAAATGTTCATGATGATGAACGAATCAAGGGCTTTTGTGGGGCTTCAGGGATTTGGAGTTGCAACGGCATCCTATATGTTTGCTCTTGATTACGCAAGAACAAGGGTCCAGGGCAAAAATTTGATGAAATCAAGGGGGACTGAGGCAAAAAATGTCACTATTATTGAGCATCCCGATGTAAGACGTCAGCTTCTCAATATGAAGGCCATGGTTGAAGGAATGAGAAGTCTCTTATATTTTAATGCAAAATGTTCGGACATTGTGGAAACAACAGATGATCAAGAGGAAAAAGAAAAATATAGTGGTATGATTGAATTATTGACACCCATTGTTAAAGGATATGTAACGGATAAGGCCCTTGAAGTATGCAGTCATGGAGTTCAGGTGTTCGGCGGTTACGGGTATACAAGGGAATTTCCCGTTGAACAGCTCATGCGTGATTCAAGAATCTTCATGATATATGAAGGTACCAATGGTATCCAGGCAATGGATCTTCTCGGCAGAAAGCTCCCAATGAAAAAGGGTAAAATTTTTGCCGGGTTTCTCAATGAAATTAAATCCATTGTTGCAAAGGCCAAAGAGATCGAAGGCCTTGGGAAAATAGCCGTAAAAGTGGAACAGGCTGTTTTAAAACTTGAAAGTACAGGTGAAATTCTCGGGCAAAGAGCAAGATCAAAAGACATGATAAATGCATATTCTTTTGCCCATCCTTTTCTTGAAGTGACAGGCGATGTAACAATGGCATGGATGCTGCTCTGGAGGGCAGTAGTTGCAGCTCCTAAACTTGCCAAAAAAGCCGGATCACTTGAAAAAGAGACTGTTGCAGCAAAGGCCTCAAAAAATAAAGATATCGCCTATTATGCTGGCCAGATTAAAACGGCGGAATTTTTTATAAATACTCTTCTTCCTACAGCTCTTGGAAAAATGGATGCCATTGTTGAGGGCGACACATCTGTTGAAGATATGCCCGAGGCATCCTTTGGGGCAAAATAAGGAATACATAACGGCCATGCTTCGGTTTTGTCGGTTATAAAAAGAGAAAGCAGGGTATGAATATAGAATTTGAAAATGTTTCAAAGTTATATCACAGCTCCGATGGAAGCCATCATATTGTGCTCAAGGATATCTCATTTTCCATTAACAAGGGAGATTTTGTTGTTATACTGGGAGAATCAGGCTGTGGTAAGACAACTCTTTTGAATATGCTGGCTGGATTTGAAATGCCAACTTCAGGAAGGATACTTGCCAATGGACAAGAAATTCGCGGTATCCATCCCTCACGGTCCATGCTTTTTCAGCAGCCTGCGCTTATTCCATGGCTTAATGTAAAAAAAAACGTGGGCTATGGCTGCAGGCTGCGCGGTGATCTTGAAGAACTAGACTACAGAGTAAATCAGTTCATTGAAATAATCGGACTTTCAGGGTTTGAAAAATCAAAACCTGGGGAACTTTCCCTTGGTATGGCTCAGAGAGTATGCATGGCAAGGGCCCTTGTGGGACATCCCACCCTACTTATAATGGATGAACCATTTGCATCCTTAGACACATTTACCCAGGCCCATATTCAGGAGGAACTTATTAATATATGGCTAAGTGAAAGATTTACATCGGTTTTTGTAACCCATGATATTGAAGAAGCAATTTTCCTTGGAAACAGAATTATCCTGCTTGGGGGTTACCCTGTTGGTATAAAAGAGATATTCACAATTGATGATAAATATCCAAGGAATTTTGACAGCCCTGTGTTTAATGAACACAGAAAAAATATTTTAAAACAATTTAAAAATTCCTATGTGGGTAACAGGCGGTTTCTCTGAAAAATTTGTGGATACATAAAAAGGCTGATAAAGAAAAAGTCGGTAAGATTGAAAGGATTCTCAAGTGTCATAAAATCGTGGCATCCCTTCTTGTTAACAGAGGCATTGATACTCCTGAACAAGCCTATTCCTTTCTATGCCCTAGTTTAAAAAGGTTAACTGACCCTTTTTGTTTAAAAGATATGGATAAGGCTGTGAAACGAATATGGACTGCCATTGAAAACCATGAAAGAATTCTTATCTTCGGTGATTTCGATGCCGATGGTGTTACATCCACATCAATTCTCAATGATTTTTTTTCATCTATAAATGCGGAAGTCTCATGGTATGTTCCCCACAGGACAAAAGAAGGTTATAGTCTTAAAAAAAATCATATTGATATGGCAATTGACCGGTGCACAGACCTGATTATTACGGTTGACTGCGGATCTGATAGTAATGAAGCGGTATTGGCAGCGAAAAGGGAAGATATCGATATAATTATTACCGATCACCATGAAGTACCGGAGGATATCCCCCCGGCACTTGCCCTGATAAATCCGAAAAGACAAGACTGTACCTCGGGCTTAAGCCATCTTGCAGGAGTCGGGGTGGCTTTTTACCTTGTTATTGCCCTTAGGAAATACCTGAGGGAGAAGGGATTCTGGGAACATAAACAGGAACCCAATCTCATCAGATACTGTGATCTTGTGGCTATTGGAACCATTGCAGATATGGTTCCATTGAAAAAAGAAAACAGAATTCTTTCATGTGCCGGAATCAATATAATGAAAAAAGGGGAAAGACCAGGGCTCGTCGCTTTGTCACAGGTGAGCGGAATTGATCTGAAAGATATTGATTCAGATGATATTTCCTTTAGAATAGCACCGAGAATCAATGCAGCAGGCAGGATATCCCATGCAAGAATTTGCGTGGATCTTCTTTGCACCGGGGACAGAATAAGTGCTGAGCTGACCTCGGAAATACTTGACCGCCTCAATAGAAAGAGACAGGAAACAGAGCAGAGCATAATTGATGACATTGAGAAAAAAATTATCAAATTTCCTGAATTTCTGAATAAATCTGCTCTGATAATGTGTGACAGGTCATGGAATCCTGGTGTTCTTGGCATTGCAGCATCAAAAATGGCAAAAAAATACTTTAAGCCTGTTATTCTTATTTCAACGGGTTCATCCCCCGCAGTCGGATCATGCAGGAGCATAGAAAGTGTCAATTTGTATCGGGTTTTAAATAAGTGTTCTTCCATGCTGGAGAATTTCGGAGGCCATTTCATGGCCGCAGGACTTTCAATAAAAGAAGATAGAATTAAAGAATTCTCAAATGCATTTGAAAAACAGATATCTGAAATTATTGCAAAAGATAATTCTCAAAAGACTCTTTACATGGATTGTTCCCTTGTGCCGGGTGAAATAACCGAAGATTTAGTTAATGAGATGAATATGCTGAGGCCCTTTGGTACGGATAATCCTGAACCTGTTTTTTATTGTTCTGATCTTGTTGTATGCTCTTGTGTATTAATTAATGCAAAACACAGGAAAATGGTTCTTGAAAAATCAGGTTACAGGGTGGAGGCCATGCAGTTCAATATTAAATCTCAGGAAATGCCTGTTTATTTTAAAGAAATTGCTTTTAAACTCAAAATGAACAGGTTCGGCAAAAAAAAATATCCACAGATTATTATTATTGAAGAAATATGATTTTTATCTTGAAAGGTAGCCTTGTTTAAGACTATAAATACTAAAATTTTATACAATACTGTAATCGTAACGGGCAAAACCGGATCGGTTTCATGACCGTTTTATATGAAACTCACAAATAGACCTTTGAAAAATGTTCGATTTTGTTTAAGTTCAAGAAATGCGATGCTCCGGCCATGCCGGTTATACAAAAATTATATTAAGGATAGATTTTATGGGCAAGGTATTTAATATAGGAAGCAGGGAGGCTAAACTGCTTTCCAAAATAGAATCATCAAAGGAAAAAGACAAAAAACGTACCATTAATGCTTTGAAAGACAACATTGATTCCTTTAGCAACAAGGTTTCCATGAAACTTGTGGAAACAGGACTAATAGAAACCGTAAGTAAAAATTCCATCCAGGAACAGATCACCAAATGTCTTGAGATTTTGTGCAATGCAGAGAGCTTTGATATTGAGTTTCAGATTGCACCATTTAGAAATATTGTACAAAATCCCAATGTGGTGAGTGTCTATTTGACTGCCTTTATTGTAGAAAAATTGATAAATCACAAAGATGTTATTGATATTTACGGCAGTGACGATGATATCTATTATTGTATACAGCAGGAAACATCAAAGCTGATTTCTTAAGAAACGAAAATTGTAATCGTGAACGGAATGGGACATTGTGTAAAGGTCTCACAATAAATATCTGTATCTATCGGAGTAAATATAAATTAATCAATGGGTGTCAGTAAGACACAATCTATATTAATTGACAATTATTTATTATTTTTGATGTTTAATTTTTCCAAAGTTGCCTTTGAGGGGATACCGTGGCTGTTGTATCCTCTTTGCACATAATAGCTGTCAAGCATATCCTCCATCGGGACTACACGTTTTTTTAAATCATCCGGCATTATTTCATGGAGCATTCTATTGGGAAGTGTGTCGTCTTTTCTTGTAATTCCCTCTCTTGTATTCATATATCTTTCAAGAACATGAATTCTCTCTCCTGCCTTGAGAAATTTTTTGGATGACATTTTAATTCCTGTTACAGCAGAAAAAAAATCCGAATACAAACTGGAATCTGTAAGTGCAATTGCCAGGCGTGGAAGATTCTGCATGATAAATTTAAGCAGGAAATGAGGAGTCCTTTTGGTTAAAAAGGCTTCAAGGATGTATGAATACATTGTAAATTGGCATGTAATAATTGAATTCACTCCGCATGTCATATCTTCAAAAAATTTGACAAATTGGGGTTTTGCACCAGGATTTTCAGGTTCCAGCAAATTAAAGAATATCTCCAGAGGAAAGAGAGATGCCGAAAGATGGCATGCCCCTCTGTTTGCAACTGCATAGGAAAGCCCTTGACCGAAACTGCCCCTTGGATCATAGCCTGCCATTTCAAGACCTTTTACCTGAATTGCAAATTCATGTCCGCCATACTTTTCAGCCAATGCCCTTGAACCAAGTGCCATTTCTTTCCCAAATCCTGTGTTTGTTGCGATGTCATTTAAGGCACTGGCGATTCCTGCAGGAGAACCAAATCTTAAAGGAGTTTTAATATAACCTTTTTCACCTGCTTCCATTACCCATGCAATGGTTCCTCCTGCTGAAATGGTGTCAAGTCCCTGATAATTGCATATATCATTAAAATAAGACACAAGGTCTATGTCAAATATTCCAAGATTTGAGCCAAGAAGAACAGATGTCTCATACTCCGGAACACTGGTTTTTTTACCTCTGAACTGTCCCCTGTGCCCGCACATAATTGAGCAGGGTTTACAGGTATGATACTCTGTTGAACATTTATCCTTTACCAGTTCCCCAGACAATCTAAATGCATGATCATGGTTGCCAAAATAAAAATTCCATACAGGAAGCATCTTTGCTCGGTTCACAGGCTTAATATTAGTTAATGTCCCAAATTTTCCCATGGCAATTGAAATGCGGTTCCTTTTGATATAAGAGTTTCCTTTTTTCTTCAGCTTTGCAAATTTACGGGTATTAACCGGGCTAATTCTATATTTTCCACCAAGTGCAATAATTCCCTTCAATTTTTTTGAACCCATAACTGCACCAAGTCCACCACGTCCGAGAAATCTCTGTCCCGAGGCAATATTTGCGAATCTAACACAATTTTCGCCGGCAGGACCTATAACAAGGGCAGCTTCATTTTTTTTCTTAACAATCCTATTTTGAACGGTTTGTGTGTCAAGTCCCCAAAACGGTTCGCCATCCTGAAATTCAACTTTTTCATGATCTATATGAATAATACATGGCCTGTCAGATTTCCCATGGATCAGTAATCCGTCATATCCTGCCGTTTTAAGCTGTATTCCAAAGGGCCCTCCGCAGAATGATGCGGCCATTATATTGGTTAGCGGTGACTTGGACACAGCGGCAAACCGTCCTGAACATGGGGCTCCTGATCCCATGATAACACCGGGCATTATAGCAAGAATATTTTTTTCTCCAAGAGGATCAATACCTGGTTCTAATCTATCATATAAAAGTTTGATTGCAAGGCCCTTGCCCCCAAGATACATCTCTCTTTCCTCTGCCGTAATCTCAAAGACAAACCAGCTCTTCCCAGAGATATTTATATCAAGAATCCTGTTTGATGTCCCGATTATCTCATCCATTTTATTCACCTCTTTATTATTGTTCCCGCTATAATTGTTTCTTTTTTTATTAAGCCTGAATATCTATGACAGGTGAGCTTAGCTATTCAAAAGCATGATACAAAATTTCAAGTGCGTCATTTTTGTCCATTTCTCTTGGATTCATTATGATACTGGGATCATTTACAGCAACTTCCGCAATAATTTCAAGTTCGTTTCTTGGAACATCTGCCTGCTTCAGAGTCACAGGTAAGCCGCAAAGATCATTCAAAGCCTTTTGAAGTTCTCTTATATGGGCGATTGTCTTCATCGCTCTTTCGGTCGGGCGCGTTCTTGCATACTCTTCAGCTCCGGCCATGGGAAGAAGCAGTTTCGCGATATCCTCTTCACATTTTGACAGGTTATACTCCAGGGCAAAGGGGAGGAAAATATTCACTGCAATACCATGGGGAACATGACAGACTCCACCTGTTGCATGGCCGAGAGAGTGGGCCATTCCCACCATGGAATTTGAGAAAGATGCTCCTGCCATGACAGCAGCATTGGCCATGGCAAATCTCACAAAAGGATTATTGCTATCCTGTACTGCCCTGATGAGGTTTTTTCTGATAAGTTCAATGGCCGCAAATGAATAGGCGTCACTGATGGGATTCTTCTGAAGGCCTATGTATCCCTCAACAGCATGGCTTAGTGCATCCATACCTGTCGCGGCAGTTATTGCAGGAGGAAGACTCAATGTCATTTCAGGATCAAGAATAGCCACCTTTGGCAAAAGATGACAGGAAACAAACGACATTTTAATGTTTTTTTCCAGATCCGATATTATTGCAGCAATGGTTACCTCAGAGCCTGTGCCCGCAGTCGTGGGAACGATAATTAAAGGTTTCATGGGTTTTTTTAACATCTCAGCTCCTGCAAACTTGAGCAGATCATCAGAGTCCTCGGTAATCAGGATATTAACACCTTTTGCAGTATCAATGACTGATCCGCCTCCCACGGCTACAATGGAATCACATTTATTCTTTCTGTATATTTTGCTGATCTTGTTGACAATTTTTTTTGAGGAATCAGGTGGCACTCCATCGAACATGGCACCTATTGTCATCTTTGAACCTGCAAAACTTTTCTTGACGAGTTTAATAAGACCCGCTTTTACAATCCCTTTGTCCGTAATAACCATAGGGCGATTCGATCCAAGTTCATTAAGTTCAGAAGGTAAATTATAAAGCGCTTTATTTCCTGCAACAATTTTAACCGGGTTATAATATTCATAATATGACGGTAACATTTTTTACTCCCTGGAATTAAAAATCAAAATTTTATAACTTTAATTGTATTGCTTGTCCTTATGGTACAGGTTATTTCATCTTCGATCCTGATTCATTTATAACCGGCATGGCTTTAAGCAAGAAGACCTGCTTCCAGTTGAAAAAATAGAAATTTTGACAAAAATAAGGGCGGATACAAATCCAACTCACATAAATACAGGTACTTATTGGGAGTTCTATATAAAAAACAATCGGATAACAAGCTTAAGTCTTAAATATTGCCGGCTTATTTACCGAGTATAATACCAAAAGTGTATAACCATACCCTTAGACCCAACCTTTTAAAATCAACGCGGGGAGGTCTTTTAACAAGTCGTTTAACAATAAATCCGGGATAAAGCGTACCGAGAATCACCGTTAGTGCCCGCGTAAACGATACCGCAATTGAAAGGTCTCCTTTTATACTCATCCTTTTTTCTGCAAAAGCCTGATGTGCTCCCATAGTGGGGGTAAGTACCATAAAAGCGCATTGTAGATTCTTGAAATAGATTTCAAGGTCAGCATGTTGAAGTTTCGCTCCTCTGAAACGGATTCTCTTATTTTCTTTTAAAAGCCCCATGGATGGCCCATCCGGAAGAACCTTCATCATTATGGTCATTCCGTCATACCAGGATTTAATTTCTTCTTTAATATTAGAATCATGTATGGAAGCTGACTGAAACGCTCTGCCAAGAACTATAAAGACTATTTTTACCACAATTAATTTAACCCATCTAATACCCGGGGTTATCGGACGATACATGATTGACATGGGCTCCTCCTTTTTTTCTATAAGAAATAGGACATAAATTATTACGTTTATTGGCTATGCGCCTTAGGCCAATTTTTTATTGTGAGCAGAACTGGAGCCTGAATCCAAATCTGCCTGTGGCTGTTATATGAAATTCCAGATAAGTTACCTGCTATTTATCCGGGTTTATATCTTCGTTGGGGCTGGAGTTGACCTTTTTGCCTCGGCCTTGTTGATCATATTGTTCATTTACAATAATAAACTGTGTTTAATACGATCTGTTTTTTGTGTCAACCACCAAATTCAAGATTTTTATTTTCATTCTTGACAACAACAATTTTTTTATAATATGATATTTCATATTCAGAATAAAAATATAATTCATAATTCAATTTGCAATTGAAATTCAATATTTATCTCCTGCTATATGTATGGGAGATTAAATAACTTAATCAAAATTTAAAATCCTACGTAACATAGTTAAAATTATAAAATTTTTTATAAGAAGTGGCGCTTAAATTTAGTACGCCTGTTTTATCTTTTGTCAAAACCTCTGATTCTTTGGACAGATTCTTAAGCAAAATCAAATCTGCCCATGGCAGTTTTTTTATAACGCCATGAGTCCGATCTGGAGACCCTCCGACGGCCTCTTAACAAAAAATTAAACTCTCATTATTAAAGAATTTTTGTAGGAGTTTCATATAAAACAGTACTGGAATAGTAGTCAGGTTTGTCCATCTAAGATCAAACATTTTAACCGGAGGAGTATGTTTAGTATTTGGAGGAGACTTTATGACTGATTTTTTAAAAAATATAAGGGCTGGCCATAATCCATCCAGGCAAAGGCAGTCTGGAAAGAAGCAATCAGGAATCACCAGAAAAAATTATGATGCACATAACTACTCATCACAGGAACGGCGCAATCCCACAGACCGACGAACGATTATATCTCGATTTAACAAGGATGCAGACTCTCTGCCACCGAGTATAAAGGATTCAATGCCCTTTATAAAAGAGCATATTTCCCAGATAGCATCCTCCATGGAAAAAATAGCCGAGATAAAGGAAATCCTGTCAAAGGAGCAGATAAAAGAATATCGGGAAATTGGAAAATTTTTTGAGAATTTAAATACCATCCTTGTGAAAAAAATTATACCAGCATTGGATAAACCCATGGACTTAAAACAAGAGAAAAATGGAGTGAAAAAAAAGTTTAAAAGCGTTAGTTTAGGCGACCACAATACCAAGGAAGAAGTACTGTCCATTATAAAAACAATGAGAAAAAACGGAGCGACCTTTGTAGCTATAGCAAATTATCTTAAGGAACAGGATATACCCACATTCTCGGGACGTGGAGAATGGCATGCTCAGACTATACACCGGCTGTACAGGTAGAAAATGGATTAATCTGTACAAACGGATATTGAGTCATAAATGCTATGCAGCCTTTTGCACAGCATAGTTTACGAGTTTAGTTTCAGGCCTTTATCAATGATTTCAAATGCCGTTTTCAATGTCTGCCGAACAAAATCTTTTTCATTATTCAACAACCTCTTACTGTCAACCCAAAGGACAACACCGGAATAAGTTGCCCAGAGAATATCAGCAAGAGCCACAGGATGTTTTTTAATAAAAATTTCCTGGTCAATACCCTCCTGAACAATAGATTTGATTGCAGTAAGAGCTTCTCTTGATGCCTTTTTTAGCTGTTCTAAAACATTGCCTGACAGATTTCTTAAAGTTTCTCCTGACTGCAAATGGAATAGACTGATCAACATACTAGGATCATAATCATAGACACCTATAAATGCATCCCGAAGTGCAGCAAGTTTTTGTTCCGCATTCATATCCTTTTTTAAAACAAATTCATTGATTTGACTGGTAAGATAACCAAGTATATCAATGGAAAGTGAAGTGTGCAATTCTTCTTTGTTTTTAAAGTAAAGATACAAAGTTCCAGGACTTAGTTCTGCTTCAGTGGCTATTTCCTCCATTGTTGAACGGTTAAATCCTTTAGCGGAAAAAACAACTTTTGCCGCGTCCATAATCTCTTTACGTCTCTGTTCCTTTTCTCGCTGTTTACGTTCTCTTATCCCCATATTAATACCCATTATATTTTGAATGTAATTTATTAAGCGGTTAAAGATTTATAAAATACATTGGAAAATTAAAAATCGCAAGAAAAAAACTGGTATTTGTCACAAGAGTATAAAATTTTTTATTTTAACCGCTTCGCTGCGTTAAGAACCTGTACACAATTTAATGCTGCTGTGGTGCACCATGATCCTTTTAACCACAACAATCCTGATTCCAAAATATTGATTATTCTTAGGAACGTTCACAAAATAACTTGGACAAATTAATGTCTTTTTCCCCATCTTCTGCGTTATTCGTTGGGTACATAGCCTGCTATGCTCCCGCCTCGTGCATTGAATATAAAAAAAATCATATTAATTTTTGTTCAACTTATTTCGCTATCGTTCCTTAAGTTATGTAAAATTGCTTATGGCAAATATCGAGACCATGCAATCTTATCTTGACAAGATTAAAATTCCCTGCTTATAGTTTTTTCATAGAACAATAAATTTTATACACATTGTACTACCTTATGTTGTTATAGTATAAAAATTTATTGCAATAAATTTCCAAATTATTATATAACCGGTAGGGGTATAGCATGGTGACCATCTTCCGACCGACAAATTAAAAATTTTGACAAATATAGGGCCAGACGCAAAGTTGATGGACTCGTAAAAAGTCCATTACTAACTAAGAGATGATAATCTCGTAAAAAGTCAGATTTTAGCATTTTTTCGACCGTAACATGCTAAAATTATTAATAGCAATTTTGCCGATTTTGACTTTTACGAGGGCATTAATATTGGAATAGTATTACTAAACTTCTATTCCTTAAAAAAATAATTAACCGGATGAAGTGGACAACGAGGGAACGGAATGGCAAAAATCACAGTAAATGATTTAAAAAGCATCAAAGACAAAACATCTAAAGAAGCATTACTCAGTGAAAACGGAACAAACATTAAAATAATAGTTTATATGGGTACATGCGGTATAGCTGCAGGGGCGGAAGAAGTAATGGACACCCTTCTTAAAGAAAAGGCAGCATCTAAAAGGACAGATATAAAAATTGTAGCGTCCGGATGTATGGGGATGTGCAGTACCGAACCTAATTTTAGCGTAGAAATAAGAAACGAGGCACCCATAGTTTACCGGAATATGGATAAAAACATGACGCGGCAGGTCTTTAAGAGGCATGTCCTAAAAGGAGAAGTCCAGACAGGGTTTGTCCTTGGGAAAATATAAAACAGATAATATAGTAGAAATAATATAAATTGTATCCCCCTCTGAGTATTGTTTTTTTTAGACCTGTATTTTACTATTATTGATAGAGAAGTTAAAAGAGAAGTTAAAAGAGAAGTTAAAATAAAATTATTTTTGAGAAGATTTTAAAAAAAATACCGGCGATTGCCGTAAATAATATTAAGGAGAAAAACATGGCTGTTAAAACAATTGTACAGACTCCGTCAGCATACAGCAATTCTCATTATGGTTTTGTCCTCTTCATAAAATTTGCAACCTGCTGCAATTACATTGATTTAAATTATAGTTTTTGAATGTTTGAACTACAACTAAGCCAAATTGAGAATTGCTGGTCAGCATATTCATACCCCTTATTGATAAAAAATCTTCTAACCAATTCTTTTGTACGTTCGCCTGACCGGGAGATCATTTACAGAGACAAAATGCGGTATACCTACAGGGACTTTCATGCGCAACTGGGATAAAGAAAAACAGATCAATATCAGATGTAAAACAGGTTTGATTCCCTTAGTTGATCTTGAAATCGTTGATAATATGGGCAACTCTGTAAGTGAAGCTGCAGCCGTTGGAGTTCCCGATGAAAAATGGGGAGAACGCCCTGTGGCCTTTGTTGTGTTAAGAGATGAATTTAAAGGCCGGGAACTTGAGCTCAAAGATGAGCTTAAATAGCTCTTTGTGAAGGAATATGAACTTGGCAATCTTTCAAAGTATGGGATTCCCGATAAATTATGCTTTGTGGATACCATACCAAAAACAGGGGTCGGGAAACTAAATAAAAAACTCATCAGACAGCAGATTAAACAATAAGTATCTGTCTTTATTCGATGCATCCTGGCAGCTTGCTGTTTCAGTCGATGCAAAGAAAAAACAACAACAGTACATTCTCTTGTCTTTACGATGGACAAAGTCTTTACGATGGACAAAACTTGTATTATTTTCCTGTATTTGTATTATTTTCCTGTATATTGGTCGTAAATAAAGTAGTCAAAATTTAGTGTAAAAAGTGTTTATGAGTAAAAGTTTTAAAACGGATAACCTGAAGATAAGTCTCAACATCAAAGGAATAGACCATTACACAAAAATGAGTTATCCTGTGAGATACGGGGTATACTCTGAAATTGAAACAAAAGATTTTATTCTGCAGTTTGACTTAGATTATAAAATAAAAAGAGCTGCCGGAAAAGGTAAAAAATGGCTGCATCCGTCAGAATGGCTCAAAAGAAATACGGGCAATGACTGGATATATTATTCAACCGGAGGGTATACAGGGGTTTTTGAAGCAACCGGGGAATACTATCTCCCTAATTTTTCCTATCCCACAAACTCTATTATCGGAGGAAAGCCTTTTAAAGAAAAACAAGTATGCTTTATTGTTTCTTCACTGTATGACATCATTTCCAATGCAGGAAAATCAGCAACGGGTCTTAACGGGAAATTTGGTAAGTTTCTTGATAATGTCCTTTATAACAATCGTCCTGAAATTTTAAAATCAAAGGCGGAACAGCTGTTTCGCATGACAGGAGGGAGAATAACAGTGCTCCCCCCGGATGCAAGGCATGTTGATTATGATATTATCCCACTTGCGATTTCCGAAGGCTGCCTTTACAATTGCAGATTCTGTAGGGTAAAGACAGGAAAGCCTTTTAAGCAGAAAAACAGGAAGGATATCAAAAAGGCAATACATGATATAAAGGATTTTTACGGAAATGACATTGTTAATTATAATTCCATATTTATGGGACAGCACGATGCATTAAATGCAGATAAGGATCTTATCCTGTTTGCCGCAGAACAGGCCTATGATATTCTGGGATTTGATCATTCATTCATGAAAGGGGCAAATCTTTTTATTTTTGGCAGTGTAGATGCCCTTATAAATGCGTACAATGGTGAAAACCAGGGACTTTTTGATGCTTTAAATATTTCTCCATGGTATACTTATATAAATATAGGCCTTGAATCAGCTGACCAGGAGACCTTGGACTACCTTGGAAAACCAATAACTGCGGCCAAGGTTAAACAGGGCTTTGAGATAATTCAAAAGATAAATGAACGCTGTCGGAATATTGAAATTTCCTGTAATTTTATCATGGATGAAGATCTTCCAAAGGGTCATTACCCAAGTTTTCTTGAACTTGTAAGATACGGAATTCCACATGTTAAATCAAAGGGATGTGTTTACCTGTCTCCCCTTGGAATCAGCAGATACTCAAGGGATGTCCTCTTTAAATTCAACAGGCTTAAAACCTTAAGCCGTGTTCCTACCTTTCTATATATTATCCAGCGCCTGTAATAATGAGATGGGCTTGACTTGATCGAACAAATTAAACATCTTGCAAAGGTCTCAGTCTAACAATCCTTTTATACAAGTCCTGTTTTGGCAGGTTGAATTTTTTTGACAGATATTTTGCAGTATCTGAGGTACTTTTGTCATCTCTTTCAATGGCGGATAGGATTTCTTTATCAAGATCATAGTCTGAAATTTTTACAGAAAGTTCATTAGTTCCCGCAACAAAAAGAGAGCATTCTCCTTTTACAGACTCCCTGTTCATTAATATTGCAAGCAACTCGGAAAGGTTTCCCCGAAGATATTCCTCATGGATTTTCGTGATCTCCCTTGCAAGCATGGCCTGCCTGTCTCCAAATATTGAGAGAAGGTCTTTAATAAATCCTATAATTCTTTTTGGTGATTCATAAAAAACAATGGTGGCTTTTTGGGAGTTCAATTTTTCAAGTTCTTTTTTTCTTTTTTCCTTTTTTTTTGAAGGAAAGCCTGAAAAAAGAAAGGAATCAGTTGGAATGCCTGATACGCTTAACCCTGCGACAACAGCAGATGGCCCTGGAATCGGAACAACATCAACACCTTCCTTAACCGCAGTTCTGACGAGTCTGTATCCCGGATCGGATACACATGGGGTTCCGGCATCCGATACAAGGGCAATATCAAGCCCCTTTTTTAATTTTTCAATAAATTTATGACTTTTTGCGACTTCATTATGTTCATGGCATGAAACAAGTGTGTTTCTTATTTTGTAATGATTGAGGAGCTTTCCGGTATGGCGTGTATCTTCAGCGGCAATGATATCAACGGTTTTTAAAATATCTACTGCTCTATAGCTTATATCCTCGAGATTGCCAATAGGGGTAGCAACCACATAGAGACTACCTGAAAATTTTTTTTTCTTTTCTTTCATACCAAATATACCAATGAACTTTATATTGTGATTTCAGTCTGTTAGCGATACCCTTGCCTAATTTAATAGCAGCCTTAACTGCCATATAAAATTTGACAGCGTTGACTCCATAATCACATGCAGGCGGAAGCATTCCATTATCTGCGGGGACAGCGCATGTGATTATGGCTCTTCCTGGTTTTCCGGCCATGTAATCAATATATATGCCTGAGAGGGTATAATCTTTCTATAAACGCTTTTGTCCTGGCCTCCAGTCCAATTTTAAGTAAAAACTCCTCTCAATTTCAGTGATTTGAGTGTTTAAAAGAGTGGATGGACCATATTCCCTATGATGATTATGAAGAAGATTCTGACCGACAAGTGAGATATCAAGGGTTTTTGAAATCTGCCATCCAAACCTCAGGTCAAGGGTGAAATAATTGTTAATATCATAGTCCTTCATGGTACTGGTATAATGAAGCCAGCCATCAAATTCAAAATCAGGGGGAAGATTCAACCAGGAGCGAATGGAAAATTGGTTGCGGGGGATATCATCCTCAAAGAATTGTTTTACAGGGCTATCCGATTGATGTGCATCAAGGTCCATTGTCATAAAACTATATGTTGCCATTAAGCGCCAATCTGTGGAAACATTCATGGTGCAGGCAAGTTCTGCTCCGTAACTATGACCATCCACATCATTTCCAATAGTTGCGGGCAGATTGAATAAGGGCGGTTTAGGTGTTCCATAGCTGAATGAAAGCAGTTTATTATAATGGTTGTAAAAAAAAGATAGATCCATAAAAAGGCGGGTGTTTAGTTTGGAGCGGATGCCCAATTCGTATGATGATATTTTTTCAGAAGCATATTTTGAACTGCCATGCATCACCGCCATGGAAGCAGGAGAGCCTGGAAAAAGATATCCCGGAGGAAGTACCTTTTGATTAAAAGTTACCGAGCGTTCCAGCCGGGATGGGCTCCTGATACTCTTGCTCCAGGATATCCAGACAGTCTGTTCCCCATTTGTAGTATAAATGGAGCGAATTCCGGGCTCAATTTCATAACCTGTATAGTCATTATGTTCCAGTCTGACACCTGGGATCAGTTTGAAATGATGATTAAAAAAAGAAATCTCACCT
>Ga0256840_1002305_pt1 | contig 16970 bp, 11 predicted proteins | sample 355202metaG_FD_185969 | JGI IMG/M metagenome (GOLD analysis project Ga0256840, IMG submission 185969) | Hydrothermal vent microbial communities from Mid Atlantic Ridge, Atlantic Ocean - 355-202 | ecosystem: Environmental > Aquatic > Marine > Hydrothermal vents | place: Atlantic Ocean: Mid... | reverse complement strand
AATTACGGTCGTTAAACAGGCGGGATTAATTTGCATTTGTACGGCAGACTCAGGCTGTGATTTAAGTTTTGATACCGACACCTTATCGGCTGATGACATTCATTTAGCCTTGAAAGATAAAAACTTAATAGTCTGATAAAATGTAATAACCTTAAAATAGAAAGGAGTACTTATGTTCGGTGGGAAAAAAATAGAAGCGCTAAAAGCAGAACATTCAAAAAATATTGATCACCTGAAGAGTGAGAATGAAGCGTTACAAAATCGAATTCATTTACTTGAAGAAGAGCTAAACAACTGTCAACTCTTAGCAGCGGACTCTAAGTTAAAAGATGATATGTTCGCGCTTTCATTGAGCAGTTATGATGATGGTATGAAATTTCTGCAAAGCACCATTGATGATAACTTAAGCATACTATCAGAGGTTAATGGTTTAAATGAAAAAACAGTTGAGCGTATTGATGATTTATCAAATCAAACTTCCAACATATCGAGTTCCATTGAAAATATTCAACAATACACTAGCCGTTTGAATGATGACTCCGCGTCGTTAAATGAAAGTGTTACCTCAATTAACGATATTATTAACCTTATTAAAGGTATTTCAGACCAAACTAATCTGTTAGCATTAAATGCAGCTATTGAAGCGGCTCGTGCTGGTGAGCATGGTCGAGGGTTTGCGGTTGTTTCTGATGAGGTGCGTAAACTTGCCAAACATACTCAACAAGCGACCCAAGAGGTGGAAATTAACATTAATGCCTTAAAGCAAAACTCAAAGAGTATGACTGAAATAAGTAAGACTTTCAGTGAAGAGTCAAGCTCTATTATGGGTATTGTAGATACCTTTAAAAATTCGCTGACAGATGTAACAAATTATTCACAAGATATTACGAGTAAAACGTTTTATGTCACTAATACAACGAGTGTCGCTATTGGAAAAATAGATCATATCTGCATGAAAGTTGAAGGATACAATTCTTTCTTGACTGGAGAGCTGGTTAATATTATGGATCACAACAGTTGTCGTTTTGGCTCATGGTTTAATCATGCCTCAAAAACAATATTAGAAAATAGTCGGCAAGAGCTTTCTACTATTGCCGAAGAACATAAAAAAGTACACTCTTGTTTACAATCTGCTGTTTCCATCTTTAATGATAACGCGCAAAATAACAGTCAAGGTGCTGAATTAATGGAGAGGGTGGAAGCTGCCAGTAAGAAAAGTTTTGAAGTGTTGTTGAGCGTTATTAAACGGACTTCTAATTAGCAGACTAGACTCTAGTAAATGCAAAATTTAAGCCAGTGCATGTTAACGTGGATTTTTACTATTTTCTCTAATAACTCTTAATGATGGCATTGGGGCAACATTTTTCGGTGTCCTCTAGGTGCTTGATAATTACAGGTGTTTTTGAATAACGTAATGGCGGTCATTTTTTACTTCACCAGACCCAATGGGGCAGCCTTTTTTATTGCTCCTTTATAATCTTAGTCCAGTTACTTTAAATACCGGTGATAAGCACACCCAGCGCTTTAGTATTCTCAATGCCCTTATAAGAACATGTTTGTTGTTTTTAGGCGTTTTTTGAATCTCCATCCCACCCGCGAATATCAGTAGGTAAAATCTACTTCCACAAAATGAGGGTATACTACATTATTGTGGATTATTGCTAAGCTTTAATTAATACGGAAAAGACTAAATCTTCCAGAAAAGAAATAATTTCCAATTCATCTTTATGTACGCCGAAATCAGTTAATGAAGGCAAATTATGCATAAAGAAATTTTGAAAATGCGCCATTTCAATAATAGTAGAGGCTAATGATTTCGGGTATTTGTAATTTGGATTACACTCTACAATCATATCGCCGATGATAGCGCACAAATCTTTATAAGGCTTAAATAATTGGTCTTTATTATCTTCGGATACGTTTCTTGTTAAATAGGTCTTGGAGCCTTCGGTAATAATAATTTGATGTAGAGTATTCTCATCAATATGGTCGGTTCTGATGTCATCCTCTACGGTGCTCGCTAATAACTTAATTACTCTTTTTAGCTTAACAGTGGGATCCTCAATATTATGAGTATGAAAGTTAAGCTGGTATTCAAGCCAACTCCAATACCAAGCTGTCAGATAAATGAGCAACTTATGCTTATTCTCGAAATACCGATAAATACCCGCCTCAGTAGATCCCATTTCCTTGGCCAGCTTTTTAAACGTGAAGTCTTCAAAACCATTTTTATGAATTAATTGAATGCTGTGAAAAATAATTTTTCTGCCCAGTTCAGATTGCTCTGGGTTTCTGAGAAATAATTTCTCATTCATTTGAATGTGTAATTGTATTTCCATCACGTCACCTAAGTTGGCTTGCTTCTTAGAGCATTCATTTATTTTAATGCCAAAAGAGCAAAGCTGTGCCAAAAATTATCGTAAAAAACAGAACAGTTCTTTACAAACTAAAATGATAGTATTACTATCTTCTGTAAATAGTGATACTATTTTATCTAAGTCTAAACCAACTACTTGGAGAAGTAAAAATGTTTAAAGAAATTAAAAATGACTTACCTGCCAGTATTGTTGTGTTTTTTGTGGCACTTCCCTTGTGCCTTGGTATTGCTTTGGCGTCGGGTGCGCCTTTATTCTCCGGAATTATCGCGGGCATTGTCGGTGGTATTATGGTCGGTATTGCTAGTGGATCGACATTGGGTGTGAGTGGTCCTGCTGCTGGACTTGCTGTCATTGTTTTGACTGCAATTGAAACATTGGGGTCTTGGCCTGCATTTCTATTGGCGGTTGTTTTAGCCGGTGTTATTCAGCTTATTATGGGCTTTGCTAAAGCAGGTTTTATTGCCTATTTTTTCCCCTCATCGGTCATTAAAGGCATGTTGACTGGCATTGGCCTATTGATTATTTTGAAGCAAATTCCGCATGCTTTAGGCTATGACAAAGATATGGAAGGTGATGATGCTTTTTGGCAAATGGATGGAGAAAACACCTTTACATCAATTATTAGTGCTTTTGATGCATTTTCTCCGGGTGCGGTATTGATTGCAGCGCTTTCCTTGGTCATTCTTATTTTATGGGATGCGGTTTTACTTAAAAAACATAAAATATTTCAATTGATTCAAGGGCCGATTGTGGTTGTGATATTAGGCATCATGATGAATATAGCTTATCAAAATGGATTATTAAATTTTAGTTTGGATGCCGATCAGGTCGTTAAGTTGCCCGTTCCTACTAGCTTGAGTGATTTTTTTAATCAGTTTACCTTTCCTGATTTCTCAGTCATTAGCAATATTGAGGTGTGGAAAATTGCCGTCGTTATGGCAATTGTCGCCAGTTTAGAAACCTTATTATGTGTTGAAGCAACTGATAAATTGGATCCTGATAAAAGAGTGACCCCTACGAATAGGGAGCTAAAAGCGCAAGGTGTGGGCAATATCGTTTCGGGCTTGATTGGTGGTTTGCCGGTGACTCAGGTGATTGTACGTAGCTCGGCTAATATTGCCTTTGGCGGCAAAACCAAATTGTCAGCAATACTTCATGGGATATTTTTATTAATAAGCGCTATTAGCATAGCGGGCTTACTGAATAAAATTCCATTAGCCAGTTTAGCGGCTATCTTGTTAGTCGTGGGTTACAAATTAGCGAAACCAGGACTTTTTAAACAGATGTATAACTTGGGGTGGGAACAGTTTGTACCTTTTACGGCAACGATAATTGGTATTTTAGCGACCGATTTACTAGTTGGTATCTCCATTGGTATGGCATTTGGTATTTTCTTTACCTTACACCATAGTTATCGCAATTCGCATTATATGAAGAATGTTATTAGTTCAGAGAATGGACAAGAGGTACATCACCTTGTTTTAGCAGAAGAGGTCTCGTTTATTAATAAGGCAGGCATATTAAAAACCTTAAATGAAATCCCTAATAATAGCAAAGTGATTATTGATTGCACTCATTCAAAGTCTATTGCTTATGATGTTGTTGAAATCATAAAAAATTATGAGAGCAATGCCAAAACTAAAAATATTTCTGTTGAAAAAATAGATTTTATAGAGCCAGTTATGGCATAAGCTGAGGGGCACACAATAATACCCCAAGGTCGAATACCAAGAATTACCAGTCGCTTAGATTTTAATTATTAGTAATTATAGGAACGATACATGAAAACATTAACCCAAGAAATGCAGGCTGCTATTACCCCCGCAATGGCTTTAGACTTATTGACAGAGGGCAATAAGCGTTTTATTAATAACATAAAGGTTAATCGTAATTTATTGCAACAGGCGAATGAAACTTCTGATGGGCAACATCCTTTTGCCGTAATTTTAAGTTGTATAGATTCTCGTACTTCTGCGGAATTGATTTTTGACCAAGGTTTAGGCGATGTCTTTAGTGTGCGCATAGCTGGTAATATTATTAATGAAGATATTTTAGGCAGCATGGAGTTTGGCTGTAAAGTTGCCGGTTCTAAAATTATCGTGGTCTTAGGGCATACCAAATGCGGCGCAGTAAAAGGGGCTTGCGACCATGTGGAAATGGGTAATTTAACGGCATTATTAAGTAAGCTACAGCCCGCAGTTTATGATGAAAAAACTGTTATTGAAAACCGCACTTCAAGTAATGAAGAGTTTGTAGAAAAGGTGTCTACGATTAATGTTAAACGAACAGTTCATGCCATTATGGAGCGTAGTCCGATTTTAAAGGAAATGATTGAAAAGGGGGAATGTGGAATTATTGGCGGTAATCATAATATCACGACAGGTGAAGTTAGTTTTTATGATGACACCTTGATAATTAATTAGGCTTTGGTAGCTTCTCAGCTTATTTTTATCTCTTTAATGGGGCGCTAGCAAGATATCTTGAATTCCACTTTATTTATTATTGTGATTTTATTTTTCTAAATTCACCATTTTTTAATTCAGTGTAATTATGCTATATCGCTAATACTCAAAATTTTGACTTTGTAAGCTTTTATTTTCGATGACCGACAACGACTCTACAACATCGCCACTAAACACGCATATTGTTTGGACACTCTTTGATTATTTATTGTCTGAAATGGGTAGTTCTGCCCATGAAAAAGGCATGCGCCATGATCAGAAACTGGCGACGGGAGATTTATTTCAAAGTTTATGTAAATTGGGTGGCAGGATAGGTCTTACTGTCGGAGAAGTTACTGCTAATATAGAACAGGCGGTGATGGCATCAGGAAATTTAACGCCTTTAATAACGTCGCTGGAAAACGCAAGCTGGCTAGTATTGTCAGGATTTAGCAGGGGGCGTATCAAAGTTGCCGTGATTAAAGAAAATGATGTTGAGATTCGTTTACTAAAGATCCATCAGCTCTGCAAGCTATTGCAAACCAAACCAGATCAACTACTCGATTGGTATAGTGTTGAACTGACAGCTCCTATGGATGCCTCAGCACATCATGATACGCATCACTTGCCGCCTTTACAGCGTTTATTTTCGATGATGAAAGTTGAGAAAACCGATTTGTGGCGTGTGATTGCCCTAGCGGTAGCTTCTGGCGTACTCAGCTTGGCAACACCTGCTGCGGTTCAGTCTTTGGTGAACACGGTAGCCTTGGGGAATATGCACCAACCTTTGGTGGTTTTGTCTTTATTATTATTCATTTTTCTAACATTTTATGGTGCTGTTTCGGTATTGCAATCCTATATAGTTGAGCTAATGCAACGCCGCGTATTTGTCAGAATGGCCGCTGATTTATCTTATCGTTTGCCTAAGGTAAAGTGGGAAGTTTACGATGAAAAAAATGGCGTGGAACTTGTTAACCGTTTTTTTGACGTGTTGACCGTACAGAAAGCCGGTGCTTTTTTATTGCTAGAAGGCTTTTCTACCGCATTGCAAGGCATCATAGGCTTACTGGTACTTGCTGCCTATCATCCGTTATTAATGTTATTTGATTTGATAGTCATTATTTGGCTGGGAGTGGTCATTTTTTATCAGGGGCGTAATGGTGTGAGCACATCGATTGAAGAATCGATCGCCAAGTATTCAGTCGTCGCCTGGCTGGCAACCCAAGCTAGAAATGGACAAACCTTCAAATTTTCCGGTGGCCCCGAATTGGCTAGGGAGCGCACTGATAAATTAGCCTATGATTATCTTAGTGCTCGCCAGCGGCATTACCGAATTTTAATCAAACAACATATTAGCTTGTATGCATTGTATGCGATTGCCAGTACTGCGATATTGGCGATTGGTGGACTATTAGTCATGGATGCTCAACTTAGCTTAGGTCAGTTAGTGGCTGCCGAAATCATTGTTTCTGGTGTTTTGTTATCGTTTGCTAGATTAAAGAAACACCTGGAAAGCTATTATGATCTGATGGCTGGGGTTGATAAGCTAGGGCACTTGTTGGATTTGCCGGTGGAACGCGAAGATGGTGAGCGGGTTACCTGGACTGGGCCGCTGGCAGTCAGTGTTTATAATCTCACCTTTCAGTATCCGAACCACTCTGTGCCGATACAAGCACTGAATTTTAGTATTAAGCCTAGCGAAAAAGTAGCTTTATATGGTGAACTGGGGAGTGGTAAATCAACGCTAACGAGTTTATTGACGGGCTTGCGCTTACCGAGTGAAGGGCGTATTGAAATTAATCAGACCGATATCAGGGAATTGCAACTGGATAGTTTACGCAAGCAGATTGCCGTTATTAGTTCTAGCGAAATGATTGAAGATTCTATTTTGGAAAATATTCGTTTAGGTCGCCCTGAGATCAGTGTAACCGATGTGCGCGCGGTACTTAAGCGTCTAATGTTTGAACTAGATCATACGCCCGAAGGCATCTATACCCCGCTCAGCTTGATGGGGTCACCCTTATCGACCACACAAATTCGAAAACTATTAATTGCTAGAGCAATCGTTGGTCGACCTAGTTTGATCATTGTCGATAGTTTGTTGGATGAGTGGCAGAATTTTAGTCAGAGTGAAGCAAGCCATATTCTTTTTGATCCACAAGCAAACTGGACTTTATTGGTGTTAACCAGCGCTAGAAATATTTCAGAGCTTTGTCAACGAACTATTGAATTACCGGGTCACAACCCATGAAATCTAGCCAGACTAATAAGCCCCAGTTTTCCGTCATTAGTGCCAGCCAGACACCAGGTATCGTTGGCCGGGCCGTGTCTTATATTGCTTGGCTATTTGTTTTACTGCCCCTTTTTACACTGTTTTTGCCATGGCAACAAAATATTAATGGTAATGGCTATATTTCTGCTTATGCGCCTGCTGGCCGACAACAAACCATTCAATCCCCCATTTCAGGGCGTATTGAGAAGTGGCATGTTAAAGAAGGCACTCAAGTTAAAAAAGGTGATTTATTAGTTGAAGTCAATGATATAGATCCAAAACTGCCAGAAAGACTGAATCAGCAACGCGCCGCCAATCAAGCTAAATTAGCAGCTAAGCAACAGGAATTTGAAGCTTATCAAATTCAAATCGAGCGTTTAGAAACGGTACGCGATATGAAAGTTGCAACGGCACAATATAAACTGGATATGGCTGAGCAAAAAATGCGCTCTGCAAGCGAGAACTTGGCGTCGGCACATGCTAGCTATGACACCGCGCAACAACAGCAACAGCGATTACAGCGCTTACTTAATGATGGTCTGGTTTCGCAACGCGCTTATGAACTAGCCGAACGGGATGCCATTATTGCTAGGCGTTCACTAAATAGTGCGCAGGCAAGTTTACAGTCGAGTCAGGCAGAAAAGAATGGCGCAGAAGCAGATATCAACCAGTTTCGAGCTAATGCACAAGCGAAAATAGATTCGACCACTGCGACATTGAATAAAATAAACAGTGAACTTGAAGATATCCGTAATAGCTTGGTGAGTAATGAATTAAATATCGCACGACAAAGTGCGCAGCGGATTAATGCACCGCAAGACGGTACTGTTTTACGACTCTTAAAAAACCCACAGGGGGATATTATTAAGCAAGGTGACCCATTGCTAGTGCTGGTACCGGATACTAGCCATCGCGCCGTTGAAGTCTGGGTTTCAGGTAACGATGCGCCTTTGATTCTACCCGGCCACCATGTTCGGCTGATGTTTGAAGGCTGGCCTGCGGTGCAATTTGTTGGCTGGCCGGAAGTCGCGGTAGGAACTTTTGGTGGCACGGTTGCATTTGTTGATGCCAGTGATAATGGTCAGGGGAAATTTCGGGTCTTGATTGTACCGGATGAGAGCGATCATCTTTGGCCTTCGGCACGTTTTTTGCGTCAGGGCGGTGCGGCAAAGGCGTGGATTCTGCTAGAAGAAGTGAGTATTGGCTTTGAAATCTGGCGACAATTAAATGGTTTTCCACCTATGTTAACGCCTGAGCACCCGAATAAAGATTTAAGTCGTCAGTCTACCTATCAATAATCCATGAGTTATTCTTTAGCGCCTGTCGATCTACAACTTTTGCGCTTTTTCCGGTGTATTGCCGTATCCAGTGTATTCTTTTTTTTGTCGGGTTGCGCCGCTTATTTTGATACCTCACCTAAGCCGGAATTGAGCGCAAAAGTAGTCCAACGTCTAAAAAGTGAAGAAAAACTACCATTAGCTATGCTTTCAAAATCTACACCACAAACATTGAATGCTGCGCTTGCTGAACAGGATGTTAGGTACAAAAAATTAAATTTAAGTTTGCCGTTATCAAATCTTTCGCAAATACCAGCTAAAACACCGGAAACAAACCGGCAGCTTTCAATTGCTGAGGCGCGTGCAATGGGGTTAAGTAACAACCTAGACTTAAAAATAGCACTGATAGAGCCTAGTATTGCAGCCACTTATGTTAGTGAAGAGCAGGCTAAATTCGATGATTTAATCTTTGCTAATGTTAAATATACCAATAAAGACACACCTAAACTGGACAGTGATGTGGTTAGCTTTACCTCTGTGAATGAAGATTCCCCTTTGAATAATGAAGTTGCTAAACTTAATTTATTGGCGCAATCCACTGAGCAAGTGGACTTTGAAGCAGGCGTTGTTATTCCTTTGCGTACTGGTGGAAAAGTCACCATTAGCACACCATTTAATTATAAACAGACTGATTTGTATGTACCATCGAAACAATATCTTGCTGGCATGCGTTTTTCTATTAGTCAACCGCTATTACGTAGTGCGGGTATTGATGCGAATGTTGCCAGTATCCGTATCGCCCGTTATCAGCAAAATATTGTGGATTTAAAAACTCGCTTGCAAAGTATTCGGGTACTTGCCGCTATTGATAAAGCCTATTGGGCGCTCTACGTAGCTTGGGAAGAGCTGGATATTCAGCATCAGCAATACAAAATCGCTGAACAAAATCTCGCTATGGTGCAGCGCCGTGTTAAAGAAGGACTGACTGCCGCGATAGAGATTAATCGCGCAAAAATGGGCGTAGCCGAGCGTATGGCGAGTTTGATTATTGCTAAAACCAAATTGAAAGTGACTCAGCGTAAATTAATGTTGCTGCTAAATGATGACCAGTATGATCTTGATACGCCGATTGTATTTAATACTACAACACCACCAACTTTGCTTAATTTTAATTTTGAGCGTAGTGCACTGGTTGAAAAAGCATTGTCAGGCCGTCTGGAATTATTGGAAATGGAATTAAAACTAGCTGCTGATGCAACTAAAATTGATTACCTAGAAAACCAGACGCTGCCGCTTTTTATGTTGGATTATAGCTATGGTACGCAAGGACGCGGAGATGGTCTAGGTGGTGCTTATGCTAATTCATTTGACGGTCAGTACGATAATTGGTCGGTCGGTTTGAAAATGGAAATCCCCTTAACGAATGAGCTACGCCGTTCGCGTTTGTCCCGAGCTGTACAGCAACGATTACAGCGCCTGACTACACGTGAACTGAAAATTTTAACAGTGCGCAGGGAGATTTATGATGCTCTGGATCAAGTCGCACAAAACTGGCAATTGATTATTGCCAACCGGCAAAGTGTTGTTTTGGCGGGGATAAATTATACAGCAGAACTTAAGCAATTTAACGAAGGTCTTAGAACCATGACAGAAGTTTTAATGGCTTTGACTAAATTAGCGAAGACACAAATCAAAGAAGTGAAAGCCATAGCCAATTATCAAGTGGCACTGATTGATCTGGCCTATGCAACGGGCACATTACTAGGTTATGGTCGGGTTGACCTGGCTCAGTCTGTGGAAGAGTAATAACGAGATAAAGGAAGCTATGTATTGATAATATTAAAACAATTCACCTAAAAACTCATTCATTTTATATCACTCACCCCCTTTTATTATGAATAAAAAAAACATTATTTTTTTCTTTCTGAATTTATTGCTGTTATTTCCTATTTCCGCCTTTAGTACGGAGATAAGCCATAATACGCTAGATTTGACCACGCATATATCGGGGTATCTAGTATTGTCAGTATTTCTGATTGCTTATATTTTAGTGATCTTTGAAGAAAAGCTGCATTTACAAAAGTCCAAGCCTGTTTTGGTCGCCGCTGGGATTATCTGGGCAATTATTGCCTATGTTTATAAAACTCATGGCCTGAATGATCTTGCCAGACAGGCACTGGAACACAATTTTCTGGAATATACCGAGCTATTCTTTTTTCTGCTGGTGGCGATGACATATATCAGCGCGATGATTGAGCGCGGGGTATTTGAGGCGTTGCATTTTGCTCTCGTTTCAAGGAACTATAGCTATCGACAGATTTTCTGGATTACGGGTATCGTGGCATTTTTCATTTCACCGATTGCTGATAACCTGACCACTGCTTTGATTATGTGTACAGTGATTTTAACGATTGGTGCCGCTAAACCAGAATTTATAGCAATTGCTTGTGTGAATATTGTAGTTGCTGCGAATGCGGGGGGAGCTTTTAGTCCTTTTGGTGATATTACGACATTGATGGTGTGGCAAAAGGGCATTTTAGAGTTTACCACTTTCTTTAAGTTATTTATTCCTGCCGTATTAAATTTTGTCGTCCCCGCCACTATTATGTATTTTTATTTGCCTAAAGATAGTCCGGCCTTGCCGGAGAATGTAAGTGAAGAAATTAAGCATGGCGGCTTATTCATTGTTCTACTATTTCTAGCGACTATTGCGACTTCTATATTTTTTCATCAGTTCCTGCATTTGCCACCTGCTATTGGTATGTTAATGGGTTTAGGTTATCTAAAACTCTTTGGCTATTACTTACGCACTAAGTTTAGGCGTGAGCGCTCAGCGTTTGATATGGTCCCTGGGGCTGAAGGATCTGGCAGTGCATTTGATGTTTTCAGTCATATCGCTAAATCAGAGTGGGATACCTTGTTTTTCTTTTATGGCATTATTATGTCTGTGGGAGGCTTGGGGTTTATGGGCTATTTGTCCTTAACCTCCGAATTTATGTATGGTGAGTTGGGGGCTACGACAGCTAATATACTGGTTGGAATTGCATCAGCCCTTATTGATAATATTCCGGTTATGTTCGCGGTATTAACGATGAATCCTGAGATGTCCGAAACACAGTGGTTATTAGTGACGCTAACAGCGGGAACGGGGGGGAGTTTGTTATCGATTGGTTCAGCGGCAGGTGTTGCTTTAATGGGGCAAGCAAAAGGTTTTTATACCTTTTCCAGTCATTTGAAGTGGATGCCAGCAATCGCGTTGGGTTATATTGTTAGTATTTACGCACACTTATTGATTAATTGAGGTGTTAACTCGTGTCTATTGAACGTTGTTGGTTATGAAAACTTTCATCATTCCTGAAGTTTGTATTGATAATCTAAGCATCTTCAATAGATTTCTGCTATAAGCATAAGGTAACGAATATGAAAGAGTATTAACAAGAAACACATTTCAAAGTGGATAGAGTTTATTAGGTTTATGGGATAGCCTGAACAATAAAACCTAGATAAGGAGGCTTAAATGGATATTGCTTTTAGTGATATTTTTACTGAAATAGCGGTTTTATTATTTTTAGCCACGACTTTTGGGGCGATTGGTTTGCGTTTAAAGCAACCACTGATTGTCTCCTTTATTGCGTTGGGCATTTTTGTTGGTCCATCAGGTTTAGGGTTAGTCAGTGCTAATGACCAGATTGATTTATTAGCTAAGCTGGGGATTGCTTTATTGCTATTTGTGGTTGGGCTAAAACTGGATATGCATATTATTCGCACGATGGGACCAGTCGCTTTAGCAACAGGCTTAGGGCAGGTGTTTTTTACTTCGGTATTGGGCTATTTTATTGCCCTTGTCTTGGGTGTGAAAGCGGTGGGTGCTATCTATATCGGTGCTGCATTAGCCTTTTCCAGTACTATTATTATCGTCAAACTATTATCAGACAAACGCGAAATGAATGCTTTGCACGGCCAGATTGCACTGGGTTTTTTGATTGTGCAGGATATTGTGGTTGTGCTGGTGATGATTGCTTTGACGGCTTTTGGTCAGGGGGGGGATGTTGAGTCTCTACAAAATGAAGCACTGAAAGTTCTGATTAATGGTACGGGGCTTTTAGTCGCTATCATGCTGCTAATGCGTTATGTATTACCGTACGTCTTGCGTTTATTGGCAAAATCTCAAGAGTTACTGTTATTGTTTGCTATTGCTTGGGCTGTTTCGCTAGCGACGATTGGTGTGATGCTCGGTTTTAGTAAAGAAGTAGGCGCATTTCTAGCGGGGATTTCGATAGCCTCTTCGCCTTATAAAGATCTGATTGCTGCGCGCATGGTGGGTTTGCGTGACTTTCTATTATTGTTTTTCTTTATTGACCTCGGGGCGCAGATGGATTTATCCATGATTGGATTGCAATTAACCCCCGCACTCATTTTTTCAGCATTTGTTTTGGTGGGGAATCCTATCATAGTGATGTCGATCATGGGTTTTTTAGGCTATCGTAAACGTACAGGGTTTCTGGCTGGACTAGCCGTTGCCCAGATCAGTGAGTTTTCTTTAATTCTGGGCGCATTAGGTGTTATGTTAGGGCATATTACACCAGAAATATTGGGTGTCATTACTTTGGTTGCTGTAATTACGATCAGTATCTCAACTTATATGATCATATATTCGCACCAACTGTATGAGCAGTTGGCACCTTGGTTGAATATTTTTGAACGTGCAATTCCCCATAGAGAACAACAAAAAGAAGATGAAGGAATGGATTCTTTTGCTGATGTTATACTTTTTGGTTTAGGTAGGTTTGGTACGGGTATCGCTAAAATTCTAAGAGCTAATAATTATAAAGTACAAGGTATCGACTTTAACCCTGATTTAGTTCATAAACGTGATAGCGCAGGTCATTCAGTTCATTATGGCGATGCTGAAGATCCTGAGTTTATTAGTGCATTGCCACTAGCCTCTGTAAAGTGGATTATTTGTACGGTAGATGATCCTCATGTGAGTTTATCTTTATTGCATGGCTTGAAAGCAATGAATTGTCAGTCAAAAATAGTGGTAACAGCTCATAATCAAACGATTGCAGATAAGCTAAAGCAGGCAGGAGCTGATTTGGTATTAATTCCTTATGAAGATGCCGGTAAAGGCGCGGCTGCACAAATTATGGAGATGGCAGATGCCGGGCACCATCAATTGCCTAAAATAGAAATTTAATGATTAGTTTGTTAAGTAAGAGCATATTTTTATGCTATTAAAAACCTTGCAAATTAAAGTGTTTGTCTGTATTAATTTAGCAGTTGAACTAGAATAATAAACAGTTCACTTTAAAGGAGTGAGGCAGTATGAGTTATCAATATATACGTTTTTTCGATGAAATCAGTATTGACGATATTCCCCTAGTTGGCGGCAAGAATGCATCACTGGGAGAAATGTACCAAAAACTAGGGTCTCAGGGCGTTCAAGTACCTAATGGTTTTGCTATTACTGCCGAGGCTTATCGTTATATTCTTGATAGTAGTCATAGCTGGGATGCTTTACATGCTACGCTAGATGGCTTACAGATACATGATGTGACAAACTTGGCGCAGTGTGGCAGAAAGGCACGGGAAATTGTTTATGCCGCAGGTATTCCCGAGGACCTGCAAGGCGAAATCATCAGCGCTTATCAGCAATTGCAACAGCAGTATGGTGAAGGACTGAGTTTGGCTGTAAGGAGTTCGGCAACGGCTGAAGACTTACCAACGGCGAGTTTTGCTGGTCAGCAAGATACTTATTTGAATATTGACAGTATTTCCGCATTGTTAGAATCATGTCGTCGTTGTTTTGCTAGCTTATTTACTGATCGTGCGATTCACTACCGCATGGATCATGGCTTTGATCATTTTAGCGTTGCTTTATCCATTGGCGTTATGAAAATGGTGCGTTCTGATCTAGCCAGTAGTGGTGTGATGTTTTCTTTAGATACAGAATCCGGTTTTCGTGATGTGGTGTTTATCACGGGTGCTTATGGTTTAGGTGAGAATGTGGTACAGGGAATGGTCGATCCTGATGAATTTTATGTGCATAAGCCGACGTTTATGCAAGGACATCGCTGTATTTTACGCCGTTTATTAGGGGCTAAAAAAATCAAGATGGTTTATAGTCAAGGAACGACGCATGAAGCGACGAAAAATGTCATTACTTCAGCTAAAGAGCGCCGGCAGTTTTGTTTGAGTGATACAGATGCTCTAACTTTAGCGGACTATGCTATTAAAATTGAGCAGATGTATAGCCAGATAGCCGGTGAAAATCGTCCTATGGATATGGAGTGGGCAAAAGATGGTTTAGATGGCGAATTGTATATAGTTCAAGCGCGACCCGAGACGGTGAATTCGCAAAAACAAGGCATGTTACTGGAAGAGTATAAATTGCAGGGCAGTGCTAAGATTGCCACGACTGGGCATGCGGTAGGAGGAAAAATAGCACAGGGAGTGGCGCATGTTATAGCCAGCACAGAAAATCTATCTGAATTTAAAGCAGGAGAGGTGCTGGTAGCAGATACCACCTCTCCTGACTGGGAGCCGATTATGAAAATTGCTTCGGCAATCGTTACTAATCGAGGAGGTCGAACCTGCCATGCGGCAATTATTGCACGAGAGCTTGGTATTCCCGCCGTTATTGGTTGCGACGATGCAACAGCGCAAATAAAAACAGGCGAAGCGCTGACTATTTCTTGTACATCAGGTGATACGGGTATTGTTTATCGGGGAAAAATTCCTTTTCATGTTGAGCGTACTGATTTAGCTGAATTGCCGCGTCCGAAAACACAATTGATGCTTAATTTAGGTAATCCTGATTTAGCCTTTAAGAGCAGCTTCTTACCGAATGATGGGGTAGGTTTGGCGCGTATGGAATTTATTATTACTGAATATATCAAAGTGCATCCGATGGCTTTGTTGTACCCCGATAAGGTGAAAAGCAGTAAAGAGCGCCAAGAAATAGCCCAGTTAGTGCAAGGCTATAACAGCCCAACGGATTATTTTGTCCAGCGTTTATCAGAGGGCGTGGGTATGATTGCTGCGGCTTTTTATCCTAAGCCTGTGGTTGTGCGTATGTCTGATTTCAAAAGTAATGAGTATGCATCGTTGTTAGGCGGTAGTGCTTTTGAAGCCAAAGAAGAAAATCCGATGATTGGTTTTCGTGGGGCTTCGCGTTATACGCACCCTGCCTATCAAGAAGGCTTTGAGTTGGAATGTGCTGCTATGAAGCGAGTGCGTGATGAAATGGGTTTAAATAATGTTATTTTAATGATTCCTTTTTGCCGCCGAATTGATGAAAGCAAGCGAGTATTAGCTAAGATGGCAGAGTGCGGTTTGCGGCAAGGTAAGAATGGCTTGAAAATTTATGTGATGTGCGAGATTCCCAATAATGTGATTCAAGTTGATGAATTTGCCAAATTATTCGATGGTTTTTCTATTGGTTCTAATGATTTAACTCAATTAACGTTGGGTGTAGATCGCGACTCTCAAATCGTTGCGTTTGATTTTGATGAACGTGATCCCGGGGTAAAAGCGTTTCTAAAAATGGCAGTAGAGGGCGCGAAGCGAAATGGCCGGCATTCGGGTATTTGTGGGCAAGCCCCTTCGGATTACCCTGAAATGGCCGAGTTTTTAGTGGAATGTGGTATTGAGTCGATGAGTTTAACGCCAGATACGATTATTAAGACGACTTTAAATGTATTGGAAGTGGAAAAGCGTTTGGCTGAGTAGGCTGTTTACACTATGAATGGGCAGCACTTTTGCATTTGACATGAAATTTTCTAGTAGCGAGACGGTAAAGAGATACACAAGTCAGTTGCCCAATTTACAGGCTAACATCAACTTATCAAGGAAAATTGCTCTGATAATAAAAAAATAGGGGAAAACTTTCCTGAATTGGTAGTAATATTAGGTTGTTAGGGGGAGTGTGCGTGACTATAATATAGTTAGCCTTATAAGAATGAGGGGATAATGCTTCTAAAAATTCTGGTCAGTGGACTCTTAATTGCTTTTGGTGAAATTATAAATGGAAATATAAGAGTCAGAGTTTTACACAGGAAGTTAGGAAAGAGGCGCGCCAAAATTATTAGCTTTTTTTCGGGTGTCGCACTTATATTTACCATATCTTGGATTACGTTACCTTGGATTGCTCCAAGGGGATATTCGCACTTTTTTATGGTGGGATTTATTTGGCTTTCTATTATGTTGTGCACAGATATTTATTTTGGAAAATATGTATTCAAGCTAAAGTGGAATAAAATAGTAGACGATTTTAACCCTATGAAAGGTAACCTGCTTGGCTTAGGCATGGTATTACTCTTTTTTAGTCCAGCTATTGTGTTTAGCTTTCAGTAGTGAGAAAAAAGGCTAAACAGGGTAAGGGCTAACACGTAAGCAGGAATAACGTAGCATTTTTCCGGTATATTGCCTGCCGCTGGTGCGCTGGTTTGTTTGTGTAAAACGGTATCTTATATTGTAAGCGACTAATAAAGCACGTACTTGCCCTTTTAACTTACAGGTGCTTTTTTGATATCTACATTCCACGGCAATAATGCCTCAACTTTATCTACCGTATCCGCATAAGGCAAGGCGGTCAGTATAT
>Ga0256840_1002304_pt1 | contig 16978 bp, 13 predicted proteins | sample 355202metaG_FD_185969 | JGI IMG/M metagenome (GOLD analysis project Ga0256840, IMG submission 185969) | Hydrothermal vent microbial communities from Mid Atlantic Ridge, Atlantic Ocean - 355-202 | ecosystem: Environmental > Aquatic > Marine > Hydrothermal vents | place: Atlantic Ocean: Mid... | reverse complement strand
AGGGGTATTAAATGCATTTGAGATAGCATCAGCTGAACATGTGGTGGCTCTAGCCATCGGGTTGGAAGATTATACGGCTGATTTAGGCGTACAACGAACCGAGGAGGGGACAGAATCCCTCTTTGCGCGCTGTCAGTTAGTGAATGCGGCAACTGCTGCGGGTATTCAGGCGATTGATTCGGTTTTTTCGGATGTTTCAGATATGGCGTTACTGGCAAAAGTTGTCACAAAATCGAAGACCCTTGGCTTCACCGGAATGGGATGCATTCACCCGCGTCAAATCAAGGTTGTCCATGAGAATTATGCGCCGGATAAAACTGAGATTGAAACAGCCAAAAGAATTGTTAATGCTTTCTATCTTGCGACAGAAAAAGGGCTCGGGGTGGTTTCTCTTGGTTCAAAAATGATTGATCCGCCAGTTGTCATAAGAGCTCAGACAACCATTGATATGGCAATAGAGGTTGGTATGCTGAAGCAGAACTGGAGGGATGAATATGTCGGTTAATCTTGTGAAAAATGCTGTTGGACGGATGGTGCCAACAGAAATTAACGGCAAGTCTGCAGTCCCTTTTCAGGGTGTCGGAGCCTATAAACCTACAGGGCGAATCCACGCACCTGAAATTTCTTCGTGTGCTGACTACCCTGAAGATGGAAATAAGCTGGTTGAAAGCCTGAAAGCGGCACTGATTCGTGCCGGTCTCAGTGATGGGATGACGATTTCAACCCATCACCATTTTCGCAATGGTGACGTGATAGCTGTTGAGATTTTTAAAATTGCACAGGAACTCGGAGTCAAAGATCTGGTCTGGTTTCCCTCAGCCGCGTTCCCATGTCAGGAAGCGATTATTGAGCAACTCGAAAATGGGACAATCCACCACATTGAGGGAAGCCTGAATGGGCCTCTGGGTGAATTTGTGTCTCAGGGGAAGATGCGTGGCACAGGTGTTCTCCGTTCCCATGGTGGACGCTATCAGGCAATACAGGATGGTGATGTTGAGATTGATATTGCCGTCATTGCAGCCCCGACCTCTGATCCTTTTGGGAATGCCAACGGAGTCAATGGCCCATCGGCGTGTGGCCTATTAGGTTTTGCTCTGGCCGATTCTGAATATGCAGATAAGGTGATCGTTGTCACTGATAATCTGGTTCCGTTTCCCTGTATCCCCTGGCAAATCCAGGGAAACCATGTTGATTATGTGGTGAAAGTTGATCAGGTCGGTATCCCCGAAAGAATAGTTTCAGGGACAACCAAAGTCACGAAAAGCCCGGATCGCCTCCATATTGCGGAACTGACAGCACAATTTTGTGAAGAAGCAGGACTGATCAAAGATGGTTTTTCTTTTCAGGCTGGAGCCGGGGGGACATCGCTCTCCATCGGAAACTTTTTTGGCGAAATTATGCGCCGCAAGGGGATCAAGGCGCGCTTTGCCCGGGGTGGAAGCAACAAGTATCTGGTTGAAATGCTGGAAGAGGGTTTGATCGAATATATTCTGGATGGACAAACCTTCGATCTTGATGGTATTCGCTCCATGCGGGAGAATCCTCAGCATGTCAATACCAGCCCGTTTACCAGTTACAATTACCACGGTAAGGGGAATTTTGCCGGTCTTATTGATATCGTGATTCTTGGAGCGACAGAAGTTGATGTAAACTTCAATGCCAATGTCGTGACCCATTCTGACGGCAAACTGTTACACGGTATCGGTGGTTGGCAGAACTGCTTGTTTGGTAAAAATGTCATTCTTCCGATTCCTTTGTTCCGTAACCGGATTCCGGTTGTTTGTGATGAAGTTACGACAATTTGTGGTCCGGGTGAACTGATTGATATCATCGTCACCGAACGGGGAATTGCTATCAATCCGAGGCGGACGGATCTGATTGAAACAATGCAAAATTCCGGTTTGCCGATTAAAACCATTCAAGAACTCAAGAAAGAAGCCGAGCGTATTTGCGGAATTCCTGCTAAACCACATTTTAGTGATGAGATTATTTCAGCAGTGAAGTGGGTCGATGGAACTGTGATCGATGTGGTTCGAAAAGTAAAAAACTGATCACTATTCAGTAAAATCGGGACTGTCCCCACATGGGGACAATCCCGATTTTACTGCTATCTGAGCGCTATTATTGATACTTCTTTTATATTGTAGAAGTTATAAATTGATAAATAACAAATCAAAAGGAGAGTAAAATTATGAGGAAGAGAACCGTCGTAACCATGCCTGGTGATGGAATTGGCAAAACCGTGTTACCCGCAGCAATTCGTGTTTTAGATGCTGTCGGATTTGCAGCTGACTATGTTCATGCCGATATCGGTTGGGATTTCTGGTGTAAGGAGGGGAATCCATTACCCCAAAAGACCCTTGATCTTCTCAAAGAACATAAAATCTCACTGTTTGGCGCAATTACCTCTAAACCCAAGACCGAAGCGTTAGAAGAGCTAGATCCCGCACTTAAAGATAAAGGCTATGTCTATTTCAGTCCTATCGTCGGTCTGCGGCAACATTTTGGTCTCGATATTTGCGCTCGACCTTGTAAATCATTCGTTGGAAATCCGCTGAACTTTATCCGCAAGGGGCCGAAAGATACCATCGAAGAGCCGGAAGTTGATGTTGTGGTATTTCGGCAGAATACGGAAGGACTTTATGGTGGTGTCGAATGGACTAATCCTTCACAACAGGTTCACGACGCACTGATGACCCATCCCCAATTTTCTAAAAATTTTGGTTGGTGTCCAAAAGAAGAGTTGGCCATTTCAACTCGGATTTTCACCAAGAAATATTCGGAGCGGATTATTCGCGCCGCTTTTGAATACGCTGATAAGCATGGCTACAAACGAGTCACATTATGTGAAAAACCGAATGTCTTGCGTGAGACCTCCGGGATGATGCTGGCTATCTGTCGCGAAGTGGAAAAAGAGTATAAAGATATCTGGTTTGATTACAGCAATATTGATGCGCAAATGATGTGGTTGACTAAAGATCCAGAAAAATATGGCATTATCATTGCTGGCAACATGTTTGGTGATATTGTTTCTGACGGTTTTGCCGGTCTGGTTGGTGGTTTGGGTTTTGCCTGTAGTGCCAATATTGGCGAGGAAGTCGCTATTTTTGAGCCGACTCACGGTTCTGCTCCTAAATATGAAGAACTGAATCCCTCCATTGTGAACCCGATAGCGATGATCATGAGTGCCTGCATGATGCTGGATCATATCGGCGAAACTGAGAAGGCAGAACAAATTCGCAATGCGGTTGCCAAGGTGGTCGAAGAGGGGAAAGTTCGTGCTTACGATATGCTGAAAATGCGCGGTTGTCAGGACGTTATCGATCAAGGCGCAGCAACAACAGATCAGATGGCGGACGCTATTATTGCAGCACTTTAGTACACTCAGGACTGTCTCAAGAGTTTACGGGTCATAAAACTGTGGTGGTTCGCACCGCAAAATCCTGGGACAGCCCCGGTTTTAATGAATGTTCTACTTTAAATAATCTAATATAAGGACTTGATGATTATGGATATTCTGGAACTTTGGCCGGAAATTAATTGGATTGAAAATATTGAACTTCGTGAAAAAGTAGCAAAGGTCTGGGAGGTCGCACTGGAAAGAAGTGTGCTGACTGCAGACGATCTGAACACGATTCCGTTTACGCTGCTCTGTGGTTCCGATTTAAAAGTCACTTTTATGGATCATAAACGGGCGGTTGTCCATATTGCCAGAGATGCCGGTAATAAATGCAATGAGTTTTTCCATGGTGAATTGCCTGTCAATATGGATGTTCTGATTGCAGGAGCTATTCTGGCCGATGTCGGCAAACTGCTGGAATATGAATTGGACGCTGATGGTAAAGCAGTTCAGGGGATCTATGGAAAATATCTGCGCCATCCATTCAGTGGAGTGGCGTTGGCTGAAGAATTCGGTGTCCCTGCTGAAGTGACCCACATTGTTGCAGCTCATGCCGGTGAAGGCGATATGGTTAAGCGAACCACGGAAGCCTATCTGGTTCACCATGTCGACTTTATGACCTTTTTACCGTTTAAATCACGTTTGCAGGTTTGAAACGTTCCTGTAGTAACTGTAGATCAAAAGAGCTATTTCATTGATAGGATAGCCAAGTAAATTCGGGACTGTCCCCAGCTCCATCGGGGGCTGTCCCAAGAGTTTACGAGCCACGAAGAACTGCGGTGATTTGTACCACAAAATCCCGGGACAGCCATGAAATAGTGGTAGTTCGCACCGCAAAAGCCTGGGACAACCCCCATGCGGGGACAGTCCCGTTTTTGCTGAATAGCTAGAAATATTGAAGGAGCATAAAATGGGACAGACATTAATTGAAAAAATTCTGGCGAATCACGCAGATCAGGATGTGGTGAAACCGGGAGAGATTGTTGATATAGAAATAGATGTGCGGGTTGCGCGCGATTTCGGTGGAGCCAATGTGGTAAAAAATCTGCTGGATAATGGTCTGGAAGTGAATGATCCAGCGAAGACCTTTTTCACCTTTGACTGTAATCCTACTGGTTCCGATCAGAAATATGCAGCAAATCAGCAGTACTGCCGCCTTTTTGCCCGTGAAAAAGGGATCAAGATTTTTGATATTGATGCCGGTATTGGGACTCACCTGGTAATCGAAAAAGGGATTGCTGTCCCTGGATCTACGGTTATCTCAACCGATTCCCATGCCAATATTCTTGGCGCCATCGGAGCTTTCGGTCAGGGGATGGGTGATCAGGATATAGCAGCGGCTTGGGCGAGTGGCAAAAGCTGGTTTAAAGTCCCGGAGTCAGTAAAAATATTGTTGACAGGGTCTCGACCGAAAGACATCCAGGCAAAAGATATTGTCCTGAATCTTTTACATAAATTTGGTGCCAGTCAGTTGCTCGGTTATTCGGTGGAGCTGTATGGTGAAGAAGTCGAAAAACTCAGTCTGGACGAGCGGATTACTATCTCCTCTATGGCGACTGAAATGGGTGCCATTATTGTCCTTTTTACCCCCTCTGACGAAGTTCTGGCTTATGCTGAAGAGCATTCTGGTCGCAAGATTGAAAAAATTGTTGCTGATGCTGATGCTAGCTATGCTCAGACCTTCGAGATTGACCTCGGCAGCTTTGTCCCCATGATGTCTCGCCCGGGTCATCCTGATGATACTATCGAGATCAACGAGGTCAAGCAGATCAAGATTGACTCCGCTTTTATTGGAAGTTGTACCAACGGGCGTTATTCTGATCTGGTTGCAGCGGCGAACGTTTTGAAAAATCGTAAAATTGCACCGGGTGTCGTACTGAAAATCGTCCCTGCAACCGATGCTGTCTGGAACCAACTTCTGGATGAAGGTTTTATCAAGGTTTTCAAGGATGCCGGAGCTTTGGTCAGTAATGCTGGCTGTGCGGGTTGTGCTGCCGGACAGGTTGGGATGAACGGGCCTGGTGAAGTGACTGTGAGTAGTGGTAACCGTAACTTTGCGGGCAAGCAAGGGGCAGGAAAGGTCTATCTTGGCTCTCCGGCGGATATTGCCGCCTCAGCGGTCGCTGGTTACATCACCACTTCAGATGAAATCCCGGAAACCCCGGCTCTCTTTGTTGCTAAGGGTGGATTTGAAAATCCTACGGAAAAGAAAAAACCATCAACTCAGAAACTTCCAACCGTGATTGAAGGAAAAGTCTGGATCATCGAGCAGGATAATATCGATACAGACATGATTTTTCACAATCGCTATCTGACGATTACCGATATTAATGAAATGGGTCAGTACACTTTTGACAATCTCGCCGGCTGGAAAGACTTTGCACAGCGAGCAGAGGCTGGTGATATTATTGTCACCGGTAAAAATTTTGGTGCCGGAAGTTCACGTCAGCAGGCTGTCGATTGCTTTAAGGCTCTGGGAGTTCAGGCGATCATTGCCGAATCGTTCGGTGCAATTTACGAACGGAATGCGATCAATGCGGCTTTCCCTATTTTGACTTTTGCGGATATCTCTGCTTTGGGACTGAAATCACGCGATAATGTAAAAATTGATTTTGCCACTGGAATTATGACCAACCTTGAGACCGGGAAGACCGTGCAAATCAATAAGTTTTCAAATGTCCAAATGGAAATTTACCAACGCGACGGACTGCTGAATTGAGAATTTTGGCAACCATTCAGCACCTCTGTTAGTAAAACGGGACTGTCCCCAGGGTCATCGGGGGCTGTCCCAGTTTTACGGTTTTGAAACTGCTGTGGTTCGCGCCGCAAAATAGGGACAGCCCCCGATAGTGCTGGGGACAGCCCCTATTTTGCTGAAGTTGGAAATATTGTTGGGCTGATTTGTGAATTTCATTGGAGAGAAAAATGGGAAGAACATTCGTTGAAAAAATATTGGGCGCAAAACAGGGAACCATTGTTTTTCGTCAACCGCAGCTGGTTTTAACTCATGATAATACCGCCAGTATCAAAGAAACTTTTGCACAAATGGGTGGAAGCAGGGTGGCTGACCCCGATCAATTGTTGGTGGTGCTTGATCACAATGCTCCACCAACCAATGCTAAGTTGGCAAATCAGTACCAGACAATTCGTGATTTTGTGAAAGAGCAGGGGATCAAAAAATTTCACGATGTATCACAGGGGATTTGTCACCAGTTGATGGGCAATTATGCCAGACCGGGAATGATAATCGTCGGTTCCGATAGTCATACCTGTACTGCGGGCGCATTTAATGCCTTGGCTGCCGGGATTGATCGGACTGAATCCGCAGGGTTGTGGAAACGGGGCGAGACGTGGTTCCGGGTTCCTGAATCGTTGAAAATTACCCTGACGGGAAAACTGCAACCCGGTGTTTACGCCAAAGATATTTCCCTCTGGATTATCGGTATGATCGGTTCCGCCGGAGCCAATTATATGAGCATCGAATATCATGGCGACGGGGTGAAGTCTCTTTCTATGGCACAACGGATGACCCTCACTAATCTAGCTTCCGAAATGGGGGCAAAAAATGCTGTTTTCCCGGCAGATGAAGTTTTGGAAAACTTTCTGGATGGTGAAATAGGACATTCTGTCTGGGCTGATAAAGATGCCACTTATGCCCGTGAAATTGAGATTGATCTGAAGCAGCTATTTCCCCTGGTTGCCGCACCTCATCATGTCGATAATGTCAAGGCGGTTTCTGAAGTGCAGGGGACAAAGATTCAGCAGGGATTGATAGGGACTTGTACCAATGGTCGTCTTGAAGATATTCGTATTGCGGCAGAAATTTTGCGGGGCAAAAAAGTTGCCGATGGTTTTCAACTTCTGGTCATCCCGGCATCACAGGAGATCTATCTGCAGGCGATGGAAGAGGGTCTGCTAGCGGATCTGATTCATGCTGGAGCCAGTGTTCTTTCTTCTTCCTGTGGGCCGTGTCTGGGAACCGGGCAGGGGATTCCAGCTGATGGCTACACGGTTCTTTCGACCGCAAATCGCAACTTTAAAGGACGAATGGGAAATCCTGAAGCGCGGATTTATCTTGCCTCACCGGCTTGTGTTGCGACCTCCGCCATTTATGGAGAAATCACCGATCCTCGTGGCAAAAAACATCAGGATAAATTTGAGTTCAAACAAAAACAAAGTGCAACGGTACAGGTCACTGTAGCGGATAATCGTTATCAGAATGGAGTCTGGAATTATGCCGATGTTGACGATCTTAATACTGATCTGATGTTTGCCGGAAATCTGACCTATCAAGTGTTGAGTTCTGACCCAGAAGCGATCATGCCCCATCTGTTTAAGGGATTTGATGACAGCTTCAGTGAAAAAGTACAGGCTGGGGACGTGCTTATTGCCGGTGAAAATTTTGGCTGTGGCAGTTCTCGAGAGCATCCAGCTGTCGGACTTGCCCATGCCGGGGTCAAAGCGGTCATTGTAAAATCGGTCAACCGAATATTTTACCGTTCCTCGGTCAATCAGGGACTGCCGATTATTGTTCTACCGGAAGTTGTTGATACTTATAATGCGGGTGATACAGTGGACGTAAATCTGGAGAGTGGGCTCATTAAAATCAATGCAAGTGAATTTAAATTCGCCCCGCTGCCGGATGAACTTATGGCAATCTTTGCCGCCAAAGGTCTGGTCAACTGGATAAAAGAGATTTAAGGTTATTCATCCCCTTTGATGAATTCATAAATTTGTTTTTCTGCGGAAGTAAGCGGCGTATTGCAGTCATAGGTTTTGTTCAGAAAATAATGATAAAAGTCATGCCTTAAACTGTCACGGTTGCCGATGACAAACCATTTGTTCTTTGTCCAGATAAACGGGGAAAGGTCTTCTTTCCCCAGTTCAAACATTCCCACCAAAGCTTCTGCTTTGTCAGCAATGATATCAACCGATTCACCACCAATTTTTGAAATCAATTTTTCTGCATCGGGATGTTCAATCTGAATCTTAAAATTATGTGGCATGGGACCCATGCAGACATAGCGGACACCAACGCCACGCGCAGCAGCTTTGGCAATGTGCGGAGCAAGTCTTTCCCCACAAGGGGGGAAGAGCCTGATATAGAGTTCTGTTGTCGCGTGATCAATAATTTCAATAGCTTTTTGCATGACCTCGTCATGCCCCCTCAGGGTCAGAATATATTCGTACTCTGTCTCTGTTGTTACAGCTGCAATCTCTTTTTCAAAACCATGAAGGTTGGATTCAAATTGGCTCTTCAGGCGTTTTTTCAACTCCTGAGGCGGTAACGGAACATACTTCCCTTGTTCTATTTCAAAAACTATTCCCTTGCGGCTCAAAGTATTCAGCACATCATAAATTCTGGATCGGGCAATTCCTGATAGTTTACTAAGTTGCGACCCGTTGGCTGGATGGTGAGCCACCAGTGCCATATAACAGGATGTTTCATATTGTGAAAACCCGAATTCAGTCATTTTGTAAGATTCCAGCATTTGACCTCCCCGTTGCTGCAACAATTATCTGACTGCTCAAGCATAGCATATTTGGGCTGAATCTTGACATAGACACGTTCATGCGCTATGTTGTTACTTAGATAGCAACATTTTAGCAATAAGGCAATCAGACGCGATAGGAGCTGCCATGTATAATCCAAATATTAATTTGATCTCTGCATATTCAACAACAACAGACGATAAAATTGTCAGCTTTGAGGATACCTATGGTGCCCATCATTACGACCGACTGAATCTGGTTGTACGTCAGGCTAAAGGATGCTGGTTGACCGATGCAACCGGACGTAAATACCTCGATTGTCTGGCCGCTTATTCTGCCGCCAATCCTGGTCATCATCACCCCAAAATAGTTCATGCAATGACTGAAGCATTGTTGGGTAATTATGCGTCAGTCATATCAAATGTTGTCTATACTGATCCTCTTGGTGTTTTCCTTGAGAAGGTGGCGACTTTTGCTCCGCAACTCGCTCCACGCTTTGGTGCCAACGGTAACAAGGTATTGCCTAAGAATGGTGGAGTCGAATCGGTTGAAACCGCCATCAAAATGATGCGCTATTACGGCTGGAAGAAAAAAGGGATCAAAGACGGTCAGCAGGAAATTATCATCTTCGAAAATAACTTCCATGGCCGGATGATTACCGTTATTTCCTTCTCCTCAACAGAAAAATACCGCGAAGGGTTTGGCCCGCTGACGCCCGGTTTTGTTTCTGCAGAATATGGCAATCTGGAAGATGTTAAAAAACTGGTGAATAAAAATACCTGTGGCATTCTGGTTGAGCCGATGCAGGGGGAGGGCGGTATGCGGATTCCGCCAGCAGGATTTTTGCAGGGCTTGCGGGATCTGGCTGATCAAGAAGACCTGCTGCTGGTTTTTGACGAGATTCAGGTCGGCTTAGGGCGCACCGGAAAACGGTTCTGTTTTGAGCATGATAATGTCGTCCCTGATGGTCTGGTTCTGGGCAAAGCCCTGTCGGGTGGTCTGGTACCGCTGTCAATCTTTATGACCAACAGCGAACTGATGGATATGGCATTTAACATCGGCTCTGATGGATCAACTTTTGGCGGCTATCCGCTCGCTTGTGTTGCCGGGATTGCGGCTCTTACAGTTATCGAAGAGGAAAAACTGGTTGAAAGTTCAGCCAGACAAGGGAAGAAGCTGAAAGCTGCAATCGAAAAAATTGCTGAAACGTCTCCGCATGTCAAAGAAGTTCGCGGAAAAGGTTTGTTTATCGGGATAGAAGTCGTCAAAGGAAATGCTATGGATTTCTGTCGGCAACTTCTCGACCTCGGCTTGATTGTTAACGACAGCCATGGTCATACTATCCGCATTTCTCCACCGTTGAATATCAATGATGAAGAGATTGATTTTCTGGTCGAAAGTCTGGAAAAGGTTTTGTTGTAAGCTGGCGGAAATAGCAACGGATGTGAACAACTCCAACCTTTTGTTCACATCCGTCGTAACATGTCGTAGCTTCCGGATGGCGGGGGCGAACCTCTGGTCTGTCTCCCGGTTTGATTCGAACCCCATCTCTTTATGCGCATAGTGGCTTCTCGCTGCCCCACAATTATGTGCTAATTAGAAGAACAAAAGAAGTCTTAAGCTCCCTCCACAATAAATAGGGTGCACTCAGCATTATTTAAACGCATTGGTTTAACAGGCGCATACTCAGCTGAGTTTGCAAAGGCTTGTGCACTTTTCATATCAGGAAATTCTATAATTACGATTCTCGTCGGTGTCCAGAGGGTATTTTCGAGCACATCCATTGCTCCGCCTCTGACCCGATAAATGCCGCCGAATTTTTCCGCGATGGGTTTGGCAAGCTTTTTATATTCTTCGTACTCAGTTGGATTGTTGATCTTTGTATCGACGATCAGGTAAGCACTCATTTTGAATCCTCCAAGTTTAATAAAATACATAGTGGCAAACAGACGGGGCGAAACCGAGCAAGCTTTACGTGTTCCGTTTCAAGTATAGGTGATACTCCTCCGCCGACTCTATAAAAGTCAAGACACACCCGCTAAGTCAGGTGGATCTTGACTTTATTCAGCTGTTTTTATTCAAATGTTTTCCCGTCACTGAACTTTCGGTAAGATACACTGTTTTGATGGTTGCCATTTTTCTTGATGATATACTTTTTATACAGGTTGCCTTCTTTGACGATAATCCGGCACTTTTCCTGTAAATCTTCCATCCGCAGGCACATCCGCCCATTTTTCTTCACTCGCCAGGTTCCGTAACGCTTGGTTCCCTCACGCAACTGTTCAAGCTTTCCATCTGGATGATAGTAAGTCTGACTGATCCGTCCCTGGCGTGTGGTCACCGATTCAACGGTTTTATCCGCAAACAATGTGACCACCTCTTTCTTCCTCAGGGTTCCTGGAGGTAAAATTGGTGTATTAGACATCTGCGCCAAGCGTTGTCCCGGACGGAACCGGGTGTAGGTCAGTTCATGCTTATGATTACCATCCAGTTTGACGGCATAGCGTAGGAAGGTATTATTGCGCTGGACTATAATACGACAATCCTGTTTCTTTCCTTCAAGCTTAATGCAAAGCCGACCATCTTTTCTGACCTTCCAGGTACCGGTTTTAAACCAGCCTTTGCGAACCTGTTGATATTGGCCATCAAGACCGAAATAGCTGACCAGTTTCTGCTTTTTACCATCTGTTGAATCGGCCACGACGGTTTTGCCGGAGAAAAGGGTGCTGAGTTGAGAGGCATCCAGGGTTCCTTGCGGCAATTCTACAGCTGAAACCGGAAGAACTACCATGAATAGCTCGAGAATGAGAAAAAGAACAACCGAATATCCGAGTTTGCTATTTGTCATAAATTCACCTTTTGATTTAGTTGATAGGGGAGGGCAAGAAAGTCCTTCTTATTTTAATCCTCCGCGTGAAAATGGTAAATGAGCTGTGCAAGATTCGCAGGTGGTGCTATCCAGACTATTGGCAGGTTGGCTGGAGAAGCTTAAATGTGAACTGAAAAGTCGAATATTTTTCAAAATCAACAGCAGCAACACCACGGCTGAGAATTGTATAATGAGGGAATCTGCTGTTCCATCTACGCTGCTGTCCCCAAGGACTGACATTCTGATTGAACCAGCTTTATTCCGCCTGATCATCAAACAGAAAATCGAATATCTGCTCGATAAAAGGTGGGTGTGCAAGATAGCTTTCGTAGGCATGACTGGCATTGGGGACTTTTTCCAGGTGGAAGTCTGTGGAAATATCGTAAGAACGTCCCAAGGCTCTGACTGCAGTTGTCCAGCGTTCAGCCCGCTCAACCCTATTCAGACCCTGGAAGGAATCAATCTCACGGGTTTTATTCAGATCTTTGTCGCGCAGGTCGTCCTCCTCACCGATTAGAACCCGGGTCGGAATCTGGAGAAATTTTTCCATGGCAAACCTCAGATTCGGCCAGTCCAGGGATGATTTGATGCCGTAAGGATATTTACGTTCAGGATCGGGAAAGGTGTACCAGCCGGGGGCTGCCAGAACCATTCTGGTAACCCGCTTCGGATAAAACATGGCATAGCGGTGGACAAACTGGCCGCCGCCGGAAAAGCCGAACATCCGCATCGGGGCTGGTGGGATTCCCAGATATTCATGGGCATCCTGCAGGACATGATCAAAGGCCATGTCGGCTCGTTCCTGATTGACAGAGGTTCCCAGTTGCTGGTAGCGGGGGAAATCCGCCCTGGTGAAGAGTGGGGCAATAATCGCGGCTCCGTAGCGTTCAGCCTGGGGAATAAACCCCCGGATATGCTCTTCAGCGTTGCGGGAAATCCCATGGATTGTATACATGATTCTGGTTTCGTCCCGGCTTTTCATGGGGATATAGACAAAGTAGTTCATCTGTGACATGCCATCGATAGTTCGATGATAGATTTTGCCGGGAATCAGATTATTGGTCATGGGAGAACTCCTTGATTGATTAAATTGACAGGTAAATTCATTGGGCTAAGCTGACTGGTTTAACCTGCTGCTGGTCATTTGTCTCAACGGCAACCAACTTTCCCTCTGCCAGGTGCCAGTAAATATCGGCCAACGCCAGTCGCTCAGCGGAGCGACTGACCATCAGTACCGTCCCGGGGAACTCCTGGATAACTTTTTGCAGCACCTGGGTCGCCTGCGGATCGAGAGTTGCGTCGATTTCATCCACGATCAAGATTGACGGTTGCCCCAGCAGTGCTCGAGCGATGGCCAGTTTGTGCCGTTGCCCGAGGGACAGGTTTACACCGCCTTCCTGGATACGGAAATCCTCTCCATGCGGCAGTTGGCTCAGCAATTCGTCAATTTTACATAGCTTTTTAACCCGCTCAATTTCTTCTTCAGGTGCCTCCGGTTGTCGATAGCACAGATTCTTTCGTACCGATCCTTTGAGTAACGGCAGATCCGGGCTGACAATGCCGATTGCTTCACGCACCGAAGAGAGATTACATTGGCCGATATTCTGGCCGTCGATCAGGATTTTGCCTTTGCTCGGATCGACCAGGCGCGCGATCAGCTGTAGCAGGGTCGACTTTCCCGCACCATTATCACCGACAATAGCCAGACGCGAGCCACCAGGAATGACCCCCGAAATATTTTCCAAGGCTTCGCGGAGATGGATGTTCTGCAGTTCGATAGTCCCTTTTTGTATTTGCAGAGAAGGGCGTTTCGACGAACGTCCGCGAAGTTGTTTCGTCTGCATGAATTCAAAAATCTTCTGCCTTGAAACCCGGTAGCTCTGCAGATATTCATGAACCCGACCCATATCACGAAAGGCATTTGAAAGAAAGCCAACGACCGCCATTGCCGCAACCACGCTTCCCGAGCTGGTCAGGTTGTGGAAGACTTCCAGTGAGCCAAGAGAGAGGATAGCTGCCATTGAGAGAGCTGTTGCCCCTTCATTGACTACCCGCATCCGAGCCGAAGCACGGGATCGATCAATCATGGCTCTCCGTAATTGCCGGCTTTGCCTGCTGAACCGACTGCGCTCTCTTTTCTGCTGGTTGAACGCCTGAATAACCACAAAGGAACGGATTTTTTCGTTGATGTTTCCTGCCAGTCGACCCCGCAATCGGCGTGTTTCTGAAACCACCTGGTGCATTCTCGGTCCCAGTCGGAGGTTCCAGGCCAGGCCGAGAGAGAGGATGACAATGGAGCAGATTGCCAGATAGGGATCCAGATAACCAAGAAACCCGATCGAGATCAAAGTGACGATTGCCGATACGACAATTCTCGCCAGCCCCAGGCTGACCCAGCGGCGAATTGCCGACAGATCGCCGACAAAGCGCAGCATGGAAGCTCCGGTACTGCGATTGCTGAGAGCCCTGGGGGCGAAGAGGCTCATCCGGTCAAAGATGGTCAATCGAACCCGGTGAATATACTCCTGCCCCAGTCGTTCGGCATCAATTCGTTCGATAAAGCGCAGCCAGGCGGCAAATGCGGTGCAACTGAGCAGGCCAGCAGCAAAAAGTCCAATCTGCCAGACCTCTCCCAGGTCGAAAAGGTGTACCTCCGGATCGCTGAATTCCGGGTTGAGCAGGACATTGAAGGCGTGCCGAACCAGCAGCATCGAGCCGATAACCATGGTCGCCTGCAAGATGCCGTTGACGATCAGTCGCAGCAGTAACCAGCGCCTGGTTCCAGCAAATATAGTGGGAAGCTGACTCATCCCTACTCCACGTCCATCGCCATGGCCGCTTTTGAGCTGTCCAGGCGCTGCTGTTTCCTGAATTTCAGACAACTGAATATGTAGTTAGAGACATTTGCGCGAGCCAGGGAGTTGGTATGGTAAACAGGTAGACCGCATACTTCCTCTGCTTCTCGCTGTGCCAACGGCGAGGAGGTCAAAATCCCGGTGATGGCAACGACCGGCAACTGACGGGCTGTCAACCAGGACACTCCAGCTTGAGCTCCCAGCGCATCATTGGCAGCAAAGATCACCCCGTCGATCCAGTCGGTAAAAAACGGGGTAGCGAACAGGCGGGCAGTTTCCCGTTGCAGCAGGCCATCGGCAATTTCAACAACGATAATTTCTGGTTGAGCTGCGGCCATTTCAGCACCGAGTGTCATGACGATATCCAGCAGGGTATCGCGGTTGACCCGGTAGGTGGAAACGTATCCGGCATCAATAAAGTCAAAAACCGGATCGGCTCCGGCATCAACCAGGGCGCGGTAGTCAGCCCCGGCACCGGTGCCGGTGAATTTTGCTGCAGCGACATCGATATTCTGCCTGACGAAACCTTTTACCAGGTTTGCGCATGCCGTGGTTTTTCCGGAATTCATCGAGGTTCCGGCAACTACCAGCACCAGAGGAGTCGGATCGATCAGGTCGGCCTTCGGCAGGCGTGCAGAGCTCAGGTTGATGCGGTGCCCCTGTTTATCTGCCAGCAGCCCCAAGGGAGTGATCCGGGTTGCCGATTTGACCCGATCATGCCGATTCAACAGGCGTGCGGCAACTCCCCCGGCAGCGACCAGCCGGCAGGCGCCTAAGTGGTCGGGGACAATGCCTTCAAACTGATCTGGGGCATAGCGATTTCCATAAACAACAACGATTTCATCTCCCTCGAAAAGGCTGGCTCGGCGGCTGCTGACCAATTCCAGGCGTTTGTGCTGTCCAATTTCATCCACTCGAGCCAGAAGCAAGTCTCCTGGCAGGGGGATTAATTTCCCGTGCAACAGTTGAAACTCTTGCTTCTGGTTGATTCTGCGGGTTGTATAAGCCCATTTTGACTGCTCCAGGCGCTTTTTTGTTAAGGCTTCAAGCTGAATATCCATGATTTCCCCTGATGATTTTTATGTTTAAATGGCTTGAAAGAGTTTACCTTTTAATTGTTGAGTTAACAAGTCATGTTTAATAAAATAAAGTTTACCGGAAGTGTATGGTTGGGGACGTTCTTAAGAAATTAACGTGTATGGTTGGGGACGTTCTTAATATGGTTGGGGACGTTCTTAAGAAATTAACGAGATGAGCACGACACCCTGGTCTGCAGTTCAGGATGTTCTGCCAGCAACTTTTTCCCGCGCCTTGCCGCAAGCGTGACACCAGAACCGGTAATGCCGAGGCGGCGTGCAATGTCAACACCTCGGTGACCGCTGGTAAAAGCGCTATAACAGATAATGCTTCTGGCGTTGGCAATCTGTTGTGAGCGGCTCTGCGAGGTCAGTTCCGTTAGCGACAGACCCGTTTTAGTGCAAACGTGCTCAATAATCTTTTCCAAGGACAACTTTGAATGTGGCGGTTTTTCTTCTACTTGCAACAGAAGTTGTTCGACAAAATCTCCGCTACCCAGTATCCGCGCATCCCGGAAATCCTCCCCTGATTGTTCTGCCGCTGTTTGGCGTTGTTGTAGACCGGAACCAACCAGATCATTTCTGCGTCCCATGGCGATACCATCCGCGACAAAAGCACGGTAACCTTGATGTGAGGTTTTCATGGTTTTGCCAAAACGGGCTAGAACCTCAGTTGTCAGCTGTCCCGGCAGGGTTCGTTGTCCGAGCAACACGGAGTGCCCACACCACGGATAGTAATCCAACTCTTCAAGGGTTGAGACGAGTCCTGCGCGTAACGGATTCAGGTGGATGTAGCGTACCAATTCAAGCAGATACTCTTCTTCGTCGCAGACAATTGATTTATAGCGATTCTGGAAGAGATGACCAGAGCGTTGATGCCGGTGGTTGAAGGTGACGGCGTAACCGGTCAATAGGCGCCGCATAAATTTAGCCAAAGGGGTTGGGCGTGGGCAGAGTAAAAGATGGACGTGGTTATCGAGAAGCGCCCAGGCAAGGCAATCGGTTTCAGTCTCGATCAACAGATCAGAGAACCGTTTAACGAAATTGTGGCGATCGTCATCATCAACAAAGATATGACGCCGTTCAATCCCGCGAATGATAACGTGCTGTAATAGATTCGGTATGTCGAGACGAGCAGAGCGTGGCATCTGTGGAAAATAGCAGAAGAAGGTTAGTTAGTCAATGATTTAAGAACGTTATATATTAGTCATATTAGTAACTTAGTAGATTATTTCCCCGGAAATTACAAACAAAATAATAATCATAATAGGCTGTTTTTGCCTCC
>Ga0256840_1002303_pt1 | contig 16988 bp, 14 predicted proteins | sample 355202metaG_FD_185969 | JGI IMG/M metagenome (GOLD analysis project Ga0256840, IMG submission 185969) | Hydrothermal vent microbial communities from Mid Atlantic Ridge, Atlantic Ocean - 355-202 | ecosystem: Environmental > Aquatic > Marine > Hydrothermal vents | place: Atlantic Ocean: Mid... | reverse complement strand
CCTTGAAGCTTTGGAGCTAACCCGAAATGCTGGCTATAAACGTGGCTTGGTGGTTATGGCAACGGGCATTGGAAAAACTTGGTTGGCAGCCTTTGATACGCAACAGATAAAAGCTAAAAGAATCTTATTTGTTGCACATAGAGAAGAAATACTGAATCAAGCAGAGGCAACTTTTCTTCGTATTAATCCCAAATTGACAGTCGGTCGCTATACAGGCAAAAAGAAAAGCGAAATAAGTAATAAAGATATGTTTTTTGCCTCTATTCAAACACTCGGCAAACTTAAAAATCTGAATGATTTTGAGCAAGCGGGGTAGGTTGGGCTGACGATAGGAAGTCCAACAAAAAGTGACTATATGATTTTATTGGGCTTTTTGGGCTTTATGCCCCAGTTTAAAATGTAAACCATGTTCCAGTTGTACAATATTACCCATCCCCCCCCCTTTTTTTACATTTTTTTGTAATATATACAGTAGACACCTATAATTTTATCTTTTGCTGATAATTAGATGGATGTCCTTTTGATGCTTGTTTCAATCCTAGTTCTCAGACAGCCTCCTAGCCTCATTGCTTTTGCGATGCAAAAGCATGTAGTTTTAACTTGTATCTTTGTGGTGTATTATTGAACCACTTTTAGAGTGGTGGAACAAAATGACAAGACAAAGCATTACATTAACTACGCCAAATGATGTTTGGTTAAAAAATCAAATTCAAAGTAAGGAGTATTCAAGCAAAAGCGAAGTAGTAAATGATTTAATAAGAAAAGCTCGTGCTGAACAAGGCGAAATTGAGTATATCCGAGCCAAGTTGAAAAAAGCAGAAAGTAGCGGCTTTGCTAAGCAATCGAGCAAGGAAATATTGACAGAATTCAAGAATGAATTACGTCATGACAAAAAACTATAAATTATCCTTAGAAGCTAAAGAGGACTTGAGGTGTATATATCGCTACGGTTTTGAAAATTGGGGGGAAGAACAAGCAGATAAATATTATTACTCACTTTTTGAGTGTTTTGTTTTAATAGCTAAAAAACCATACATGTACCAAGCAGTTGACTATATACGCAAAGGCTACAGACACTGTGTATGTGGTTCAGATACTATCTATTTTCGTATAGGTAGTGATGATATTGTTGAGATAATGAATATTATTGGGCAGCAAAAAATATAATTACAGTTAACAAGCGTGGTAGATTAGATAAGCAATAGCGCCCATTCGCCATGACCATGCCTGTTAATAATCAATTGTTAGATGGCGTAAACTGATCTAACCCACCGCGCTGTGCATCTTTCTTATTAAAATCTATCCCCTCAATCATTACAAAAAGTGTAAAAAAAGGGGGGGGATGGGTAATACTGAAAATAAAAATAACTTTAGTAAATAAGCAGAACTTAGTGCGGGAGTCTGGTTAGACTAAAGGGTTTTCTTGATAAGGGGATAAAGTGATAGTGCTGGATTAAACATGTGGTTTAGCTACTACTACTAAATATCTGTAGCTTGTAGCTGAGGTACGAAGCAAACATTACAAAGCTTCGTTGTGCTTCACAAGTTCAGTATCAATCTACAAATTGAATAGTGTAAACTACAGATTTAACCCGCTACAAAATACTTTAATATGAAATTTTCAGAATATCGAGACACCATCAAGTTACTAAAGATTGGAAAAAAGTTGCCTGACTCTGTTTATATTCATGAGAGTTCTTTAGGTGACCTTCCTGAAAATCTTGCAGCTTTAGTTCTTGTAACAGCTGATAAGTTTAAAATTAAAGATGATAGTTGGAATATTATCAAGTTTTATAAAAATGATTATAAAATTACCTATCTCAACTATCCTGAGTTTGAGATAAATAGCTATCCTGAGCTACAAAACAGTCAAATTGTAGATTTAGAAAAACAAACAACACGAAAGTCTAATTATTCAAAATCGGATAATCCTCCTATTCTTCATCGCAAGGAAACATTTGTTAATCAATCCTATCCTCTTTTGCCATTATTTAAAGAGATAACAGCGGAAGGTGAAGCCATCGGACTCTATGAGAAAACAAGCAGAATAGGCTTTAAGAAAAACTGGGAACGATTAATTAAATCTAAAGGCTATACGCTTACTGATGAGGGCAGGCTAAAACCTTTGAGTGAAATGCCAATTGCTGACAACAAACCACCTGATTTTAATGGCGAAGTTCAACGCCACAAAACAGCAATAGACCGTAACCAGCTTTCACAACCCATGCAGGCACTAGCTCGCCATAGTTATCTTTCAGGTGAATATAGCGTTTTAGATTACGGCTGTGGTAAGGGTGATGATGTACGTGAATTAGAAGCACATGGAATAGATGTTATTGGATATGATCCTGTGCATCGTCCTGATACGGATCTAAAGAAAAGAGATATCGTAAATCTAGGCTTTGTACTCAATGTTATTGAAGAGAGGAAAGAGAGAACAGAGACACTTATTAAAGCTTGGCAGTACGCTAATAAACTATTAGTAGTTGCTGTCATGGTAGCAGGTGAAAGCCTTATACGTCAGTTTAAGCCCTATAAAGATGGTATTATAACTAGCCGTAATACTTTTCAAAAATATTACTCTCAAGGTGAGATTCGATATTACATTGAATCGACACTGGATGAGTCGGCAATTGCCGTCGGACAAGGTGTTTTTCTAATCTTTAAAGATAAACTAGAAGAGCAACAATTCCTCTCTGATCGTCAACATATAAAACGTGACTGGAAACAGAAAACACAGCGTCAACTTGCATTAAAACCTAAAAAAATAAAAAAAGATGTTATTGATAAAAATATTGAAGTTTTAACAGACTATTGGGAAACAACGCTTGAACTAGGTCGGATACCTGCTAACAATGAATTTGAGTTCTCTGACCAAGTACGCCGTATCTGTGGCTCGCATAACAAGGCTCACCAAGCATTACTTAATCATTTTGGTGAGGAAGTATTTTTAGAAGCCAACCAAAAGCGTAGAGAAGACCTGCTAGTATATTTTGCACTTGGCATGTTTGATAAACGCAAACCACAAACACAAATGCCTGAAAGTTTGAAACGAGATATAAAAGCATTTTTTCCTACTTATCAACAAGCATTGGAAGAATCTCGTGAGAAGTTATTTTCTGTTGGTAACCCAATAATAATCTATGAAGCTTGCAAGGTAGCATATGAATCTTTAAATAGTGGATTCATGGAAGAAGGTCATAGCTTTATTTTCCATAAAAAACACCTAGGGGAGCTTCCTGCTGAGTTACGCATTTATATTGGCTGTGCGACTCAGCTATATGGAGATATTGATAATTTCCAACTGATAAAGGCTCATATACGCTCTGGCAAAGTAAGCCTGATGCGTTATGATGATTGGAACAAGGATGAACCGTTATTACTGGAAAGAATCAAAATAAAACTTAGAGAGCTTGATATTGATTTCTTTGATTATTCAGGTGAGTATGAGCCTGTGCCTTTAAACAACAAATCATTTTTTGTATAAGGATATATACCTATGAGTAGTAATGATATAGCTAAGAAAGACCTTGGAATAGGAATGGAAGTTGATATTAATCCACAGTCTGATCGAACTAGAAAGATTATAGTTTCTGGGAAAATATCAGAAATTTTAACTAATGCTGCTAGTCATCCACACGGAATATTAGTACTACTTGAGTCAGGAGAAAAAGGCAGGGTTAAATCTATAACAAACAATCAAAAAAACGCTAGTATTTCTAATGAAATAACGCCCGATAACAACGTCTTTCCTAATCTTAAAAAACTAATAGATGAAGGCGAAAATCATAATGTAGAGTTCAAATCTAGCGCACTTTGGAGTTCAAAACTCACAGCAGACGATATTAAAACTTATCAACCACAATCAAAGGAACTTCATACTTACGGAAAAACAACATCCAAAGTTATTATAGCAAAAACAATTGCTGCATTTCTAAACACGAGTGGTGGGACTTTAGTGATTGGTGTTAAGGAAAATAAGAATGGGCAAAAAGATGAAATTATTGGCGTTGAGCCAGACTTTGAATTTATTAGAGACAAAGACCAAGATGGCTATAGGAGAATGATAGTAGATTTAATAAAGGACTACTTCCCCTCTGATATATTCAATCACTTTGATCAATATATCAGAATTCATTTTGAAACAATTAGCCAACAAACTGTTTGCGGCATAACAGCACTCAAATCTGACCAAAAAGTATTCTTAAATGTAAAAAACAAAGATCATTTTTTTATTAGAACAGATGCTTCTTCTCGTGAGCTATTAGGTGAAGGTATTGTAGATTACTGCAACAAACGCTTTTCATAATAAGGTTTTAATAAATGTATATTAATAACGGGGATTTTTATGCTGTATAGAAATGGAGAAAATCTAAAAAGTGAACTCATTCGCTATTTATCAAATAAGAGAAAAATCACCATTTTTTCCCCTTATATAAAGTCTAAAACTTTAAAGAAGTTACTTAATTCACCAAACCTAAACTGCGAACAGATCATTGTTCGCTGGGCACCTAAAGACATCGCTTTAGGCTCTTCAGACCTAGAAATTTATGAAATATGTAAAGAATATAGTATTTCACTTTATATAAATAACCGAATTCATTTAAAACTTTACACTGATAATTTTAGCGATGCTTTCTTAGGCTCTGCGAATATTTCGGAAAGAGCAATTTGTGAAACAGCAGGCAATTATGAAATTTGTAATTACGTTGAAAAAATTAATAGGGATGATCGCTTATATCTTCAAAAAATTATTAATGAAAGTATTCTAGTTACAGATGAAATCTATGATCTCATTAATTCACAAATTCCTGAGATAACACCTGACCTAGAAGAAGCAGTTTTTACGCTCCCAAATGGCATTAAAAGTGATGACTTTCTTATTTCTAAACTACCCATGATTGAAAGCCCAGATCTTTTATGGGAACTCTATTCAGAGGAAATCAAAGTCGAATCACAAGAACAAGAAAATTGTCTTAGTCATGATTTAGCCTTGTATCGTATTGAAACAGATATTACTAACAAGGATGATTTCTTTGAAAGCCTCGCTAAAAACTTCTTAAAGTCACCCTTTATAATTGCTTTCCTTGAAGCTGTTGATGCAGCTATCCCAGTAACCTACAAAGGACGAACAAAAGAAGGTCTACAATTTGGGATGGTGAAAAAGTGGTTTTTTGAAAATACCACAACTGCTCCAATCCCAAGAGCTTGGGAACTCACTGATAATGTTAAAATTCTTTATACTTGGATAGAGGTTTTATCCAATGGTGCATATACAGTATCTATTCCTGGGGCGCATTCTCAAGTTATACAAAAGTCGCCTTAAACTACTGATTAGCTTTCTTCACTATTCTCCAAAAAATCTGAAAGCATTCTCCCCCAATCCGACCTTATTGCTATCATATTTCTAGAATCTTTTTTATCCGCCTCTAATTCTAATTTAATCCATGCCTCAAGCATAAGAAAAAATGCTACTTTAGTTTGACTTAGTTGAGTTAGTAGTTTTTTTGGATCACTCTCATCTTCTACATCTTTAAGAAAAGGAGCCATTTTCTCAAAAAACTCATGATCCGTGTTTATCTCAAGAAGATATATATCTACAACTCGTCGAGCATTAAAGAATGGTAATCCAAGACCACTTCTTCTTACAACAGAATATTTCAAACCTCTATTAATGACACGTGCAGCTATTGCGGTTGCTTCCTCTTTAGGTATTCCTTGACTCTCAAGCTCCTTCTCAATCTCAGTCTTCTTTTCTTCTGGATCCCCTGATGCGGGTAACGTTCGTGAATCACCTTTTGTTCCTTCTTGTTCTGCTTCTCCTTCTGGAGACTGTGGTTCTTCTTTTTCTTGAGGAGTATCTGGATCATTTTTTGGTGCGAATGCTTCTTCTCGCATGTTTAAATGATCTCTTTTAGTAAATGTATATATTCTTTTTATAGCTTCCGCAATAATTAAACAATTGCCATTATTTCGGTCTTCTTTGACCACTCGTTTTAGACATTGGTTAGTAGTTTCATCATCGTATTTATAACCCTCTATACCCTCAAGTAACAGAGTATTTAACCGAGTATAAGCCTGCTTATTATTAGTCATACCTAAGAGCTCATCTAACTCATGAGGTATATCTACCTCAACTCCAAACCAACGTTCTCTTGGCTCCGAAGGATTACTTAATGCAGTAGTCAATTCTACTTCTCTACCTTCCCTTAACAAGGATATACCTACATTTTTTTGTGCAAACTGACCATGCGGTAAATTTCCAGCAACCTGGTTGTTATACTTTGCAAATACATTTTTCTTTGCCATAGAAGCTCTGATTGTGACAGATATGTTTTCTACATCTCCATTTTTTAACTCCATTTCAAACTCTACTTTTTCGCCTCCAACCTCTTGAAACAAAGGATTTTCATCAGGCCAAACTTCACCCTCACCAATATCTTTTCTGGGAACACTCGCTTCTGTCATTAAAAACATTGGGTCATTTGGTTTAACGTTAAAGTCATCTTCAATATCATAGCTATGATTACAAATTACTATTCTAATATTGAAGTCACCTTTTATTATTGCATTACGATAGATTCTGCCCGATAGAAATTCTAAGTTAGGAGCAAGCCCTTTTTTTCCCATTCGAGCTCTAGACCAAGATAATCCATCAAGTTTTTCCCATAAGACAAGAGAACCCGATTTATAATTATCTGCGCCAATCATTTGTAGTAAAGAACTATCAGGACTTCCTAAAACACTATCTTCAATTTGAGCACCATCATTAATCCACTCATCATCTGTTATATCAATACCATTTTTATATGAATTCTCTGGACCATTATCAATCCAGCTGAAAACCGTAAACTTATTACACTGAGAAATTGATGCCTTAGGTAGACCAACACCATATTTTCCATATTTTGCTCTAGAGCTTTTACCACTACTAAACTTTCTATCCATATTTGTTCCGCTTTTTTCACAAACAGCAGCTTGTAATCGGCTTGAGTCCATGCCTTTACCGTTATCTACTATACAAATAGTTGTTAGATTCTTCTTAGCATTAACCTCTAAAACGATGGTAACTTCCGTAGCTTCCGCTTCATAAGCATTATCAATTATTTCATTAATTGCATGTACAGTGGTTTTATAACCTGCATTTTTCTCAAACGAGTTTGCACTTACTGTAAAATAAGGTACTTTAGCCATTATTATTTATTCTCCAAGATTCATCAAAAGCGTGAAACTGTGCGACAGGTTCTACTAGCACAGGTATTTCAATATCTACGACGGTGATCAATATAGCATCATTATTTCCACCCACTAAATGCCCCCTGATTGCCCTACCTGCCATTTGATTTAGTAAAACCAATGATGTTGTCGGGCGGGCAATGACAACTGCTGATGTTTTAGGAGCATCAAATCCAGTAGTTAAAACACCATAGTTAAAAATCACTCTAGCTTCATCATCATTAGCTTTATATTTCCTTATCACACTGTCTCTATCAGTAGAACTAGCGTGTACAAAAGATGAGTTTATTCCAATGCATTTACAGATATTACTCAAAATAATAGCTGCCTCGACACTAGGTGAAAAAACAAGTACTCTTTTATGCCCTTCTTCCATCACTAAGCGCTCAACTCGTTCAACAATTTGTAAATTTCTTGTCGCGCTATATCCAAGTATTTTCAAAATATCATCTGGCACATCCATGGATGCTGATATAGATTTATTAAAGCTAGCTAGTTCTTCGGTACTAAAGTTCTGATTAACAATAGTTAACTTCTCTTTCTCAAGCTTTGCTAAGTATCCGTTTTCAACGAGATAATCAACAGGGCTTGTATAGCCTTCTATTTTTAATTGGACAAACTGATTACCAAATAATTTTACTAATTCATTATTTCCATCTGAACTTCCACCATAGTGTTTTCGTCCAGGCGTAGCAGTAAGCCCTATTAACTTTGTATATGGTTGTGATGGTGATTGTAAAGTTTCAATTACTGTTCTATATGTGGGAGCGACAGATTGATGTGCTTCATCAAAGATAATTAAAGAAACTGAGCTTCTTCTTACATGTCGATCAGAAGGTTCCCATGTGCTCATTAAACTTCGCAATGAATCTAAACTCGCAATAATTACTCCATCTTTAAGCTCTAACGGCCATGGGGACTCTTGAAAGTCTACCTCTGTTGGAGCATTATTACGGACAGACATAGTATTTGTATATTTACTATGTATCCCAGACTTATCGCTCCATAACTTTATAAGAGGAATCGGTCTTTCTCCTAAATAGGACCAAGATTCTTCAAACTCATTAGCGGCCTGCTCACACAGCTCTTTGCCTGCAACTAGCCACACAATCAATGTATTTGGTGATTGATTTAAATACCTAGCAATTAAGTGCATTGATGTTCTTGTTTTTCCTGATCCAGTAGGCATATGTAACATGACTTGTGGATTTTCACTATCTAAATAGGTTTTACATTCAATAAGTGCTTTAGACTGGTGCTCGAAAAGCCCATATTTAGGAGAAACACCTACAATTTTTGAATTATCAATAGTTGTGTCGTCGGATAAAGAGCTTCGATCTTCTACAGAAAATAGTCGATGTAATGCAAGTTTTTTGTCGACCGTAAGTCTAAAGTTAAAAATATCTGATTCGGAAATACATTCTGAAATTTCATTTCTTTGCTCTGTTTTGAGAGCCATAAACAAGGTGTTTCTTTTATGTTTGGATCTAAGAATTTCATGTGCCCCTCCACCTAGTTCACATATGAGCTGCCCTAGAGGAACCTCTAAGTTGCGCTGCTTTGAAAGAGAAGAAACCAGCTCTAGTGGTTTTCTGTCACTAATAATTTCTGCTTGCGCTCCATTATCAATTTCTTCCAGAAGTTTTATTAAATCCATTATTGTTAGCCCAACAATCTATTTTTATTTATTCAATCAATAAGTAATTTATATCATGCAAGTGATTAATCCTTAATGAATACTACAAACTACAAATCACACAAGCCTGATCGTCAGGATCATCATCCTCGCCCTCAAACCGCAACATATCCTGCCAACGCTCTTTCGTTTTTGTTTTTTGATTCAAACCTTTTTCTTCTCTAACTTCTGCACGTTTAACAAGATCTTCTAGCGAGCCTTGAGAACTCCATGTATAACCATGCCCACCAAATTCCACCTCACCTTCTTTCCAGTCATATTTAGTTCTAGTTTTATTTTCAAAGGCTTTTGCTTTTTCAAATAATGCGGGGTGATGACGTTTTAAACCCAACCATTCTTTTTGTTGCTGGAAAAAGCAAAAATAACAGCCTGAACGAGAACGCCACTTATAATATTCAGGAATTCCGACACTATCTTCAAGTATTTGAAAAATATCATCTCGCACTAAGCCATTTTCAATAAAAGGGAAAACTGCTTTTATTGTTGGTTTTCGACTTATATAGCCTTCACGATTTTCATCAGCTCTTATTCCTACATAACTGATTACTTCATCATCCCCTACAAACGCCTCAAAGGGTTTGATTTTCATCATTTGTGTACACCACCGTTGTTGTGGTGATGGCAGATATTCATTGTGTATTTTTAACCAATGCTCAAAGGGTTTACCACTGCTTAATTTTATGATCTCTTTACCTAGATAGGCTTCAAGTTTTGCTAAGAAGTCATATACCTCTTCTAGTTCTGCACCAGTATCGGTAAAGAAGTATTCCACTTTCTCATGCACATCAGGATGATGATCTTTAATGTAAATAGCTAAAGCTGCACTATCCTTTCCACCCGATATACCTAACACATGGCGATATTTTGGGTCTTTTATTAACTCTTTATAGTGCTGACTCATATTGTTACCCTTCCAGTATTTTGAGCTGATTATTGGCTTTCAAAACTGTTTTCTTAGATTTATCCAGCCTCGCTTCTTCAGTATTACTTTGTTTTTTTCTGTATTCTTTTAAGAAGTCATCAACAACTTCTGCTAAAGCACCAAGCATCAGTTCTTTATCAGGAAGCTCTTTAAGTGATTCTATAATACTTTCCTTTGCTTGAGATATTTTAATTGCACTTTTTTGATCAACAGCAACTACCTCATCGAGAATATCACCGCCTTTTTTGATACTACGCAACAGATAAACATCAAAATCTCCAATCAGTTGTGATGCTCTATCTTTCTCATGTAATCGTAGTTTTTCTAAATCTATAATCCTTCTAGATAGATCTGTTAAACGATATTCAGCAGTATCTTGATCACTATCTCTCCATTTATTTGTTGGTTTATTCCCTAAAAACATCAATACGTTTTCAAACCATTCTTCATCATTGCCTGATGATTTTGTCAGCCTCATGATGAATGCACGTAAACCTTGAGTATCAACTGTGTAGTTTTCTAGCCCATGACAATTACCTGCAACAACCTTCCTCACTTCAGATAAGGCTAGTTTTGGGTCTATATTAAATGCTTGTGCTATTAATTCTTTTTGCCGTTCTAATAATGCACTATAGGTATTTTTCAACTCGCGCAGTGTTTCTGTTAATTGCTCAGAAAACCCTTCTAGTAGCTCTTGGTCAGAGTTTTCGGATAACCCTTCAAAGCCTAAAGCTTTAGGTAATTCTTCAAATAATAGGATCTCTGGTGATTTTGCTAAATTAAAAGCTACTCTTACTTGTGAGGCTTTTTGGGATAATCCACGACGTGTTTTTTGTGTGAATTCGGGCAAACCACCCATAAATGAAGCTAGTGGTTTGGCTAATTCTAATAAGGGTCTTTTTTTATTATCACCATGAATGACCATCGAGTACTGTTCAAAGATTGATGCTCGTAATCCATTTATTTTGAATCGTTGAATTTCAAACTCATCAGGGCGTTTAACAAATCGCTCTAACATTTCCTTGGTAAAATAAGGTTTATATTTTCTTTGTTCGTAAATTGCTAATTCATGTTGTGAGGTTAAATAAGCAGCCATATAGAAAACGGGCAATAAACCTGCTTTCACACCATAAGGAGGCGCGAGTAACTCTGCATTGAGTTCTATAAATGATTTTGCTTGTTTCTCGGTGCTATCAAGAAACTCATCAATCCGCTTCCACACATGGCGGATGTTAGACTTATCGCTTTTAGCATCGAGTGATGGTGCAATAAGTTTCCCGCAATTTTCTTTTTCATCAAACTGATGCAAGCCTGTTTGATGTAATACTGCCCTGTATATTGCTTTTTCAGCAGGGAACTTATCAATGCCTAAGTCCTTACTATCTGCACTTTCTTGCATCGCGTAAAGTAACTTATTTCGTGCTGCATTAGCTTGTGCGGAGGGTTTATCTCTATTAATTAACTCATTAAATATGAGGGGTGTTTTAAAATAAACCTTATCTAACACGCCTGAGAGCATTTCTTGCATTGCTCGTTTACTAGACACATTTAACTTTTCACCTTGATGATACCAGATGCTATCAATAGGAGAATCCATTAAACCTTGTAACAGCGTATCTCCTGATTGTTGTGCAGCAGAGAATCTATCCTCAAACTCTCGTTTTGCAACGGGATCTGTGTTTAATTCTTGTCGATTTATGCCCACACGTTTTAATGCAATTGTTTCTGCAATGGCTTCCCTTAATTGCGCCCCATTTAGACTTAAGGCAACAATATCTAAATCAGAAAAGTGATTAATAAGCTTTTTATAGAATATTTCTTCATCGTCTTGAGCTGATGCTAAGTAAAAAATTATACGAGCATCTTTGCTTTGTTGTTCTGTTGTTTTATAGCTTTTCGCATCTACAAAAATTGGTACAAAATACCTTAATGCCCCTGTTTTGATAGTATATTTTCTTGCAACAATTGGAAGCATATCTTTAGCTTCATTTAGCTCTTCAGCTAAAGAGAATTGCCCAATATTATTAACTTCCTCTTGTAACGCATCTTCTAAATCAAAGTCACTGCCCTGCCATACACGATACTCACTATTAAAGCGTTGGAAGTTAATAATTGACTTTTCTTGTAAAGATTTTAGTGCATTTTTAACGGTTACTTTTTTAGGTAAGCATGTCTCCAATATACTTTTTGATGACTTAAAGCCGCCTTTGCTACCGATGATATTTAGAACACCTATAGTTTTTAAGATATTTACATCATTTTCAGATGCATCACCTAAACGCTCAATTGCCGTTACGACTTCTGCCCAACGCCTATGTGTTAAATAATCACCTAATGCCGCTGGTTGGTTGGTTATGAAGTAATCATAAATATGGTGCGGATATATATACTCACCAAGGCTTTTTAAATTATCCAGCATATATTGTAAGCCAAACTCTTCGTGACTACCAAGATAACTAAACAAAGTACGTTCATTCTGGGCTACTTTTTGACAAAGCAACGGAAGGATCACAGCACTAACTGGATGCAAAGGATAGCAACTTTGATAAAGAGCAACAGCTTCTTCATCTGTTAAAGTAGTTGGTATCGCTTTTTGCTTTATCAGAACATTAATAACCTTAGCGGTTCTTATATTGAGTTCTGCTTGCTCTTCCTCATCAAGTTTATGTTCAAAAGCTGCCGAGACTACTCTTAAAACTTGCTCAGCAGACTCTAAGAATGGAACTTCCTCAAAACGCCCTTGAACTTTTGACCATTCATTTTTTAAATTCTCACCTAACCCCTTTGCGTATTGCTCAAAAGATTGATGGAGCATTACAAATAAATAAAGATTTACAGTACTACCTTTACAGGCATGTTCAGCTAATGATTGAAGTAAATAAATATCATTAGCACCATAATGACGTGCTTCAAACTCTAAAAACTTGCCCAGTTCATCAATCACAAGCAATAAACCCTTACAGCCTGTTTTTTTAAGGCTTTCTTGCAGGGAGGCAACTAGGCTAAGTATCTCAGTTGTAGATACCTCATTGTTTATAGCCTCTTGTAACTGCTTTATTATTTTGGGTTTTTTACCAGGTATTACTTTCCAATAGTTTTCTGCAGAATCAGATAGGCCTTTAACTAACCTTTTTGACATTGGCTCAGGCGCACCTGTAATCAGTACCTTTAAAAAGCCTTCGCTATCTTTTGTTTCTTTTACAAACTTATCTGATAGTTCTTTCTCTGCCTTTGATAGGACTCTTTGTGCTGTTTTCGCGCCATCATTATTTGGATTGGATAATAAGTGAGATAAAAAAACAGAAAATGAAGATTTACCTGATCCATAAGGACCAATTAATGACCAAGCACGTGGAGAAAGCTCAGCATTAAAAGAATCGGTAATTCTAGAAAAAGTTCTTAATGCTCTTGAGGTGGGTATGTAAGACTTAATAACATCAACCGAGTCTGAATCTCTCTCTAAATTAATTGAGCGAGTGTAGTGGGTATTTACTTTTACCTTGTTATGTAAACTCATGCCGCTACTCCTTCTTCTATGCTGTCATAATGTTTTTCAAGATAGATCAGAGGATCTATTTTTCTAATTTGGTATAGCTGATGTATCCCTGCTGTCTCACGAATTTCAAAATAACCTGGCAAGTAACTTACCATTAATTCAAGTTTTGTAATGAGTTCTGCTTCCGTTAATCGAAAAGTTGAACCAAGCGCAGCATAGTTATTACGACTATACATAAGATCTTCAATGGGTATGGCTGTATCACCATGTTCGTGCATTAGTTGCGATGCTGCAAATGCGAAAATACCCGTTGGTAAATTAGGTCGTACTTTAGGCTTAAATTGATAACTTTTTACAGCTGATGATTGGCTAATCAAACCCAAAAGAGACAACGGTGAGTCTAAAGCCTCTTCCAAAGGAGTACGCCCACTTGCCTTTGATTGTGAATACATACGGGTCATTAATAATGCATCTTTTTTGATTGTACTCGCTGACGGTCGTTTCTTTTCTGCAACTTGATCATTAATAAAATCCGAGAGAGCAGCCTGCAACTCTTCAGAGGTAAACTCAGGCTTATGGAATTTATTAAAAAACCAAAACAGGGATGTAGCGATATTAGAATTAGTTGCTAGTAACCAATGAAGCAACCAAATAGTTGCTTCATCTTCCATGTATGGATCTCGACCAGTATTAATATCAAAAATCAGCTTACCAATCTCTGTGGGTTCATCGGGTTTTTGAGGTGTGATTAATTGTGAAGCTCGTAACCAATAGCGAATAGAAGAAACCATATTACGCCCTACACCTAACGCTACTACTGAGTCGTCATTATCGAATACTGTTGAATCAGTCTGTAGTGCGTGAAAGCCTTTTGCTAGCCAGCTATAACGCAATGCAAAAGTTTCATGCCTGCCGAAAGCTACTTTATCAGTTGAAAATTTCATTACCCTGCCTTCCTTGATAGCTCATCATTTGATAATAATAAATCCAACTGACCTCTGTTTTTTAGATACTTATCAGCATTATTTAAAAACCATTCTTTTAAAGTAAGGTTCTCTTTTTGAAGAGCCTCATATAGCTCTTGTTTAAAAGCTGGATCAATTTCAATAATGATGCGTCCACTACTACCTCTTGCCATTTTATAATCCATTAATTTATGTAATGTTACATATGTTATGTAACATAGACTCTATCATACCAAATGGATTCCCTCAATTGATGAAGGAGAAAAAGCTCGTATGTGTACAACAAAATTGAGCATTATTCATAAATCTGTTTTAACTGTCATGGTAATATTAATATAGGTATATCAAATATCTCAGGAGGGCATAATGACCGCTGTTACCTAAAGGTTGTTATGTTAATTATGACCTGACAAGTATTGATTTTATGCAAAGCTTGTTAAAAGACAAGCTATCAAGTCAAGAGTCTCTTTATGCTGCCTTAAAAGAATCAAAAGGTCGCAGACCAACACTTTTGGAGTTTTATAAAGCCAAAGACACTATTGCAAAATTAAGAAAGCAGTACCAACATTGGCTAGGTTTTGTTAATTCTGAAAATGATCTAAGCACTGATGAGCAACAGTGTTTACAACAGCATGGCAATTTTTTTAAGGAGGTAGAAACAACCTCATTAACTAAATGTTGGAAAATGATAACCTTGCAAGCCATGATTGAGTTGGATGGTTTTATCAAGCCACCCACAACTGAACGCTTGGCAGAAAAGAGTTATGAGCTGATACAACGGCACTCAATTTTGATTAGTGATTTACCTGAAAATCAAAATAATCAAAATCTAAAAAAGTGGCATACATATTGGCTTTCAAATCCTATAAATGCTTGGATTGGTGGAAATAAAAAGACCAAAACAGTTTTCTTTAAACGAGAAGAAAATCATTTTATTTTTAATCAAACAGTCAGTTTAGCGATGCAGGATAGCTTTTATGTGTTCTTGCAAGAGTTAATAGACTATCAAGTATTACGCTATGAAGAGAGATTAAATAAACGGATTAGTAAAAAAGCTAAAGAAGTTGAAGAAACTGCAAGAAAGCCACAGGCGCAGGTACAACAACAAAAAGCAGACGTTATTCCAATCAGAAAAGAAGAGGGTACAGAGAATGCAGAAACTATTGAAATTCCTTATTTTTCTGATTTAAAAATTGCCTGTGGGCATTTTAAAAGTAGCTATCAGGATGAGGATAGCGTTGAACTCAGGGCGTTATCTTTAGCGGGCTACGGTCGTTTATCTCCTAAAAAACACTTTATAGCCAGAGCCAGTGGTAACTCGATGAATGGCGGCAAGAACCCAATTAAAGATGGTGATTATTTGCTCTTAGAACTTATCTCATCAGATCATGCAGGTAGTATTAGCAATCAAATTCTTGCCATAGAGCAACAAGATGTTACAGGTGATGAACAGTTTTTACTGCGCTATATTAAAAAATTGGGTGATGGAAAGTATGAGTTAATCGCGCTTAATCCTGACTATCAGCCAATGATAGCAACAGAGCAGATGAAAACCTTTGCACGTTTTAAAACGGTTATTGATTCTGATGATTTATTGCATGAGGAATTTGATAAGCTCAGATTATGATGTTTATGGAATTTGCAGTCAATTCTTAGTTCTCAGACAGCCTCCTAGCACAGCAGGTGTTTGATGACCCTTTTCATATTAGTAAGCAAGACCGTTGTACTGATGGAGAAGAACGTTGGCAAACCCTCGGAAGTGTAGGAGGTGTAAGTATTATACTTTTAGTGGCACATACGATTAATGACGAAGAAGGCAATGAAACAATAAGAATAATATCTGCAAGAAAAGCAACTAAATATGAGAAAAAACAATATGAGCAAGCTGACTAAAGTACAAAGCGAACAGCTGAATAGGTTGAAAGCAATGCCTGATAGTGAGATTGATACTTCTGATATTCCAGAAATAACAAACTGGGATAATGCGGTGGTGGGTAAGTTTTATCGACCTATTAAAAAGCCAGTGACCATACGCCTAGATTCTGATGTGATTGAATGGTTCAAAACTCAAAATGGTAAATATCAGAGTAATATCAATAAAGCTTTACGAGAATATATGAGAGAGCATCTTACTTAAGGTGGTGGTGGGTAAACTTCTGTAGATTCAATAACCTGCTCATAGTTTTGTGGTGGTCTCACAAATTCAGCTTAAGAATATAAAAATAATTATATTTTATAATGTTTGGGGTGTAAATGAGTCTACTAAGAAGATTCTATTTTCTTTTATAAGGAATCATTGATCTTTTGTTCTATAACCTGAATCCGTGAAGTCACTACGGCACAGGACGCAAGCTATTGATTTATCATGAGTTTAAAAAATACCCGCTTAACCTATGGGTGAAGCTAAGATTTTTTAAATCCCGTGCTAAACCAATATCTTGTGCCCTGTTATCCGCATTGACCTCATGGATTCAGGTATAATGCCCATTGGATTAATTTACCCCTGTGAAAAATACTGTGAATAATAAAGAGCTTCTTGATATATCAGAACAATATAGACCTGTTATCGAACGTTGGATTTTGCGTATTCTGCTTGATTTGCGGGGATACACCATGATGAGCATGAATTATGGATTGGATGAATATAAAAAGATCCTTGATTTTATTGATCTT
>Ga0256840_1002302_pt1 | contig 16996 bp, 18 predicted proteins | sample 355202metaG_FD_185969 | JGI IMG/M metagenome (GOLD analysis project Ga0256840, IMG submission 185969) | Hydrothermal vent microbial communities from Mid Atlantic Ridge, Atlantic Ocean - 355-202 | ecosystem: Environmental > Aquatic > Marine > Hydrothermal vents | place: Atlantic Ocean: Mid... | reverse complement strand
GTAAGTATGCACCACTGGCATGAGATTTCAGTTAATGGTCGTGGAGAGAAAGCAACTGTTGCAGGTAAACAACCAGCAAAAGTAGATGCTTGGAATGACCTTGCTTGGCCTCCTGAGTACCCATTAAGTACTTATGAGATGAGCCACATGCTTCCTCATATGTTACTTGATGATGAATGGCGAAACAAATGGAATAATAAAGGGCTTAATATTCCTGATAAAATTTCTGTCTATGTTCCAAGAATGTACAATCCTGTTTGGATTAACCCAGATGGATTTAGATGGATTGAAGCGTTAAAAAGAGAAGATAAAATTGAGTTATCGTTTAACCTCTCTCCAACATGGTCAGAGACAAACTGGTATTGTGATTATGTTTTACCTGTAGGACTAGCAGGAGAGCGTCATGACCAACACTCTTCACCAACACAACCATCAAGATGGTTGGCATTTAGACAACCTGCACTTAGAGTTGCATTAGAGAAACTTGGTTGGACAGCAAAACAACCATCAAGAGGAACACTAGAAGCTCACATGGCAGCAGGTCTTGGAGAAGTTTGGGAAGAGGTAGAGTTTTGGGCTACTATGATGGTTGAATATGTTGATCCAGATGGTTCATTAGGTGTTCGTGAATCTTGGGCTTCTAAAAAAGATCCAAAAAGAGCTGTAACGATTGCTGAATGGTATGACGCTGCTTTTGACAATTTACCAAACTTGAAAAAAACAGCATCTGAACATCCTAAATATAAAGAGAAACCTTACCCTAACTATGAGATGATGAGAGATATGGGAACATGGCTTGAAGAGGACAATATCTATAGACCTCAAGAGAAAGCACTTCGAAAAGAGGGAGACTCTTATATTGCTCATGGACATAAATACTCTGTTGATGAAGTAGAAAAAGACCAATTTGGAACGCTTCTTGTAGAGCATGAGGGAGAGAAAAAGGCGATTGGTGTAGAAGTTGATGGAGAGCTTATGCAAGGTTTCCATACATTAAGTAAAAAACTAGAGTTCTTCTCAGAGTGGTTTGCAGAGTGGAAATGGCCTGAATACGCTGTACCAATCTATCCAAAAAATAAAGAAGAGCGTAAAACAATGATTCATCTTGTAACACAAGTGCATCATGACTATATGGAAAAAGAGAATGAGTTCGCTCTCAATACAGTATTTAGATTGCCATACAACATTCATACACGTTCAGTAAACTCTAAACACCTTATGGAGATTTCTCAAAACCATAACCCTGTTTGGATTAATACTGAAGATGCAAAACGTATGAATATTAAACAAGGTGATGCCATTAAAGTAAATGTTACTGATACCGTGACAGGACTTGACTCTGGTTACTTTATTGCTATGGCTGTACCAACAGAGGCTACAATGCCAGGTGTTTTAGCAAACTCTCACCACGCAGGTAGATGGAAGCTTAAAAATGCTGTTGATATTCCTGGTTTCTCTCATCAATTAGGAGTTATGGGACTGGGTGCGCCACTTTATGATATGACTATGGACGGTAAAATTGGTACACTTAAACCAAAAGAAGGTCTAAAAGATGCGATGTATGAACGTCGTGATAGTTGGCAGTTTAAAGAGTTCAACAAAGACCTTGACAATATCTGGTGGGACGGACTAAGTGGAGCATGGCAAAATGCTGTTGCCCCTTCTCATCCAGACCCAATTGCAGGTAACCATGCTTGGCACTTAAAAGTAGCCATTGAACTAGCAGGTGCAGAGGATACCATTGGGGATATTTATGTAAACTATGAGAACAATATGAAAGTAATGCAAGGTTGGAGAGATAAATTAACACGTCCTCTTCAAGCTGGAGATACAATCAGAAGACCTAGACATATGAAACGTACAGGTCCTGCTCTTTCACATGAAGCTTATAATGTAGAGATTAAAGGATAAAAACCTTTTTTCTACCTACCTAAAAAGAGAGTTTAAACTCTCTTTTTAGTACTACTATTTTCATAATCAATATTTTTTAGATATATTTATTTTGAAAGTGGTATGATGCGTACCCCAATTAGTAAAAGAGGAAAAAATGGATATTAAATTAGAAGATATAGAGATGAGAAGAGACATCTATGCACTTATATCGAGACTTATGATAACAGAAGTAGATGAAGAATTTTTAGAGATAATGGAAAAAAATAGCGAGATATTAAATCTTCTCCCTAATTACAAAGCGTGGGGTAAACGTAAAGAGTTCTCTAATAAAATTTTAAAAGAGCGTTATTATGATGTAGATTTTACCAATTTATCGCTCCTTCATCTTGTACCTTATGAGACCTTTTATACCAGAGATGACCAAATGATAGAGAGTGGTGCAGAGAATCCAATATTAGAGATTTATGATGCATTAAACTTTACCGTAAGATTGGAAGAAGCCAGAGTAATTAGTGGTGACCATATTGGGGTAGAGTTAGAGTTTATGTACTCGTTATGTGACACCATGCTAAAAGCTTTTGAAGAAAAGGATAATGATGCAATTCATGAGATACTACTCATTCAAAGAGGATTTTTAAAAGACCATCTTCTAAATTGGTCACCTATGTATCTGATTAATATGAAAAAAGAGTCAAGAACACCACTCTATCATGATGGTGCAGAATTAACTTTACAGTTTATATTAGAAGATTATGAGTATCTTAATCATCAATTAAAAATACCATTAGTAGAGAAGATATAATATGAATCTATTGTTTGATGTATCGACATGTGTTCGAGCTACTTCAAAGTTTTCAGAGTGTACCAAGTGTCTTGATATTTGTCCTGTCGATACGATTGAATTTGTTGAAAATATTCCTGCTTTTACACCATCAGTGTGTATTACTTGTGGTGGTTGTGTGGGAGTTTGTCCTACTGAATCTTTTTCTCTTTCAGGTTTCTCTACTATTGAGTTCTTTTTTAAGTTCTTAGAAGAGAAGTCCAATACTTTAAAATGTCAAAAAGATCTCTATTGTTGTCTTTCGGTCTTAAGTGTGGAGCATTTAATCTCTATGGCAATTGCTTCAGATGAAGCAGTGGTTATGGATGTAGAAGGGTGTAGTTGTGGAGGAGAGAGTAATAAGCTTCAAAATCAGTTACGTGAAAATATAGAAGAGGCGAACTTTATTTTGTCTTCTTTTTCGCAAAAAGAGATTCTTGTTAAATCATTGGACAATGAATCGCTTAAAAAAGAAGAAGCAGTAAAGGTTGCAAGCAGACGTTCACTGTTTACCTTAAAAGGTGCGATTAAAAGCAAACAAGAGTTTGATGAAGCCGTTGATGCTGATGAACTCAAAGCTTTTGGTATTGATGTGGGGGATATTTCTAAAATTAGAAATAAAGTGATTCCCGATAAGAGAAAATTACTTTTTTCTGTATTGAAACGCCTAGATAAACCAGAACGTTATGAGATTATTCCTACTGAAGAGATAAATTTTACTTCGCAAAAGTTTGTCGATGAAAGTTGTACCAACTGTCAAATTTGTTATAGAATTTGTCCAACAGGTGCATTAAATTCAAACAGTAAATTCTCTTTAATTAATTTTGACTCTATGTTATGTGTAAAGTGTCATCTTTGTCATGATGTTTGTGAACCCCATGCCATTCAACTCCAAGCAGGTTACGAGATAAAAGAGATGTTTGAACCACAACAGCGAACCTTGGCAACTTTTGATGTACAGCGTTGTAATGAATGTGGCAATTATTTTACTTATACAGGTGGGGTAAAAGAGTGTTTTCGTTGTAAAATTGAAGAGGAAGAGGCAAAAGAACTTCATGCTTTAGCACGTCAAAGGAGAAGTGAATGAGACCTGAAGAGATTAAGCCTGATACGGAGCTTTGTACGATTTTAGGTTATAACGCCCAAACAGGAAAATGTAGAAAATATTTCAACCGATGTTTAAAAGAAAATGGGCTTAATGCTACGGCAATTGCTTTGAACATCAAAGAGGAACATTTTGAATACATTATGACAAATTTAGCTGAATCTAAAGTTCAAAAAATGATTATTGAACAAGAGTTTTCTCAAAACATTATAGCTTTTTGTGATACATTAGATGAATGTGCGAAAGTAAAAAAAAATGTAGATTTTGTAGAAGTTATTGATGGTAAAATCATAGGATACTGTCTTGATGATGCCATAGAAACGTACATAGAAAATCCAAAATTTGTAGATGCAAACATACGTCTAGCGATGAAAATGATGTTACTGGCTAACCGTTGGTACAAAGCAAAAATAGAGATAGATTTAATTCCGACCATGATATAGAGGAGATGAAATGAAAAATTTTGAAGATTTAGAGAATTTAAGAGCAGAATTTGATGCGATGAGTAACATGAGTGATGAGTACTGTAATGATGGTTCTTGTCCTAGCGATGAAGAGGCAGATTTAAAGGATTATCCTTCCTATACAGAAGCACTCTATGCGAAGATTGTTGCCCCAAATGTCAGTGGTATCTATCTATCACGTTGGGATATTAAAGAGATAGCTGGAAAAGCAGGGGATTCGATGGCAATCCACCCACGAAAGCGTATGTTTGAGTTACTGATGAAATTTGCTGTAAGCCAAGAACGAATGTCATTGGTCTTAGATGCGTTAGAAGAACATATGCTTGACAAGATAAATATTTATCAAGAGATAGCCGATAATTACCCTTATTCAGCACCAATTTTTGAGGAGAAAATCACTAAGGCAGAAGCAACCATTAAGCTCTTTCCTCAGATATTGAAAGAGTACTTTTAAGATGGAAATTAATGATATTTTATTTAAGATAACAAAAGCACTCTCTTTAGAACATAATCAGATAATCGAAGCATATAAGCTAGCTGATTTTGAGATGAGTGAAGAGAGATTGGTCAGTATTTTAAAACGCAGACACGACAAAGGGTATGAAAAAGCAAGTTTTGAAGAGTTAGGCGTATTTCTTGATGGTTTAGTGCTTTTAAAGCGAGGAGCTTCTAATAAACCCAGTCATGAAGAGGAAGTGCTTGAACTCACTAATAATTTAATTTTAAAGAAAATCCGTGTGGCAATGGAGCTAAAAGAGGCTGAGTTAGTGATTCTTTTTGCTTTAGCTGAAGTTCCCATTACAAAAAGACAAATAGGCTCTCTTTTTAGAAAAGAGGGAAATAAAAACTTTAAATCTTGTTCTGATGAATTATTAATGGCATTCTTAGACGGACTTGATGAATTTTATTACGATGGAGAAGAGATATAGTTTAGCTATACTTATGGTATGAAACATATTTCAAAGTTATACTTTATTATTATTGCCATTATTTTACTTGTACTCTCTATTTCTATTTTATTTTTTTTAAAAGAGAGTCAAAATGATAAACTTCAAGAGTTAAGTCGTTACATTATTGATGATTTTCAAAAAGGCTTAGCTTATGAAAATGCAGATTTACTCTCTTTTTCTTTGGCACTCTCTGAAAATGGTGCATTGAAAAATGCCATTACTTCAGACAATGAACAAGAGGCTTATGAGATTTTAAGTCAAATTACTAAACGTTTTAAACAATATACTTACCGAAAAACCCTTCGTTTACAAGTGTTCGATAATCATTTTTTTATTTTCGCTCAAAGTTGGGGAAATACTTCAACAGGCATGCCTATGTGGTGGTTTCGTGATGATTTAAAAAAACTAAGATACGATAAAAGACCAAAAGTTGGGGTAGAGAGAGGAAGAAGATTAACTTTTAAAGCGACAATTCCTATTAGAAATGGGAAAGAAAATATTGGTTATTTGGAAGTGATTAAATTTATTGACGAGTTTGCTAAGAAATTACATCAGCAAGGTATTGAGCTTTTTGCCTTAATGGATACAAAATACCTTGAAGACTCTCCTCTAATGAAAAATTTTCCATTTTTAAATAGATATGTTATTGCTAATGGTAATTATAATAAGAAGTTAAAGTTTAAAGCTGACTTTATAGATTGGCAAGAGTTAGAGAGTATGGGTTATTTTTATAGAGATGAAATACTCTATATTTTAGAACCTATGTACAATGGAGAAAGAGAAGAGATTGGTAAGTATCTTATGGTATTGTCCGAGGAATCACTAACGCGTTATCGTAACAAATATCAAAATAGCTCTACCTTTACACGATTTAGTGATAATGATTTATTTAAGATTGTAAAACTATGGGAAAAACCATCAGGAAGTTTTAGAACTTCCAAAGATAAAGCGTTAATAGAGTGGTTACCTAAACTGAAAAAAGAGGATAAAATAGATTTAGAAAGAGAGGCGAAAGCCTTGTTGCAAAGCTATACCAAAGATGAACTCATTGATATTATTATGCAGAGTGACCATAAAACGAAAAAAACAGGAGTGATAGAGTGAGAATTCTAATTTTAGAAGATGAGACCATTTTGGCTGTTTCGATGCAAGAGTTTTTGGAAGATTCGGGCTATGAAGTACTACACTATACCAATTCTGAACAAGCTTTTGATGCTATTTATGATACACCTTTTGATTTGTTACTGCTTGATGTGCAAGTCGCAGGAGAACAAAATGGTTTTGAGCTTTTGTCTTCTCTGCGTGAAGCTGATATTTGTACACCTGCAATTTTTATTACTTCTTTGACTGATGTGGAAGACCTTACTGTTGGGTATGCTTGTGGTGGATGTGATTATATTCGTAAACCATTTGATTTGGCTGAACTAAAACTTAGGGTAGAGCAAGCCATAAAGCTACACTGTTTTTCTTCTGTGGAGAGTCTTATTGATTTGGCGTTTAATTATAAGTTTGATATAAAAAAAATGCAACTTACGCTTGAAAATGAAGTGATTAGTCTAGGTAAAACCGAGACTAAACTTTTAGAACTTCTGATAAAACATAGAGGTTCAGTAGTTAGCTATGAAATGTTTTGGGAAGAGGTATGGGGGGAGTGGATAGACCCAACTAATATTCGTGTGCAGGTCGGAAATCTACGTAAAAAACTTAAATACAATTTCATTAAAAATGTTCGTGGAATAGGATATAGCATTGACCTTTGATTCCAAAAAGTTTGCCCTTAAATATGCAACTATCTATACCTCGATATTGGCTATTATTTTAATAACACCTTTGATTATTTATGTTATGTTACTTCTTCAAATTGATAAATCAAAAGTTCACCTTTCATTACAAGAACAGTCTAAACGGGTTATTGCATCAATGGAGAGTTATAATAGTAAAGATAAGGTTTACCATATGCCCAGATATAAAGAGTTTACAACAGCACTTTATGATAGCCAATATCAAGAGGTATTTTCAAATTTAGATTTTGAATTAACTTTTTTTGCTGAGGGTTTTCATGTTAAAGATAATGACTACTATTTAATCTATCCTCTCCCCAATAATTACTATTTTGGTTCAAGGTATCTTGTGGTTGCAACAAAACATACTGCCAATGAAATTTACCTCTTTTCACTCCTTACGGTATTGGGTATTTTATTGATGCTCTTTCTTCTTTCGCTTCTTTTGTTGAAAAACTTTTCTGATCCTTTTTCGGCTATGAATCGACAGCTTGATAATTTTATAAAAGATTCGATGCATGAGATTAATACCCCTTTAAGTATTATTAATCTTAATACCGATCTTTTTGCCAATAAATATGGTGATAATAAATATCTACAACGTATTAAGTCTGCATCAAAAACATTGGCTACTATTTATGATGATATGGACTACTTAATTAAGAGAGGGCGTATTGTCCATAATAATAATGAGATAGATTTTAGCGTTTTTCTTCAAAATAGAGTGGATTATTTTCAAGAGATTGCCAATTTAAAAAAGATAGAAATAGTCATTGAGATAGAGAAAGATATAACACATCATTTTTCAAAAACAAAATTGCAACGGATTATTGACAATACTATCTCTAATGCCATAAAATATAGTCATGACAATAGTTCCATAGAGATAGCACTCTATAAACAAGATAATGAATTTATATTTTTAGTTAAAGATTATGGTGTAGGTATTGCCAATGTTAATAAAATATTTTCGCGTTATTATCGAGAAAATGAGTCCAAAGGTGGATTTGGTATTGGTCTAAATATTGTTAAAGATATTATTGATGAAGAGGGAATAGTTTTAAGGGTAACATCAAAAGTTAATGAAGGGACAAGCTTTTATTATGTTTTCCCATTGGGTAAATAGTTATTAAAATAAGTAAAAATTATTTTATATAATAAAAAAATTTACACTTCTTTTACACTTATTTGTTATAGTACTTCTACAAATACTAACTAAAAGGAGTTTTAATGAAGAAAAGTATAAAGTTACTTGCTTTATCTACTGTTGTAATTCTTGCCACGTCTGTATCGCTTTTTGCTGTTGATTTGACAAAAGCTTATGATATGCCAGATGCAAGTAAGATGATAGAGAAAGATTTACTCAAAGAGCCTACTAAATTTACATTACCAAAGAGTTGTAAGTTAGATGATTTAGAGTCTATTGCACGAGGTAAATTCTTTTTCCATAATTTAAATGGGAAAAAAGCCAAAGGCAAAGCACCAAAAGGTGTAAAAAAGTTTGTTGAAAAAAATGCTAAGAAGAAGCCAAAACAGTTTGGGAACTGTGTTGCTTGTCATAATATTGAAGGTGCTAAAGGTGGTGGAAATATCGGACCAGATTTAAGTAACTATAAAAAACTTTTTCTTGATACTAAAGCCAGAGATGCTCAATTTATTTATCAAAAGATTGCAGATGCACGTATTGACAATCCAAACACACACATGACAATTAACTTAACGACTAAATTATTTAGTGAATCAGAAATTTGTGACCTAACAGCCTATGTTATGTCAGAAAAAAAATAAGGAGAAGAGATGGAAAGAAGAAAGTTTATACAAAGTATGTTCAGTGCTTCAGCAGTAGCTGTAGTTGCTACCCCAATGGGTGCATTTGCCAAAGAGGAGAAAAAAGCTTCTAAAAAAGGTCCAAATGATATGTCATTTGATGATGCAGTCAAAGCGATTACTGATGGTAAAGAGGTAAAAGATAGTGATAAAGTGAAGCTAAGTGTACCTGAAATTGCAGAAAATGGTGCAGTTGTTCCTGTAAAAGTTAATGTTGATCATCCAATGGAAGAGAAAAATTATGTAAAAGCAATCCATGTGCTAAACACAGCAAATGGTAATGCACGATGTGCTGATATTATGCTAACCTCTGCTAATGCTGAAGGCTATTTTGCAACCAGAATAAAATTGAGTAAAACACAAGAAGTTGTCGCATTGGTAGAGCTTAGTGATGGTTCTTTTATTAAGTCTGCTAAAAGTGTAAAAGTAACCATTGGTGGTTGTGGTTGATTTAATGTTTTTCGGGGTTAAAGCTTCCGATTTTTAAAGATAAATTAGAATTTGCCTTTGGGCATATGTTAATAGTTAAAAAGTAATTAAGGGATAGAAAATGGCTGAAAAAAGAAAATCAATGATAAAAATCAAACCAAAAAAGTATAAAGTTGGAGATATTGTAAAAGTTGACTTTATTGTTATCCACCCAATGGATACAGGTATGAAAAAAGATAAAAAAACAGGAGAAATTAAACCTGCACACTACATAGACAGTATTAAATTCTCATTTGATGGTAAACCATTTACCACAATGAAAGTATGGGAGTCTGTATCAACAAACCCATATTTTTCTGTAAAATATAAAGTGACAGGAAAGGGTAAAATCACAGTTGATTATACCGATAACCAAGGAGAGAAAAACTCTAAAAGTAAAAAACTTAAACCAAAAGGATAGAAGTATGAGAAAATTATTACTACCTTTAGCACTAATGGTAACCGTTGCTTCTGCTGGAGAGCAGTTTGCAATGAGTGATGCCGATAGAGCGATGTATAAGGAGATGTTAGAGAATAATCCTGCTGATATTTACGTTGAAGAGGGTGGAGAAATTCTTGATGAACAACTTGGTGGAGAAGAGGCACTTGCAAAGTTTTTAGGGGTAACAGAGAAAGAATTACCTAAATATATTGCAGGTTTCCCAAGATACATTAAAAAACTTGGAAATGTTGTTGGTATTGACCAAGTGTTACAAGCGATGGAAGTTGAGCAGGGTAAAAAGAAGACAAAGCTTAAGAGTGGAAAGATGTTCTCCATGTTAGCGTATGTTAAATCATTAGCAAATGATGAGCAGTTTACGATTGACATTAAAGCTGATGAACATATCAAAGCCTCTTATGACTTAGGTAAAAAGACATTTATGACAGCTAGAGGAGGAAGAGGATTATCATGTAACAGTTGTCACTCTTCTGATATTGTCGGTCAAGTTCTTAGAACACAACCTCTACCAGACCTTGGTAAAGTGGGTGCAGGAGCTACATGGCCAGCTTATAGAATGACAAAATCAAGCCTAAGAACACTTCAGAGACGATTTCAAGGGTGTATGAAAAATGCTCTGCTTAAAGTCATACCAATTGGTTCAAAAGAGATGATTGGTCTTGAGGTATATATCTCAACATTAGCACAAAAAGAGAAAAAAGAGATTGCCATTCCAGGCTTAAAACGATAAGGGGATTTTATGGATATTAGCAGAAGAGATTTTTTAAATATGGCAGGAGCTTTAGGTCTATTGGGCTTAAGTAGCGGAACACTCTTTGCAGGAGATAGCAAAGAGGTAAAAGCAAAGCTCAAAAAACTTACATTTTCAGATGTGGTAGCGTTTGAGCCAAAAGGTAAAGCAACAATTTTACATATTTGTGATTTACACGCACACATAAAGCCTCTCTATTGGAGAGAACCCTCTACGCTAATATCTGCAAAAAACTTGGTGGGAACACCTGGATTTATCTGTGGAGATAGTTTTGAGAAGTACTATAATATCAAAGCAGGTTCACTAGACCAATATTTTGATACCTATAAAAACTTTGAGACTTTGGCTGAGAAGTTTGGTATGATGGGTGGAATTGCACACATGAAACCAATTATTGACCATGTTAAAAAAGAGCGTGGAGATAAAAATGTACTTCTACTCGATAGTGGAGATACATGGCAAGGAACAGCAGTTGCTCTCAAAACCAAAGGAGAAGCAATTGTAGATGCTCAAAACTATTTGGGTGTTGATGTGATGGTTGGACATTGGGAGTTTACTTATGGGAAAGAGCGTGTTATGGAGCTTATTGAGAAATTAGATGGTAAATTTATCTCTCAAAATGTTCTTGACAATGACCCATTCTCTGACACTTTTGAAGAATCTGTATTTCCTCCTTACACTATTGAGGAGATTGGTGGAGCAAAAATTGGTATTATTGGGCAGTCATTTCCATTTACCTCAACAGCAAATCCAAAAAGATTTACAGAAAATTGGAGTTTTGCACTCCGTCACGAGTCACTACAAGAGCATGTAGATCATCTCCGTAAAAAAGAGAAAGTTGATTGTATTGTTGTGTTGAGCCATGATGGTTTTTCAGTTGATCAAGAGTTAGCCAAAAAGGTTAAAGGGGTGGACTTCATTTTAAGTGGACATACCCATGACCCAAGTCCAGAACCTATTATTGTTAATGATACGGTGATTATTATTTCTGGAAGTCATGGTAAATATATTGGTCGATTAGATTTAGATATTAAAGATAAAAAAGTAGCAGGGTATAACTTTAAACTGATTCCTGTGGCTTCAAATCTAATCCCTGCTGATAAAGCAGGAGAGGTATTAATAGCTAAAGCATACAAACCATTTGATAAAGAGTTAAATGAGGTGTTAGGAACAACAAAAGGTATTCTCTATAAACGAGATACATTCTACTCAACATTTGACTCTCTAATTGGTCAAGCTATTCAAGAGAAGATAAAGAGTGATATTGTCTTTACTCCTGGGTACAGATGGGGAACAACGGTTCTTCCAGGTGGAGATATTTTAAAAGACAATGTTTATGAGATGACGGCTATTACTTACCCAGAGGTATATACCTTTGATTTAAAGGGTCAAGTGATTGCAAATCTTATGGAAGATATTGCAGATAATGTATTTAATGCTAATCCATTATTGCAACAAGGTGGAGATATGAGCCGTCTAACAGGTGCTAGTTATAGTATTAAGATTGACGCACCATCAGGTAAACGTATCTCTGATTTTAAAATAGGAGGTAAGCCAATAGATGTTAAAAAGACTTATCGAGTCTCCTCTTGGGGTGGAAACTTACAGAGTGCAGGTGAGAACCTAGACAAAGAGACTCCTGCTGTTTATGAGATAGTTAGTGACTATATTCGCAAGAAAAAAGTGGTAGATATAAGCATGGAATCTAATGTGAAGGTGTTAGATTACAGTTGTGGTTGTCCTGCAAAAGGGGCAAAGTGTTAAAAGAGGATGATGTGATAACACATCACATCTAGTATAGATACAATATTACAAAGGAAGTCAAAATGAAAAACAATAACATGATTAAATTAGCAACAGGTTTAGCCGCAGTATTACTATTAACTGCAACAGCAAATGCAGGAGATAAAAAGCCATTTAGTAAACAAAAGTTCTTTGGTTTCTCTCAAATTGGGGTAGAAGCAGGAGATGGTGCAAAAAAATCTAAAGATGCTAAATTTAGAATGGACGCAGACCGTATTCGTTTAGGTTGGAAGTACTTCTCTGGACCATTAGCAGCCAAAGTTTTTTTAGATTTCTCTAAAACAGGTGATTCTGGTGCAGGTATGCCAAATATGATTAAAGATGCTTTTATTTCCTATAAAATGAGTGGGGCAGCTGTTGTTAAAGCAGGTATGATTAAGACACCAGTGGGTATGGGCTTTACCATTCCAGGGTGGAATCTTGATGTTATTAAAAGAGGATTTGACAAAAAACTAGCCTTTGAGAGAGCTTCAGGGCTTATGCTTTCTGGTCGTGATATTGGAGGAAATGGAAAAGTAAATGGTTTAGAGATGGGTCACGAGCGTCCTTGGCATGGATTTGGGTATGATATTATGGTCGCAGGTCAAACAGGTCGTTCTGGTGCTGTTACCAATGCTAAAGTAGGAGATGACAATGCCTTTATGGGACGTGTAATGTACGATAATGGTCAAATGATACACGTTGAAGCAGGTTATGGTATTTCTAAAAATGCAGGTGGTATTGCTGGATTTAAAAAATCAGATGGTACGACAGTCGGTGCAACTGGTACAGAAGATTATAAACTGATGAACGTTGGACTTGATTCTCACTTTGAGGGTGCAAACTTTAAAGCAGAGTATTATGATGCACAAAACCTTAGAGGAACTAAGGGGTGGGACATGAATACTTTAGCACTTACAGGTACATACTATGTAACCGATACTTTAGAGTTGGCTGTAAAAGATATTCGTGGTACAGAGACACGTGGTGGAAGTGATGCAAAAGCAGCCAATACCTATTTGGGTATTAACTACTACATCAATCCAAAAAACAATAAAATGGATAGAAAAAACAGACGTTCAAGAAATCAACATAGAGTACAGTTAAACTATGTTTTAACTGATGTTGATAGTGGGTTTAAAGGGGTAGGTGCATTGTTTAAAAAAGATGCTGTCTTGGCTCAATACCAATTTAAATTTTAGTCAATATTGAGGAGTTTTTCCTCAATATATTTATATAAAAGTAAGCATAAATGAATTTTTCAATTTACTCCTTTTCTCCTTGTTTATGCTTACTTTTATATAAAGGAGATAGAAATGATTAAAATAGTAATGCTTTCTCTTTTACTCTATAGTAACTTCTTGTTCTCAAATGAAGGAGAGAAAGTCTATAAAAAGAGATGTGCTTCTTGTCATAAACTCTATATTGCTCCCTCTATTTTACTAGAGAACTTTATGGAGAAAAATAATACTGTTCTGCATTTAACTGCACCAACTATCAATCAGATAGTTTTTCGTTTAAAGAGTCGTATTGGTGACCCAAAAGGAGATGAAGATATTCACAAGATGGAGATAGATAGTTTTATTGCTGATTATCTGATAAACCCAGATAAGTCAAAATCGGTTTGTCTTCCAAAAGTGATTAGACATTTCGATACTATGCCGAGTTTAAAGGGTAAAATTAGTGTTGAAGAGATAGAGGCTGTATCTGATTTCTTGTGGGCGTATAATCCTACTGATTTTGTAGCAAAGAAATTAAAATTTGTTGCGTATAAAAAGGCAGTGGAGATTGCTCAAAAAGAGCATAAAATTATTATTATTAAATTGACACGAGAGCATTGCCACTTCTGTACAAAGATGGACAGAGAAGTTTTTAGCGATAAAGAGATTATTGAAGCAGTTGATAAAAACTTTATTGTTGTTGAGGTAGATATAGGAAAAGAGACCCCTCCATTGGGGCTTAAAATAGGAATGACCCCAACATTTATATTTGTAGATGAGAAAGAGAAAATTATGGCAAAAATCCCTGGTGCTTGGACAAAGCAGGATTTTTTAGGCATTTTAAAAGAGGCAGTTAAAGCCAAAGGAGATAAAAAATGAAAAAAATGTTACTGATGTTTACGTTACTCTTGACGCTCTCTTTTGCAGAGACAGAGTTTGCTACCCCCAAACCATCGATGGATCATCCTCGAAAAGTAATTTTTCCAATTACTACATGGAATAAAGATGAGGTAAATCATGTTTTAGGATCTGCAAATAATATTATTAAATTTTATGGTGTTGATAATATAGAATTGGTAATTGTTGCCTATTCGCAAGGAATTAAAACATTATTAAAAGATAAAGATAAAAAGATTAGAACAAGAGTGGAATCACTCATGAACTATGATGTTGAGTTTATTGCATGTGGAAATACCATGCGAACACTCAAAATAGACAAAAAAGAGCTACTTGATGGCGTAGAAATAGTTACAGCAGGAATTGTTGAACTTATTGAGCGTCAGCTTCGTGGATATACCTATATCCGACCATAATCTTAAAGGAGAAAAAATGAAACTAATCAACACTCTACTACTAAGTTCACTGCTTATGACAGGAGCTATGGCAAAAGATAGCAATACAACAGCACCTAAAAAAGAGACAAAAAAGCTAACATCTAAAGCAACCAAAAGTGATGTAACGATATTTGTATCGGACAACAGTAATGGGAAAATAACACCTAAAACCATAGAAGAAGCATTTAAAAAAGCAGGTTTTTTTGTCTCTGCCAATCGAGATATGAATACGCCTTTTACCAAACAGTTTAAAGAGTCAAGTTTTGATACTTATAATCTTTTTACTTTTTATAAAAAAGATGTCGTATTAGCATTAGCTAAAAAGTATCCAAATGTAGGACTATTTGCCCCTATGAGTATGAGTATCTACACTAAAAAAGGAGATAAAACCATCTCCGTAGCTTCTCTTTCAGCTGAAGCAATGCAAAAAATAATGAAAACACCAGCCGATGAGAAACTTTTAAATGAGTTAAGAGCATTGGTCGTAAAAACTTTAAAAGAGGCTATGCCAAAGGGTACATTTAAAAATCCAAGCTATAAAACAGTAGAGCCAAAAGGAGAACTTGTCACCACTTATACTATGGAGATGGAGAAAGATGATTGGGAAGATGAGTTAGATGAATTTAAAATGGGATTTGAGGGAGAATTAGCACCTAATGGATTTGTGATTGCAGGTCAAACTAACTTAGGCGATGATTTTGATGATGCAAACAATACAAAATATGATTTTTATGAAGTCTATTCTATCTGTAAGTTACCTGTTATCTTCACCATTGCCAAAACACGACCAGAAGCAGGTGCGTTTGCTCCTTGTTCACTCTATTTAGAAAAAGAGAAAGGAAAAGCTGAAATGAGCGTTGCCTTTCCATCAGTATATAATTGGATGAGTTCTATGTCTATTACCGATAAAAAAGATATGAGTGTACTTGAAGATGCACAAAAGCGTATGCGAAAAATTTTATCAGGATTGACAGAATAACCTTATATTGTTATGGGTAACTATGATATAATTTTGAAAAACTTATAAAGGTTATAACTATGACAAATAGATTACCATGGTGGGTAGGTGGAATTTTAATGTCAGGACTTTTGCTCTTGACATTCTCAATTTATGGAGCAGACAGACCAATTGGTGCATCAACTTATGTTCCTTATGCTGCGGCTTTAATTTTTAATTTAGACCCAAGTACATACTCCTATATAAATCATATTAAAGCTCCAGGTTCTTGGGAAGGTGTCATGCTTTTAGGGGTACTTTTTGGAGGCTTTATTACTTCTGTATTTATTACCAAAACATTTAGAATTATGATTCTTCCGACAGCTTGGAAGATGTATAAAAACAGCTCCATACTTTCTCGTGTATTTTGGAGTTTTATCTCTGGTTTCTTTATGATTATTGGGGCAAGACTAGCAGGTGGTTGTACTTCTGGTCACTTCATGTCAGGTATGAGTCAAATGGCAATATCAGCTATGATTTTTGGTGCTGTGGTAATGTTGTCATTAATTCTCACAGGAAAATATTTCTATAGTAAAGAGAAGGTGGCATAGATGGCTAATGTAGTTTTTGTAATCAATGATGAGAATGCAACCGTTGTCGATAGAGCTTTTAAAATGGTTGAAAATGTTATTCATGGAGACCATGGTTCAGTAGCATTAGTCTTTTTAATTGGGGTGATCTTTGGTGGGATTATCCAATACACAAGGGTAGATAAATTTGAAAAAATAGCAGGTTTTGCCATGTTAAAAGACACCATTGTCCCCAAAATGTTATTTATGACAGTAGGACTTACCTCTATTGGACTCTATTTTATGATAGATGCAGGCATTGCACATTATCATGTTAAGCCGATTATTTTACAAGGTCTGGTTATTGGTGGTATTTTATTTGGGGTCTCTATGGCAATTTTAGGTAAATGTCCTGGAACAGGACCTGTGTCGATTGCTGAAGGACGTATAGATGTTCTTATTGGTGCAATAGGTGGTCTGTTAGGTGGATTGGTATTTACACTCTATTATGACAATTTCTTTAAATGGCTAATGGGTGATAGTTTAGGAAAAACCATCTTACCTAATCTCTTTGAAGGACATGAAGATTTAACAACACTAATTTTTGGTATCGCACTTGTAATTATCTCGATTGC
>Ga0256840_1002301_pt1 | contig 17003 bp, 17 predicted proteins | sample 355202metaG_FD_185969 | JGI IMG/M metagenome (GOLD analysis project Ga0256840, IMG submission 185969) | Hydrothermal vent microbial communities from Mid Atlantic Ridge, Atlantic Ocean - 355-202 | ecosystem: Environmental > Aquatic > Marine > Hydrothermal vents | place: Atlantic Ocean: Mid... | reverse complement strand
TAATTAGAATAAAAAATACTATATATAAGCCAATATAAGCCATCAATTGCAAAGGATTATAAACCCCTTTTAAATGAGGATGTTTTGTCATAAATAGGTAATATCCTATCTGTTTTACCCAAACCACAGGATTTAACATATCAAGCACAGACACTCTTTCAGATTTATATTTTTCTGCAAAAAGAGTCAGATAAAGCTTCCATATTACCACTGCAATCATTACAAATCCAAAAACAAGATGCAGATTTCTTATTATAGCCTGTAAAAAATTTGTCGGTTCAGAATTTGGTTCTGGTGTAAGAAAAGGAACCGAAATATAAAATCCTGTAATAATTAAAATCAAAATTGCAATTGCTCTTATCCAATGTTGCCACCTATAAGCTGGGGTAAACTCCATCTCCTGCTCAATTTGTTGAGCAGAAGCTTCTTCTTTATTTGTTGTATTCATTTTTAACTCCTTATGTGTTGCACACCCCACCATAGAGTGGATCTACTTTATATTCCGCTAGCTTATTACCTTTGGTATCCATTACATGAACAGCACACGCAATACAAGGGTCATATGAATGAATTATTCTTATAATCTCTAAAGGTTTTGTGACATCTGCAATTTGCAGATTTAATAAATCTGCTTCATACGGTCCTCTAATACCATTGGCGTCTTTTGGGCCTGCATTCCAAGTAGATGGCACGGTTGCTTGATAATTTTCACAAACACCATTTTTGATTCTAATCCAGTGAATCAACATCCCTCTTGGCACATCACCAATACCTCTACCTTTATATTCTTTATCATTGTCAATAACATAAGGGGCACATGTATCCTGATCGACTTTTAAGTTTTCGATTAAATTATGAAATGCTTTAATTGCATTATCTGCTACTATCCCCGCTTGAAGTGATCTTGCTGCTGTTCTACCAAGCGTACTAAACAATATTTCAAGTGGCAAGCCAGTCTCTTTTAAGAAACCATCAACCGCATCTTTAATTATTGTATTGCCTTTTACATAGCCTACAAGCAAACAAGCTAAAGGTCCGACTTCCATCGGTTGCCCGTCATATCGTGGTGATTTTATCCATGTATATTTACCATCAGGATCAATGAGTTTTGAGTGAATCATCTCACCATCAGGACCAATGCTTTCGCCATCGACAAAGCCTGTATGATTTGGAATAGTCGTGCCATCATACGGATGTTGTGGTTCATCATCTTGATACCATGAATGAGTAGCCTCTTCAGTAATTAAATCTTCATTTATCTCTAATACTTCTGTCAAATCTCCCTTGAGAATATATCCACTATCAAAGAGATACTCATCTCGTCCAATTTTGAAATCTTTAAACGCCATAAAGTTTCTTACACCCATAGGTTTTGTAACAGATGGTTCGTCTTTATAAGCTTCTGCGGCCATTTTTATATCAGCTAAATATGCATTATGCACAAAATCTGCCATTTTTTTATATTTTGTTAGATATTCACCCATTCTTGCAGGATCAAGAATGTCCATAACACAAGATACACCACCAACAACTAAGCTTTGAGGATGAGGATTTTTACCACCAAAAATAGCCATAAGTTGTGCTGCTAGTCTCTGCATCTCTAAAGCTTTTAGATAGTGAGAAAGTGCTATTAGGTTTTGTTCTGGTGTAAATTTATATGTTGAATGTCCCCAATATGCATTTGCAAATGGTCCAAGCCCTTGTGGATTTGAAGCAAATTTAGCTACAGTCTCTTGTACTTTTATTAAATCATTTTCACCCGTAGCAATAGGATTTTTACTATATTTAAATGCTAATTCACTTGCTTTTTTAGGATCTGCCTTTAATGCACTCGTAATATCCACCCAATCAACACCATGTAAATGATAAAAGTGAACAACATGATCGTGTAAAAACAGCGCCGCATTCATTAAAGTTCTAACAAGTTCTGCATTGAGTGGTATCTTGATTCCAAGCGCATCTTCAACTGCCATTGTACTTTTCAAATAATGAGAATATGTACATACACCACATATTCTTTGCATTAAAAGTGGTACATTTCTTGGATCTCTTCCCTTGGCAATAACTTCTAATCCTCTCCAAAGCGTTGATGATATATATGCATCTGTAACAACACCATCATCATCAACTACTACTTCAGCTCTTAAATGCCCCTCTATTCTTGTAATAGGATCTACTACTATTCTTTTTGACATATTATTATCCTTCTTATTCTTTTGGTGGTTTTTTTGCTGCGATTGCTGCGTGTGCCGCAATACCGACTCCTGTTGCCATCAACAAACCAAGTCCAATTTTATCAGCTGTTGCATCAGCTCCTAATCCACTAAATACTGACTGATACAATCTACTTCCTAATGGCTCGTTTGTTGTTCCCATTGTATCCCAAAAATCTGGTTCGCTACAGCCTATACAACCAAAACCAACTTGTACTGGCCAAGATGTTCCTTGATTAAATTTGTTTTTAGCACAGTTATTGAATGTATAAGGTCCCTTACACCCAACTTTATAAAGGCAGTAGCCATCTTTTGCAGCCTCATCACCAAATTGTTCTACAAATTCACCTGCATCAAAGTGACCTCTTCTCTCGCAAAGATCGTGAATTCTAAGTCTATAAGCCCATTTTGGTCTATTATATACATCGAGTGCTGGAAGTGTTCCATAGAGTAAATAATGCAGAAGCGTTCCAACTATATTTTTCTCACTAGGTGGGCATCCTGGTACATTAATAACTGGCTTATCAGTAACATCACTAAGAGCGACTGAACCTGTAGGGTTTGGTGCAGCTGCTTGAATTCCTCCATAAGCTGAACATGTTCCAATAGCAAAAATAGCAGCAGCATTTTCACTTGCATCTTTTGCTATATCCATACCTTTTTTACCATGACCACCAATAGTTAAAAATGAACCTTCATTGCCAATAGGGATACCACCCTCAACCATAAGAATATATCTACCTTTATATTTCTCCATTGCATGTTCGAGATTTTCTTCTGCTTGCCAACCTACCGCAGACATTAAAGTCTCTTGATATTCCAATGAAATATAATCAAAAATTAAGCTATCTATTGATGGAGCATCACTTCTAAGTAAACTCTCTGTACATCCCGTACACTCTGCCATATGAAGCCATATAATAGGTAACCTATCCACAACCTTAACAGCATCTGCTACAAGTGGTGTAAATGATGATGGAAGCGACAACATTGCTGTAATCGCTCCAGCCCACTTCATAAAATCTCTCCTACTAATTCCCTTCTCTTCTATCACATCCATAATTGACTGCTCTTCTTTCATCCTTGAAAGTTTAGATAGTTGTGCTATTCTCTCTTCAAATGCACTATACAGTGCATCATATGAGGCATCTTTTGCGTGATTCATGTACTCTCCTCTTGTGTTATTTGTATTAAAACTAAGAATAGATCTTTAAATCTAATTATTAACAATTAAAATTCTAGTATATGAAAGAGAGAAAATAAGGGGATAATTTTAAACATGGCAAAATAATGCACTATAACAAACAAAAGAATACACAATACTTCTATTTCCATCGTGTGAAAAGTTTAGGTTCACACCGCACCAGCATAAGCTTTAGGAGAGGTACGGTGCTACCATCTTAGGAGTTTCACAGGAATGAATGTTTTCTTTAAACAACAAAGGTACATGTAAGAGTGCTTCTTTGGCTTACATGTAAGAGGGATTAGAATCGATGAAAAGCCGACTCTACCCCAAATCAACGAAACATGATTTGAGCACATTTGCATTGTTTTCTTTATCTATAACTTCGGGCTTACCAAAATAGTAATAAACGTTTTCATTCACTTTTGATGCCATTAAAACATATTCAAAAGCTAAGACTTGCAAGTTTACTAGCACCATCGCCCCAAAAGTTTTTTTATAAATTGTTCCTAGAACTTAGCTTGCCACTGCATAATCCATGCATCTGCTTTGTAACCGCCTAAACCTGAGAACTTATCTGTGTCACCTGAAGCATAAACATAGTTTAGAACTAGCTTATGAGCATTACGCTTGCGTTTCGCACTTCTGCTCATCTTGCCATCAAATGTGTCAAGGAAGACATTTACACCAAAGTAAGTATTTCCTAAAACTGTTGAATCAGCATCAGCGCCTTTAGTAGCTGTCGCTTGGATATGTTTAATTGTTGGCTCAAAAGTATTATTGATGGCATACTGTGCTGTCACAGAAAAGACATCTTCATCATAATCTTTTATACCTTTAATATTTTGTGCACTAAAATACTCAGCTTTGAGGTTTGCACCATCCATAAAATTAGAATCAAACGCAACATTGAAGTTAGTATAATCTTCAGTATCTTCTACTAATTTGCCTTGTCCTGCAACACCACCAGCTTTTTCTGAAAGAGCGTAAGACGCCTCTACATGAAGAAGTTCTGTCCAATCAAACATACCACGAACTGCGTAAGAGTTGCCATTTCCTTCTTTTGCATTTATAACTGCTGCAGAACGACCTGCTTGATTTGCTATCATTACATCATAACCAAAACCTTTCCAAGGACGCTCATGACCCATCTCATAACCACTAACTTTTGCATAGTTTCCGAAACCTATATCACGACCAGAGATCATCAGACCCATATTACGCTCAAGAACAAGTTTTTTATCTAAACCACGCTCTGCCACATCTAAATTCCAACCTGGCATTGTAAAACCTTGACCATTTGGCATTTTAATAGCACCAAGCTTTGGAATAAATGCTTTATGGAGTTTGTATGCAATGAAAGCATCTTTAATATTGTCAGGAATACCTATTCCTGATTTGCCACCGTTACTAGCTGTAGAATCTTTATTAAAGTCAATAAAGACTTTTGAGCGTACTTTTCCAGCTGTATATTTCCAACCTAAGCGTAAGCGTTGTGCATGAAAAGAGACAGCAGAGTCGTTATCACCTTTTCCGTTAGCAGCACCTTTGCCACCACGCATCTCTAATTGAGAGAAACCAAACATAGTTAATTTTGTATCAACATCACCTATCTTTTTTTTCATGCTATACCCAGCGTATGCGTTGCTTGAAAGAACTAATACTGCAGCTGCGCAGGCAGCCATTTTTAAAGATTTTTTCATTTTTTTTCCTTGTTATTAAAATTTAACTTAACAGCTATGCTTACCCCGTCAAAAAGGGTAATTACAATCACAACCCAACAGGGTTGCGTTTCCTTTATTACGGCCAATATGAGAACTCGAGAAATCTACCGAGTTGATCACTCCTTGAATATTTTAAGCTATACCTTGCCCTCCTTTTTTAACTTATCATAATAGATTCCATGATGATCTTTAATAAAATCAATATCCATCTCGCCTGTTTTAAACATCGCTTTGTATGAATTTTTATTTGTTGGATGTGTAGCAAGGTAGATGTGAATCATCAACAGCATTCCCAAAAGTACAAAACTAATGGCGTGCGCTCCTCTAGCATAAGAGGCAACTTCAACACTAAACATGTCTCTAAATATTAGCATATAACCGCTAATAAAGATAACAATCATGCATAATACAACACCTTGTGCAAAAAACTTTTGACCTGTGTTCATCTTTCCAAAACTGACATGTTCTTGTTTCATATAAAACTTCCACATCTCAGCAGTTCCATCTATTGTTGCTTTGATACCCCATTTATCAGGCCACATGCTCCAAGTAGTAAAGTTTGTCAATTTATACAAAACAAACGGTATAGCCATCAGCGTAAGTAAAAAAGCGCTTGTGTAATGTATAAACCTCAAAAATGACATACCCGCAGAAAGAATGTCTTGGCTACCCATCAAAGTGGACACAGGAATACCTACTCCGTATGCAATAAAGTCAAAAGAGTGAGACAAAACTGGTAAACCAGAAATGATCATAAATGCAACAAAATGCACTAAGTGGCTATGAAACCATCTTTCCATATTGCTATATACTTTTATTGTCTTAGCCATGATTTTGCTCCTCGTTTTGTACTTTTTCTTTTCGTTTTCCAATCCAATAAATCAGATGACCTACAGAACCAACTACAATTGCAGCGGCACCAACGGCACCTGCACTTTTTGCGAAGTTTCTTGCTTCCATTACTGTTCTCTCAGGGTCTGTGTCAAGCTGATAGGCATCAAGGTCCTCTTTTGGAATAATAGTCACCCAAAGTAAAGAACCTACATAGTCATTAACCTTATCAGCACCATAAACAATATGCTCCTTGCCTGTTACTTTTGTATAGAGAGAGGCTCTTTTGTATGCCTCTTTTAAAACCTCTTCTTTAGCACCTGAAAACATTGCTTCAGTAGGACAAACATTTACACAGCTTGGTTTTAAACCATTCTCAACCCTGTCATAACAACCGTGACATTTATATGCTTTACCATCTGTTATTACAGGTACATCAAATGGACAGGCATCCACACAACTACTACAACCTATACAAGGTTCGTGATCAATCACTACTTCTCCGCCAGGTCTTCTAATGATTGCATCAACTGGGCATATATCTAAACAAGGTGCTTTTTCACAATGATTACAGTGATGAAAGGCAGTCACTTGTCTTGAATCTGGAAATGTTCCAAACTCTTTTCTTTTTGGAGTGAGATGGTAAGTTTGAGGCATTTTTTCTTGATCACTTTTTTCAACACCAATATAATCATCGCGTTGCAATCTCAACCTATTTTCTGCTGAACACCCAACCATACATGCAAAGCATCTTATACATGGAGTAGTGTCGTAACATTTCATATTTACACTCATTACGCTCTCCTTTTTAACTTAACAATAAAATCTTGTGAAGGATTTCCTGCTGTCAATGGACTAAAAACAAACTCACTATGATGGTTTGGATTAAATCCATCTCTCTCATGATGGCTCAAGTGTTTTGCAAATGTGTTCATTGCACCTGCACTCACACCATAATATGAAAAGAGTGCATCATCTTGAACTGTTTCGCTTAGTTTGACTTTTGCCACAGATACAATCTCAGGCAACTTTGGATTTACTATCTCAACTTTATCTCCATCTTTGAGACCAAGTTTTTTACCCCTATTTGTACTGATAAATACATGATCCGCCTGATGCTCTTCAAAAATAAGTTTAAATAGCATATTATTCTTTGTCTGCTGACCTGTAAATGTTCCTAGTGGGTGAAATCCTGTGATAGGTATAAACTCATCGTCAGCTAGGTTGGCTTTTTGAGCTATCACTTCAGCTTTATCATAAACTGGAAGTGGATTTACAAACTCTGCATCTTTGTGACCTGCATCTTTTAGCTCTTTATACATCTTGGCAAGTGATGTTGGATAGATTTCCCATTTGCCAGTTTTTGTTTTACATTTTATTTTATAGTGTTTATCTCCGGCCCATACGCGACCATTTAAAATATCTTCTAATGGAGGAATAGAAGCTTTCTCTTTTGGTGTAATACCATGGATTCCCTGATATTGTTTCTCCCAAATAGCTATCATTCCTCGTCTATTGTATTCACCAAAATGCTTTTCATATTCTTCTGGAGTCACAATTCGTTTTGCAAGTTCATTAACTATCCAGTACCCATCTTTAGATTCGCCAAGAGGCTCTGATGCCTTTCTATTAACACCTAAAGTAGCAAGTGGACTCTTCCATTTGCCATTTAAACACTCATCTCTTTCCAAAAATGTAGCATCAGGTAAAATAACATCTGCAAACATCGTGGTCTCATTCCAATATGGACTGACACAAATAATCATCTCTAACTTTTTCAGTGCTTTTGTGATTTCCAATGCACCAACAGAGCCCCCGACAATATTTTGTCCCCAAAAAAATGCAACTCTTTGTTTGTATGGTTTCTCTTCTAAAATAGCTTCTATCCATGCTCTACGATAAAATTTTACATTTACCAATGGCTTATCTGGATCATGTTTTGCCATCCATTTAGCAATATTTGCTTCTTTTAGTTTTGGAGCTTTTATCGCTTTTCCAAATTTGACTTTACCATTTTGAATTACACCACCTTTTTTCCCATAAACACCCAAAATAGCATTTAATTGAGTCATAAGTAGTTTTTCTCGCATGCTGTTTGCATATCTTTCAGAACGATAGCCTCTTTCTATGAAACAAGCTGGTTTTGCATCGTTTAATTTCTTTGCTATTTTTCTTAATTGACTTGCTTCTATTTTTGCTTCAGATTCCACAAAATCAGGTGTATATTTTTCACATGAGTCCATCATCATCTGCAGTGCTGTTTTACACTTGATATTTACACCATTAACGCTCACTTCATATTCACCAAGAAGCTTGCTATCTTCTGCTTTAGACTTAAAGCTCGCACCAGAATCAGTAGCAACAAGATAATCTTCTACATCAACTTGTTTACCTTTTTTCATTTTTTTAATGATTTGAGTCTGAACAGGCAATCCAGTTTCTGGATTTATTAACATATCAGCATTTGTTTTTTGTTTTAAGTGTTTTTCGTCATAGTATTTTTTAACAAAAATTTCATTCATAAGACCTAGTAAAAAGGCAGCATCGGTACCAGGCTTGATTGGCGCCCAATCTACAAGACTTTCACCAGCTTCTGATGGCTTTCTAGGATCTATAACCACAATCTCCATACCATTTTTCTTACCAAGACCAAAAGTTTTACCCCATGGATGACAAACCAATGCACCACCTACATTTCTTTGCATCAACACGCCATATTTGGCAAATTCATGATCAGCGCTCACCGCTGATGTTCCAGGACCAGAAACAGCAGACAACTTGGTTCCTCCCATTACAGCACCGTAGCCTACTGGCAGTGATGCTCCAAAACAAGTATCTCCATATCCTACGATATTGGGTGTACCATAAAGCTGAAAAAAGCCTTTATCTATACCGCCTGCAGCACTAAATCTCGGCAAATAGGCAACTGACTTCGCATCACCCTCTTCACGAATTGTTTTTAGTTTTTCTGCAACCATATCAAGAGCTTCATCCCAAGTGGCCTTTCTAAACTTACCTTCGCCTCTCTCTCCTGTTCTAATAAGAGGTGTTGTAATCCTATCAGCATCATAAGTTGCACCCATTGCACCTGCTGCACGACCACATACTGCACCATATGGTGTTCCCATATTTGGCTCAAGTCTAACAACTCTATCATCTAAAATCGTTGCTATGGAAGGACACTTTTGTGCGCACATTCTACACAAAACTGATACTTTCTTTTCTCTGTTAAAATCTACAGAAGTAACAATTTTTGTATCAGCGCTAAGCGGAATACCCACAGCAGCACCTGCGATAGTAGCAGCTCCTCCTTTCAGAAAATCTCTTCTTGATGTCTCATTCATACCATACATCCTTTTTTATTTCATTAATACAAGATTAGCTCATTTTATGAGCAACACATCATATAATTGATAGTTAAAATTGTACTAGAACAAAAAGGGTGAAAAGAGGGAGTAAATGAATGACAATTCATTTTAGTTTATTTTTAGAAGGCTATTAAGTTTATATTAAAGCAATAAAATTGCTTGAGCTATCTGGATAACCCTTTGCATATAAGAGTGCTAACATCATCTATATATGTATTCAAATCTTTCATGAAGGCATTTTCACTGTTTAAAAAAGTTATAGAGCCTAAAATACCTGTAACTAGAGAGAAAGCCATATAAAAGTCAATTTTTTCAAACTCACCTTCACTGACCCCTTTTTCCACTAAGAACTCTACCTCATCTATAAACTCTTTTGCTAAAGCAAAACCACAATCATCTTTATCGCAAAAAAGTTCCCTGTTCGAAAGGTATACTTTAAAAAAGTACTCTATCATTTCAGGGTTTCTATGAACAAACTGTAGATAAACTGTAACAAAATGACGAATTTTCTCTTTTTGTGAAATTTCAAGACTATTGATATATCTAAGCTCTGTTGCTAATTTATTAGTAACATATCTAATAGATGCCTGTGCTAAAGATTTTTTAGAGGGAAAATAGTTATAAATATTACCAACACTGACACCCATTTGCTCTGATATCTCTGAGATGGTTGTATTATAAAACCCTTTGGTAGAGAAAAGCTTTAACGCTGATTGGATGATAGTATTTCTCTTTTTCTGTTTAGCTAGCATCTTTTCTCATTTCCTTTATTATTGCCTAGAGCGTAAGACCAAAGTCTTTTAACATTGCTAAAGCGGCTTTTCTACCATCAGCTGCTGCTGTTACCGCAAGATCGGCTCCTCTTACTGCATCACCTCCGGCAAAAATTCTCTTGTTGGAAGTTCGCTTCTCTTCGTCAACGATAATATCACCCCATTTAGCTGTATTGATTTCTGCATCATCATACCATGGAAATTCAACATTATCAAAACCAAGTGCCAAAATAAGAACATCGCACTCTAACTCAAATTCACTGCCTTCTATGATCTCTAAGCGTCTTCTACCACTATCATCAGGATCGCCTAATTTTGTTTTTTGGCAAAGCAAGCCTTGGACATGACGACCTTTATCAATAATCACCTTTTTAGGAGCTGTATAAAATTCAAAAATTACACCCTCTTCTTTTGCATTGACAACTTCTTTTTGACTTCCAGGCATATTTTTTTGATCTCTTCTATAAGCACATCTGACTGATTTTGCTTTCATTCTTACTGCGGTTCGTACTGCATCCATGGCGGAGTCGCCACCGCCTATAACAATGACATTTTTATCTTCTAAAATAGACTCATAAAAATCTTCAAAAACCCTTTTTTGCGCATGTTTTAAAATATCCATTACATGATATACACCATGAGAATGTTCATTCTCCATTCTAGCACCCCTACTGCTTGGAGCCCCAAGTCCAACAAAAACGGTATCATACTCATCTAGCATAGCTTTAATCTGCGCTGAATCTTTAATGTCTGTATTTAGATGCAGATTCATACCTGCCTCTTGCATCCAAGCAAATCTTCTTAAAATCACATCTTTTTTAATTTTGAAGTTTGGGATACCGTATGTCAAAAGACCGCCTGGTCTATCTGACTTTTCAAACATATCTACTTCAATTCCGGCACGAAGTAAAAATGTAGCACAGCTCATACCAGCTGGACCACTACCGATTATAGCAACCCTTTTGGAAACTTTCTCTCTTTTTTCTCCGTAATCAGGCTTTAATCCCATTTTAAAAGCCTGCTCGTTCAAATAGACCTCGATTGCTCCAATTGTTACGCTTCCTGATTCGGTTTTGGCAATAGTACAACCACCTTGACAAAGCACATCATGAGGACATACCATACCTAAAATCTCAGGAAACGGGGATATCTCGTTACTTGCTTCAAAAGCACTCTTTATATCACCATTGCGAACATGTTCTATCCATATGGGGATTTTATTCTCTAAAGGACAGCCTGTCCTACAAAAACTAAATTCACTTTCCATACCTTTAATAAGATCAATAGGGCACTTAATACAACGAAGGGATTGTGTATCAGCTTCATCTTTACTAAAAAGATAGTAAGTAGGTTGAAAATCTACTTTCCTTTTATTAGCCTCTCTTTTTCTAGGTGTCTCTTTTTTTATCTTAAGGTATTGCTTCTTTTTTACAATCTCAGTCACTTCTTACTCCTTTAGTTCTATATATTCTATATGCATCTCTTGTCCTGTCAATACTTTAGTATTTCCACTTTTACAATGAGGACAGTAAAAATTAAATTGATCAACCAAAGACTCTTTTTCGCAATCAATACACAAGATAGTAATATCTATTAAATTCATATCCATAACAGCGTTTGCACATATAGTATCTTCTTTAAAAACATCAAAACTTGTCTTTAAAAAGTGCGACTCTATTCCACTCATTTTTCCGATATTGACTACAACCTTTTCTACCTCTTTGTTTTTAGCATGTTTTTCACAAATATCTAACATCGACATTACAATAGAATACTCATGCATTGCCTAGCTTCTTTTTGCCTGGATTTCAAAAAACCTATCATAATCAATCAAGCTAATTGCATCAGTTGGGCAGATATTTATACAGGCTTGTTTACCATTTTCACCACCACAAAGATCACAAGTGAGTGCTACCATTTGACTCACGGGAGCATCTGGTTTTTTATTTGATGCCATCACTACTGCACCATACGGACAAACCATATCACAGCTTTCGCAACCAATACAATCACTCTCATAATACTTCACAAAATCATCTTCAAATTTGATAATATCAACAGGACAGCCTTCTAAACACGGAGCATCAGGGCACTGCATACACTGCATAGGAGAAGTTTTTCCATCTGCTTTGACTACTTTATTTCTAGAAGGTGCAATTTCTTCACCCCTTTGTATCATTTCGTAAACAGTATCGGCACTAAGGTTCATATGACTTGCACTACAAGCCAACTCACAGTTGATGCATCCGATACACTTTTGGGGATCTGCATAGATAAATCTATTATTTCTAAATTCGCTCATCATCTACTCCTATCGCTCTGTACATGAGATACAAGGATCAATACTATTTAAAATCATCGTAACATTATCTACTTTATCCCCTTTGATCATCACTTTTAATGCTTCCCAATTGGAATAAGTTGGCACTTTCCATCGCATACGAACTGGTTTTTGACTACCATCTGTTTTGAGATAATAAATCAGTTCTCCTCTTGGTGCCTCTGTTCTAACTACTGCTTCACCTGCTGGAATGTGAGGTCGTTTTTCCAGATATGTATCGCCTTCTGGCAAATCTGCAACAACATCTCTAATAATTCGAATAGCTTCTATAATATCTCCAAATCTCACCATCGCTCGTGCATAAACATCACCCTCTTCATAAGTAGTAACTTTTGGTTGAAGACTTGGTCGTAGAGCATAGAGTGAATATGGTGCCTTAACTCTTACATCGTTATTAACACCACTTCCTCTAGCAACAGGTCCAGTAACACCTATTTCTAACGCATCTTCATAAGGCAATATCCCTACACCGACCGTTTTGTCTTTAAAAACTGCGTCATTTTGATACGCTTTTTGTAGAGCCTTTATTCTTGGTTCTGCTTCATTAAGTGTTTTTAAAATAAATGTAACTTTTTCGTCATTGAGATTATATTTGGTTCCTGTTAAAATATTAACACTCATATCCATTCGATTTCCCCAAATAGTCTCTTTTAAATCTTGCATATATTCTCTAATTTCAAGAGTCTCTTTCATCAAATCATGTCTATGTGATAGATGAGTAAGCATAGAGAGGTTAAAAAGGTCTGAAGCAACTCTTTTCACTTCATCAGCTATTACTCTAAGCGCTTCGCCTCTTAAAGGAACTTCAACACCCGCAATCTTCTCAACTGCAAGGGAATAAGTAAAAGGGTGATTATTGGAACAAAGAGAACAGACCCTTTCGGTCAAAATAAGGTTTTGCATGAAATTCTTTTTTGTTGCAAGTGATTCCATACCACGGTGAATAAATCCATTGATAAGCTCTACTTCTTCAACTACTCTATTTTCATCAACAACTAATTTAAAATAAACTGACTCTTCTAATTCAGGGTTAAATGGTCCAATTGTTATTTTTTCACTCATGACTCTGCTCCCTTATTGATTTTACTCCATAGTACATCTGTGTCACTAAGACCTGTCTGCATTTTTGAAAGTGAAATATACTCATTTAAAACACCCTTAACCAAACTGTAATCTAAAAAGAGTCTATCACTACAAGGATGTCCAAGTACTTCAATGTCATACATCTCCCTCATCTCTCTTTCAGCCCAGTCTGCACTCTTTAAGATAGGAGTTATAGAATGGACACTTTGATTATCTGTTACAAGCTGCATATTAACAATCGTGCCATTAATGTCAAAATGATAAACAACGGTATGCGTATTTTCTTTTTCGTTTTTATAAGCGGTGGCTGCTACACATCTGCCCTTATATGCTTTAATTGCTTTTGCGACTACTTCAACATCTCTTTTATTTTCCAAAATAACCCATGCATTTGAATTTCCATAACTATCAGAATCTTCTTTTAGCTCATAAGCACCTGTTATTTTACTTTTAATTGCATTGTTAAACTCATCTATTTTCATGCATACATCCTCTTAAAATTTGCTTCTTTTCTACAACTTGGGCATATTTTTGCATTAAGCTTATTTACATCATCATGAACATAAGCTTTGCCTAAAAGACCACGAGACGGTGGCATAAATTTCTCTTGACATTTCGTACATGTTTCATACTCGATATGGGCAATATTTATATCTGTGTATTTGTGATTAGACAATTTTGCAGTATCGAAATTATTAGTGGAGTAAATAGCGCCAGTTGGGCAGAAATAGGCACAGTTACCACAATAGCAACAAGAGTTATGCCAAATATTATGAGTAAAACCATCATCTGTTTTACTTATTTTAATAGCAGTTGAAGGACAAACCGTCTCACAAGTTCTACAACCCGTACACATACCCTCATGCAAAGCCATTTTTCCTCTAAAAGTCTGCGGTGCAGAGAAATCTTGAAAAATTGTGTCAATTTTCTTAGGGGTTACTTCTCCGTGCATCTTCTGATTTAGAACTTTAACGCCTTTTGCTATCCCTTCTGCTATAGATTGGGGTCTCGGTGGACATCCAGCTACATTTACATCAACTTCTACAAACTTATCTAGTGGTCCATTAATAGCATAAGAGTCTCTAAATATTCCACAACTCACCGAACAGGTTCCAACGCCTACAACAACAAAAGGTTTTTTCATCTGATTTAAGTATTTTTTTAAAAACGGTTCACTTTTAGCAGTCAATGGACCAGTGATTACTAAAAGATTTGAATCTTTCACATCTTCTACTAACTCAACACCTAAAGATTCTATATGAAACTTATCAACAAATGCCGTCGCTACAAACTCGACATCACAGCCATTACAACTCCCTGTATTTATTCTAAATACTTTTGGTATTATTTCACTCATTACATATCCTCACAATCACATAATTTTGCGCCCAAGACTTCTACGAGATCTTCAAAAAAACATGCACCTTCATGATGATACTCATCATAAAATTCTATAAAAACTTCTCCATACTCGTCTCTGTGTCTTATAGAAACATCAGGTGCTACACGGTGACGGTTTGCCATTTCATCAGTAGTAGTTAGGATTCTCTCTTTTTGGTCATCATTAAAATAGACTAACACTATACCATGACATCTTCCTTCTGATTCACAATACATCCTAATACACGATTCATTTTGCATATACGGCTCCTTTGTAATTTATAATTTGACTTAAACAGAATTACTTCTAAGTCGATAAATCAACTGTTTTTCTGCATACATTTTTCAAAGTCTTACGCAGATAGAAGCTACGAGGCAAACTAAGAATAAATCTTTAAACCTAAGCTTAACATATAAAAAGGAGAAAACAAGGGGTAAATTACACTAAAAGAAATTTCAGTTATAAAAAAAGGAATTCAAATGATGAAAGCAAGGAGACAATAAATAGTCTTACAAAGACTATTTATTGCATTAGCGTGCCTCTTTAATAGCTTCTAGAGCTGCTTCATAATTGGGCTCATCTGTCACTTCTGCTACTATCTCTTTATAGACAATTTCACCGTTACGATTAATAACAAAAACAGCTCGTGCGCTCAAGCCCTTAAGAAGCCCATCAGTCATTAAAACACCATAGGTGCGGCTCACCTCTTTGTCAAGATAATCAGAAACTACACTAAGGTTAGCAATACCCTCCGTTGTGCAAAAACGATCCGATGCAAAAGGAAGATCCATGGAAACAACCGTCGTTTCGCAGATGTCTAAATCATTAACATCACTATTAAAACGGCGTGTTTCTGCTGCGCATGTGCCTGTATCAAGAGATGGTACAGTCACGATAAGCTGAATCTTATCCGAAGCACCGCCAATTTTCACATCTGCTAAATCTGTTCCTATTGCTGTAACGATAGGTGCTTCATCTCCTACATTGAGGCTTTCGCCTTCAAGATGAACTATCGCACCTTTAAACATTGTTGTATCCATTTACACTCCCTTAAATAAAAGTGGAAATATTATACACTATTTACGAGAGTTTTGTCTTGAAAAATATTCTTCAGGATGTTTACAAACAGGACATATAGTAGGTGGTTTTTTACCGCGATGCACATGACCACATACCTCACAAATCCATTCCTCTTCGTCATTTTCACTGAGATACTCATTGCCACTTTCAAGGCGTTCTATCAAGGCTTTAAACATATTTTCATGCTCTATTTCGATTTTACCGATAGCTTTGAAAAGACGAGCAGCTTCGTTATGCCCCTCCTCTTTTGCAACTGCTACAAAATCGGGATACATAGTGACATTTTCATAACTCTCTCCGGCCATTGCTGCTTTTAAATTTTCAAGAGTGTTACCAAATTTCTCACCATCAAGCATAACATTATGTAAGGCAAGTTCTAGCTTGGCATGTGTTTTTTCATTATTTGCCGCGCGTTGGAAATGATCAGCGATATCACGAAAGCCCTCTTTTTGTGCTACTTTTGCGAAGTATTCATATTTATTGCGTGCTTGAGATTCACCAGCGAAGGCTTTTAATAAGTTTACTAAGGTAAGATTGTCAGTGACACACTCCATCTCTTGCTCACAACAGACAAGTGTTCCACCACCAACATTTGATACTTCAACGACATTGCCACATTTAGCACATTTATAACTTTCGTACTGTCTCATAATAACTTCCTTTTTGTTTGATAGGGGAAGTATACACTATGCAAACTTAAAGGAAAATTATTATCCTTTAGTATTTTTAATCTTTTTAAATTGCCTATATTAGATCACTTTACATGTAAGCGCTTTAATAATATTTTAAGTTGCTTTTTATCAATTGTGATACTTTTTCCCTCGTAAATTTTTTCTTCAAGAAGTTTTACCATCTCGAAAGCTTCTCTATCATTTATAAAATTGAGAAGAAAGTTCAATACCGATTTTTCATCATGAATATTGACACTTTTGAAAGTATCCTCCTCTTTCACAAAGCGTTTCCATGGAATAAGCATTATAAATACACCAATCAGCATCCCGACAATTAAGCTGATAATCCAAAGAT
>Ga0256840_1002300_pt1 | contig 17003 bp, 6 predicted proteins | sample 355202metaG_FD_185969 | JGI IMG/M metagenome (GOLD analysis project Ga0256840, IMG submission 185969) | Hydrothermal vent microbial communities from Mid Atlantic Ridge, Atlantic Ocean - 355-202 | ecosystem: Environmental > Aquatic > Marine > Hydrothermal vents | place: Atlantic Ocean: Mid... | reverse complement strand
GCCGCTTTTTCTTTGTTAATTTTTACTTTTAAATCAACTTTATTCAATGCCAAAGGGTTAAAAACATCAATGGTACCTTCCGTATTTTGTATAATTTTTTTCAAATCCCTACTCACCTGTTTCAATACATCAATATCCTTTCCTAATACCTTAATTTCAATTGGCGCCACAAAAGGTGGTCCATTTACCAGTTCCTTAATAGTAATTTTAGCCCCAGGGAAACCACTGAACTTTTCTCTCATGTCAGCGATAAATCCCGCAAATTTAACCTTGTCCCATTCCTTCAAGTTTACGAGCAACTGCCCATGTGTTTTATCAAAACTCTTCGGAAATATGTTGTAATACACCTTGGGGTTTCCGTGCCCAATATTGGTGGCATAGTTTTTTACATATTCAGTAGAATCTAACACTTGTTCTACATATGCTGCTGCCTGTTTGGTATAGTCTAAATTAGACCCATCAGGCGTATTAATATAAATAAGTGCCATTGGCTTTTCGGCATCCGGAAAAAATGATACCCCCACCACATCAAAAAGCCGCAAGCTTCCTGCAAAAAAAACAGCAGCAATAATAATGGTAATCGCCGTATTCCTTAGCGAGAAATTCAATATCCTTCGGTACACGTTAGCAACAAACCAGTTGACCCCCCTTTCAACTGCATTCTCTTTTTCCACTTCATGTCCCTGCAAAACACGAGTAGCAAGCATAGGCGATATTGCCAAGGCTAAAAATAAAGAGGTGGTTAATGCAAATCCAACGATAAACGAAAGAGAGATTAGGAAATCACCAGTATCATTATTCATTAAAGCCATCGGTAAGAATGCTGCGACGGTTGTAGCCGTTGAACTAACCAATGCCCAACCTACTTCTGCGGTTCCCTTGATAGCTGCTTCATGTAATGGATAGCCTATTCTCATATACCTAATAATATTCTCCACCACCACAATTCCATTATCCACCAATAATCCTAAGGCAATGACAAGTCCAGCAATTGAAATTTGTTGTATCCCATAACCCACCATATTCAATGCCCCTAAGGCAATGACAATTGAAAGCGGAATTACAGTCATCACAATGAGCGAAGGTCTCCAGCCCACAAAAATCAAAACAATAATTCCTACCAATACAATTCCTTGAATTAAGTTTACAAAAAAACCATTGACCCGTTTATCCACCAATTCCGCTTGGTTTACTACAGTTTCAAAGTGTATATCCCGTGGCAACCCTTGCTTAACCTCTGCTAGCGTTTCATCGATTGACTCACTTATCGCAAAAATATTTTGTCCCTTTTTCTGTGTGACAGATAGAAAAATACACCTTTCCCCATTAAAACGACCTTGGTAGCGGTATTCCTCATAGTTGAAATCAATATCTGCGATATCCTTGAGGTAAACAAGTTTTTGACCGTCAGACATAATCTTCAAATCCTTAATGTCTTTGATAGATTTAAAACTTCCGCTGGTCTTAATAGTAAATGATTTTTCCCCAGCACTTATATCCCCTCCTGGTATATTGGCATTGTTACTTTCTATAATATTCAAAACCTGATTCAAAGAAATTCTGAGCCGAGACATTTTATGAAAGTCCAACGAAATTCGTATTTCTTTTTCAGGATAGGCTTCAATCATCACATCTTTGATCCCTTTTATATTGTTGATTTTGTCCTCAATATTTTCTGCTACCTCCTTCATCTTCTGAAAAGATGCCGTCTCCGAAATAATTGCTATTTGTTTTATTACTGCATCCTGCGGTGAGAAAGTCATGAAATGAATATCATAAATATCTTCAGGTAAGCTTGGTTTTACTTCATTTATTTTTGAAAGAATATCATCATGTTTTTGATCCACATCAACACCATGTTCTGTTTGAACTTGTATGGTTGCTAACCCTTCAGAAATTGAAGTAATAATCTCAACAACATCCTCCACCTTGTTTATTTCTTTTTCTAGCGGATCTACCACTAATTCTTCAATATCCTTGGCTGACGTACCTGGGTAAACAATAGATACCACATGATAAGGCGACTTCAAGCTAGGATCCTCCGCTTTGGGCATTGTCATATAAGAGGTGACTCCTACAATCAGTGCCAGCAAGACAATGATTAATACAAATTGATAGTTATGTATGGCTAACTTTGGTAATCTCATAGTTTCAAAATGTATTATTTTACAATATAGAACTTTGATTTATCATCTAGGTAATGAGCACCTTCACTAATTACCTTTGATGGGAGTTTCCCTCGTGCGGCGTTCACCGCGAAAAATTCATCATCAATATGTGCCACCTTGACTTCCATTCTTTTGGCAGTACTGTCTTTGAAAATAGGTAAATAAATCACCGCCTTGTTATCGGTTCCTTCTACCAAAGCACTATAGGGTATTTTATAGTAAGATTTTTGAGAACTTGGAAAAATTTTAACCCTGCCTACAAATCCATTTTTCAGTGCTAGTCCTGATTTACTAAGACTCACTTCTATTTCAAATGTGCCAGTTGTTGGATCTGCCGTACCCGCAATTTCCGTAACTGTTGCTTCAAACTCTTTTTCGGGATATGCGTCAAAGTGTACAGTCGCCGGGTCTCCAAGCCGTAATCTAATAATTTCACTATCCGACACGCCCACTCTCACCACCTGCTCGCCATCTGTTGAAGCCAGAAGAAAAATTGGTGTTCCCGCAGGAGCCATTTCATTCTCTTCAACAAATCTTTTCAGAATTTTCCCGGAAACTGGCGCTCTAATTACAGAGTGTTTTTTATTAAACATTGCAATATCCATATTTGACTGCGCTACAGAAAATGCTGTTTGCGCGTTCTGAAATTGCTCGTAAGTGGCTACCGTATCATGCAAAAGATTAATCACTCTGTTTAAATCTCTTTTAGATTTAGTAAGTGCTAGTTTTGCCTGTCGGGTATTTGCTCCCATTTCTGTTTGATCCAACTGCGCTAGTAATTGCCCCTTTTCTACCGCTAGCCCCTCATCAGTATTTATTTTTTCTACAATCCCACCTGTCTTAAACGCCAATGTTATTTGTTGCTTGGATCTAAGCATTCCAGCTGAAACAACTGGAATTGGATCGGACGACATCTCTATTGCTGCCGTTTTTACAGGAACAATGTTCTTCATAGTTACTCTTAGTTCTTGTTTGTCGCCAGTATCACAAGACGCTAAGGCGATTACAAACCCCAGTATAAAAGTAAAATTTTTAGAAAAATTTGCCACGTTCTTTTTAGTTATATTCATATTTTCAATTTTATAAGGCTATTGCTCTTTCAAGTGCTGCTTTATTAATTAAGTATTCATATTTTGAAATAGCCAGGGCTATTTTAGCATTACTAAAGTTAGTTTTTGCTTCCAGGTATTCCAAAAGTGATGTTTGTCTTTGGTTGTATTTTTTATTTATAACTTTAAAAGCACTTTCTGCACTTCGTAAACCTGCTTTTGAAGATTTGATCTTGGCATTTGCTGCAAGCAAAGCGTAATACTTACCCTTCATTTCTAAGCTAATTTTTTGCTCTAGTTCTCTGTACTGATTATCAAGCATATTACTCTCTATTTTTGCTTGTTGCACTTTCGCTTTATTATAAAACCCTCTAAACAATGTCCAATTCAACCTAAACTGTACCATCCAATACTCCTGATTAGAATTGAAAGTGTAGCCCTCACCTTGATATCCCAAATCACCTACAGCAGATATTTTAGGGATTGCCCTATATCTATTCAATTTAATAGTTTCATCAGCAGCATTTTTCCCGCTTTTTAGTTGTTTCAGTTCTTCTCTTTCCCGAATTGCCTGTTTTTCCAATTCGACCAAATCATAATCAATATCAAACGCATCATTAATGACTTCTCCCATTGCTACTTCACTATCTAAAGGTCTATTGAGTAAAAAATTGAAATATGCCAAGGCTAAATGCTTGTCCTTCTCAGCATTAATCAATTCACTTTCCAAACTGTACAGCTCATACTCCGCACTTGAAATTTTGTCTTTCGTAGCCTTTTGGCGATTCACCAATTTTTTATTCACCCTTACAAGCTCTCTTAGTAGCACCTGATTATCTTTGTGTATTTTTAATAAGTCATCGGCTTGTTGATATCTATAATAGGCTACTTTTATTTCTTTAACAAGCTCCTTTTTATAGGCTTCTTTCTTTGCCTCTTCTATCGATACAAGGTGTTTTTTAGCCTTGATATTGTAGTAAATATCTGTATTTAATATAGGCAATATTCCACGTATTCTTGTCTCATGAAAATTATTAGGTAAAAAAGTTGTACTCACATTTTCTAAATTTGTGGGGAAATTTGAATTCCCATTAATTGCATTGAGGTTTGTATAAATTGGATTAAACAGGTCACCTATAGGAAGCGCAAACGCCCTACCACCATTTGCAAGTGTATAATTTGCGTCGAGTGATATTTCAGGCCAAAATAATCTTTTCGATTCTTTTAGTGCTGCAATACTTTTTTCTATTGAAAAATCCCTCTGCTTTAATGTTAGATTATTACTAAGTCCCTCTTGGACATACCCATCTAGTATGTTTGTTTGAGCGAAGATATTCTGCCCAATCAGACTCAATATACAGATGATAATTATCCTATTTGTCATTTTTACTTTTTTTTATAAATAAGTACTAAAATTCGATTCATTATTTCAAATACCCATAAAGAATAAATAGAATGTAAGCTACCTCTAATTATATTAAATACTTTTACAAAAAATAGTAAATCTAGTGTGAGTATGAAAATTGTGTTTTTTTGATAAAAAAAAGACCGCCAATAAAAATTGGACGGCCTGTCTTAATGTATGACTCACTCTAATTTCCTCCGAAATCAATTCTTAAGTAAGCGCTTGCCAATATCCCGAGTTCAGGAGTGCCAGGCAATTCTATATGTAGGTTGTTAAATAGGTTATTAATAGAAGCCCCAAATGTTGTTTTAAAAGATTCAAAAATATTTACAGGAACCTCCCCTTTTAGACTAAATACTGTAAAAGAGGGAATTAATCCTGTTTGATATTCTCTAGCTGCTGTAAAGAAATAACCCTCTACAGACCTAAAGTTCAACTCAGCATAAGCACCACTCTTGTTAGTATACTTAATACCTCCCCTCCATACATTTTCAGGCGAATTTGGCGTACCCGTACTGGAAATAATTAATGGAACATCCTTAAAATCTCCATAATCTGCAAAGGAATAAGCAACGTTAATACTAAAGTTATTATTAATCTGATAGTCTGCCGCTAAATCAAGTCCTTGGACATTTACCTCTCCAAAATTGATGTAGGACAATACTAATTCAGTACCGAAGCCCTCAACATAAGTAATAGGACTTGGTGCTGCTGTAGGATCTCCAAAAGCCAATTGAGTCCAACCGATTCCCGCATTAATATCTCCGGCGCCGATAGGTGCTCCATCAAATATCAATTCAGGATTATTAATTGGGATGGGAGCACTTAGGAAATCCGAATAAGTAGTATTATAATATGTAAAATCTAAATAAAGCTTATTGAACAGCAGTCCTTTATACCCTAATTCAATAGACTCTGTAAGTACAGGGGATAAGGCAGGTACACTGCCCACTACATTACCTGCGGCATCATTAACAGTAAACCCATCTTTTGCGCCGCGTAAAACCATGTTGACAGGAACTGATAACAATTCTACTCCAGGAACAATTGTTGTGTTGGCTGTTTGCAAGCTTGTAATCGGGGTTAAAGCAAAAGCTGGTTGAATGGGAGGGCTAGCAAAAGCCTGGTTATATACCACTCTAAAGTTTTGATTATTTTTATGGTATGAAAGTGCCGCCTTTGGACTGAATTGACTACCAAATACATCATTATTATCAAATCTCCCTGACAAAGTCAATTTAACATTGTTAATCATTTGATTCTCATATTGCAAGTATGCACCAAATTCATTGATGATAATTTGCTCCCCAGAAGGACCATCATTAAGAAAAGTTCCTTCACTATTGGGTTGTGTATTCCTATACTGCGTTCCCCATGTAACAGCATTCTTTTCATCTATGTCAAAGTTGTGCTGGAATTCCATATCAACTCTTGATGGCTTATCAATAAAAGTATGCATTTTTATCGCATCCGCTTCTGATGCTCCTAAGGCAATAGATCCAGCCACCCGTTCCAAATTGTACGTATCTTTAGCATCATCTGCCGTATAGTTAACTTGAAAAAAAGCTGAGCCAAGATTAAAAAAATTATTAAAATTAGCCCTTAATTGATGGTACCAAAAAGTGAAGTTTTTAACCTGTAATGGTCCAATGTTAGATTGGTTTACATAATTCGCCTTCGATATTCCTCCCGTATAAACTAATTCAACATTATCACTTGGAAAAAAATATAGCGAACCATTAACTGCTTGATTTGATATATCATTATCAGGATTTGTAAAAACACCTGTTGGCTGCCCTTGTGAAATCAATTCTACCGTCTGGTCAAAATCCTTGGCAGAAAATCGCTCTCCAGAAATCTTATAACCGAATTTATCGCCTAGTAACCCAGCACTCCTAAACCCTAAACCAAGCTGACTTCTATTCCCTCCACGGATGGTAATACTGTTACCAGGGTTTTCCTTAGGGTTTTTAGTGATTATATTAATTACTCCCTGGCTAGCATTTGCCCCATATAATGCTGAATTTGGTCCCACTATTACCTCGATTTGCTTGATATCATTTTGATTAACGCCCATAGATGGACCAAATACTCCACCAATCCCAGGCAAAGTCACAGACCTATAATCAACAAGGGTTAGCATTCCTCCTGTAAAGGGAGAAGCAAATCCCCTAGCGTTAACTTGTTGCTGACCTAGACCAGTTTCAACATAATCTACACCAGTAACGTTTTTTAATAATCCATAAGTGGTGGGCTCTTGGGCCACTGCAATCTCTTTGCTATCAATAATTTGGATATTGGCAGATGCCTCAGATACTTTTTCAGCTTTTCTTCCTGCCGAAATCACTACTGCATCTAGCCTCGATGCAGATTCAGTCAGAGCGAAATCTAATGTCATATCCTCATTTACCATTATACTCTTGGCTTGATCGGCATATCCAACATAGATGGCTTTAATTAAATAACTCCCTGAGGCAACATTGTCTATGGAATAATTCCCATTGACATCTGTAGTAGCGCCTGTAACCATGCCTCCAGACAAGTTCAAAACAGCGACATTAGCGCCAATAAGTGCTTCGCCTGAAGTAGCATCACTTACTTTTCCTTTGATACTTTGGGCATTAACAGCTTGCCCTACAAAAATCATAAAGACAATACATACAATAGATTTAGTAATAGTTTTCATCATGGCATATTAATTTAGTGTTATCTACAGAATACTCATCCAAAATAGTAACATCACCTCACTTTCGGGTAAAATTGTGTTATTATGTGATAAACTGTGGTGATTCTGGGGTGAATGGTAAAGAAAACGGCGCTATATTCCACATAAACATTTGATTTCCACCATTTACGTGAGCACATCATATGTTGCAGATTCAACAAAAAAAGAGGAAACTTAGTTCCTCTTTTTTTAATAGATTATATTTACTAATGTTTTATAATGCCTCCAGATCCACAATCTTAATTTCCACCCTTCTTGCTGCTTCTTTGGATAATTGGTGTTCCTCACTGGTTTCACCGTATCCTCTGGCAACTATCCTTCTTCGCACCACGCTATTTTTATTAAAGTAGTTTAGCACAGAAATCGCTCTTTTGTCCGACAGCTTTTTATTATCTTCTGCATCACCATCAGCAGAGGCATAGCCTGATATTTCAATTCCTAGCCTTTCATGTTTTTTAAGCACCGTAATTAGTTTATCCAATTTGGCTTCATACCTTAGATGAAAATCACTCCTATTAGCATCAAAATAAACTTTGGCTGACAACTTAAGGTCCTCTTGGTTAAATTTTGCTTTTTCTTTCGGTTTAATTACTTTCTGCTCTTTTGCCAAATCAGAAGCATAGATAGTAGGAAGAGAGAAAATGGTATTTCCATCGACTACTTTTTCCTCAAATTTACTTTTATCTGTTTCGTCATAATAATAGATTCTTGTGGCAGACTCTATTTTTTTGTTTTCTTTAGAAAAATCTACTGCATCAATTGGATTGGTTGTGTACATCAAATCAAGTAAATAATCTAGCGCCTCTGTGTCTGTGGCGCCAATAATTCCTTCCATCATATCATACAAATCGAGACTATCTCCTTGCACAAGCTTTGCCTCTTTTACCTTTTGAGGGCCATTTATTTCTCCTGTCTTGGTATCATAAAAAGCATTCTTGATTTCTATTTTTTGACCTACTATCACGCCAAATTGTTTAATTGGCGAAAGGTATATTTTTTGATACAGCTCATAAAAATACGTCTGGTTTGGCACGCTTATATTAATGGTATAAGGCAAATATCCATCTGACTCTATGATCATATCATAGCTTTTTCCAGGAGGGAAAATCATTAGGTAATCACCAGTCTTCGTATTTGGACTATAGGTATACTCCAATTTTTCTTTGGTCACGGTATTTACTACTTTAATTATTGTAGGTACTGGCTTAAGTGTCTCTCTATCCAAAATCCTACCTTTAACTAGTGTAATAGGGATATTTCTCTCTGATTCAGGCATATTGATAAAGTACACATCCTGTCCTCCTTTTCCTCCTAGTCTGTCTGAAGAAAAGTATCCAATATTTCCATCTGCCGTTAGGGTAAAATAATTATCATTTGCAGTTGTATTGATTGGGAAACCCATATTTACTGGCTCAATCCATTTTTCACCTATCAATGCTGTCTTGAAAATATCGTTTCCTCCAATTGATTTTTTTCCATTGGATGTAAAAAACAAGGTGCGTTTATCTGGATGAATAAAGGGAGCATCCTCGTTAAATTTTGTATTGATATCCTTTCCTAAATTCTGAGGTCTCCCCCATAATCCTTTAGCTGTTTTTTCAGATTTATAAATATCTAATCCGCCATAGCCACCCGACCTGTTACTTGCAAAATATAGCGTTTTTCCATCAGGGGTAATGCTTGCGGTACTTTCTAAATAATCACTATTTACACCTCTTGACAATGGCACTGGATCAGACCAGTCTTTTTCTCCTTGTCTTTTAATAGTATATAAGCTACCAGTATTATTTGAAGAACCAATAAAAATAAGCATGGTTTGTCCATCAGGAGAAATACCTGCTGTACCTACATTAAAGTCTGACTTAATAACAATTTGCTCAGGCTTAGACCATCCACCACCTATGGTGCTATACGCCACATATATTTCTTCATAGAAATCTTGGTTTGTTTTTAATTTATCCTTGTTTGGTTTCAAAGCGGTGTATGCCATCACACTTTGGTCTGTGGCTACTACTGGATTATATTCCGAATACGCTGAATTTATTCCCACACCTATGCTATGCACCTTGATATCTTTTGGCTTCGCCATCACTTTCAAAGCATTTTTATAAGTTGCCATTTCAGCTTCTATTTTTTTCAATGTTCGCTTGTCATGCGCTGGTATGGTAGCTTTATACTTTTGCATTATCGCCAATGCCTTTTTGACCTTCCCCGTTTTATGATACATTTTGGCAAGTGGAATATTAGATTTTCCATCTTTATTCGATTTCTCTAAGTATGGAATTGATTTTATTTGATCAGAAAGATCAATGGTATAAAAATAGCACGTACCTAACTCAAAATCCAATGAACGTACTTCGCCACTTTTTTCAACTTGCTGGTAGAGTGGCAGCGCTTTTTTATAATTTCTTGCTTGAAAAAACTGATCCGCTTTTTTTAACACTTTATCAATGTTTACTTTCTTTTGTGCGGTAGCCGGTTGGAATATTGCAATGCAAATAAATACTATGATTGCTAGAATACTTTTATGCTTCATCTTGTCTTATCTTATTTATTTTGTGTAAAACTAGCTGAACTACAAGTAAATAGCTGATTATTAAAGCCTTGAAACTTACATAGTAAGAATTTTATTTTAGTTGTGTAAATAATAAAATTTGTAAAACAGAGTAAAAATTCATAACTTTAATTTTAGTTATCTCAAGAACAAGTCAACCTCAAAAGCTATGAAACACCTACTATTTCTTATACTCTCATTAATTTTTATTTGTAGCGCATCTTTTGCTCAAAACATACAGTTTGGTTTAAAAACAGGTATCAATTTATCATCTATTAAAGCATGGGATCAGTCTTCTGAATATCCTTACAAACCAAAAATTGGGTATCGATTCGGGCTGCATACACTAGTCAAGGTGAGTGATAAATGGGGTATTAGGACTGAAATATTATATTCTCTTGATGGAACAACTGCTGAAGGACGATATAATTCTAATATGAAAATTCACCTCAAAAGAATATCAATACCAATACAGTTTAATTACGCTCCATCTGATTGGATTAATTTTGAAGTAGGCCCTGAGTTTAACTTTTTATTAAATAACAAAGAAACCTCTTTCTTGCATCGTGGAAATGATTACGGCATAAGCATAGGCGCAGAAATCATAATTGGCAAGAAGTTAGCGTTATCGTTAAGAAATCATTTTGGGCTGGTATATAGAAGTGAAATAATGTTTTTTGATGACCAAGGCACCCTACTCCTAGACTCGAATGGTCAGCCAATTAGAGCTGATAAAAATGAAAGGAACAACATCCTATCACTTTCAGTAAATTATTACCTCAGTAAATAGCTTCTCCAAAATGAATACCGTAATATCCAACCTAAAAACTAGGACAAGGAATCTGCCTCACATTTTTTGGTGGTTTTTCTTTGCCAATACTGAAGTTATACGAAATTGATATTTCATGAGCACCTCCACTATTAATACCTAATCCCGAAAGTGTGTAGTCAAAACTATAGCCCACATTGAAATCACCTTGGTTAAAGCCAATTAAAAATATAGCAGATTCATTATTAGGAAACCCATCTAATTTTTTGACAGGTAATCCTCTATAGGTTGCTCCTAAAATCAACGGCTCTAACGTGAAGTACACACCTAAATCTAATTGATCAAATTTTCCTTGATGCTTATAATGTACGGTTGGTGTAATGCTGCGCTCTCTTCTTGTAGGCACATGACCGCCAGTCATTTTGGTGCTTTTTAATCTTATTTTATAGCCTGCATGTGCTGAGTATTTCCTTGAAAGTCTACTCTCACCTCCAGAAAATGCTTGATCCGGCGTATTCAAATGGCTTGCCGAAAACCCTACCCAAAGATTATGCGAGTATATCATGACGCCAGCACCCAAATCTAGGTAGCCAACATTTTCTAAACTCAACCCCTCTCCTGAGGTTGGCAATATCACTTCTCCTGTACTGGGATTAAATTGATCGCCGAATGTCAATTTATTGAAATCAATATTTCTAATTGTATAACCTGCACTTAAACCTGGGCGAATCGTAATGTTTTCGTTAATATTTAAATGATACGCATAACTGAGTGCTACGTTATTAGACTTCAGCCCAGCCAACCCTTCTTTGTCGGTATTGACTATTATACCTACGCCACTATTATAGTCACTGATAAAATAATCAAAATAGGCAGATGCCGTAGTAAATGATGCATCTATTGCCGGCCATTGATTTCTATAGTTAATACCTACTCGTGCTTGCCCATTTGCACCTGTTAGTGCCGGATTCAAATACAGTGGTGCCGCATAGAACTGCGAGAACTGAACATCTTGTGCCCTGGATTTTTGAAATCCAATAGCTACAAAAATAAAAATGATAATGTACTTGTTCATTGATTTTAAAGTAGTAACGAAATTTAAAGATAATTAGAATTATACATATTATTTATTAAGCGTAATAAATTCATCAAAATTGTATCAGTATAAACGAATTTTTAAACGAATTATTTATAATTTCGTAAATAAGATACACGATACACAATATACATACGTTTACAATTCTTTAGGGTTAATCATTTTATACAATGTTAAAACATTTTTATTCAGGTATCAGGTTCATTTTTGGTATTTTAATTCTCCATGTACTATTTTCTCAAAATCTTAACGCTCAGGGGTTTTACGAGTACAATTGGTATTTTGGCAGCAGCAGTGAAGCCATCATCTTTAATAAATTTGATGATTCACCTTTCGTAGTCAATGACCAAGGACTCCCCTTTGCCAATGGTGGCAGTGCAGTCGCTACAGACCCTATCAGTGGGCAACTATTATTCTATTCTGATGGTTTAAATATCTATGATGCCTCACATCAAATCATGGTAAATGGTGCAGGAGTGGGCGTTGTCAGTAAAAATCAATCGGTTGCCATCAGCCCTGTACCTGGTTCTGTTGACAAGTTTTATGTCATTACCAACTCGGCAAATTACAATGCAGGTGGTACGGTCAACTACTCCATTGTAGATATGACATTAACAGGAAACTCAACTGGCGGCCCTCCGTTAGGTGCTGTAGAAGCAGCTAATAAAATTGTTGCAGCAGGTATCAATGACACTTCTGAAGGGATGATTGTAGTTGCGGGCGGAACACCTACTAAGTTCTGGTTAATCATCCAAGATCAAACGATAGTCACACATAATATAAGGGCCTATAGCATTGGCGCTGGTGGCTCATTTGTGGAAACTAGCTTTGCAGTCATTCCCTCACAAACATTAGCTGCTAATTTTTCTTTCAGTGCGGCAGCTGGTAAGATTGCCGTCTCACCACAAGAAGACAACAAAAATATCATCCTGCTTAATTTTGACTTTAATACTGGTGCGATCAGCATGGATCAGACTATTCTCAATACTTTTGCCAATGATGGTTTTGCGGCTGAAGCGATTTATGATACTGAATGGTCAGCGGATGGCACAAAACTATACATTTCAAGGCATGGCAATGCTGTTGCTCCCTTGCACACAGGCAATCTTTACCAGTATGATTTGAACAATCCTGTGGCACCTGTTTCGTTAATAGGAAACACCATTTACAGAAGCTTTGGTCTAAAACTAGCGCCAGATAACAACATATATCATTTATTTCAATCTGCTAACGGAAATCCAATTCAGCTAGCACAAATAAATTTTGCTGATAGTATTGCAGACAGTGTTCAATATTTGATTGACCCATTAGCTGCCACACAATTTGTAGCACAACAATTTCCTGAATTTGCCTATCCTCAGGAAAAAATGCTTGACCCTATTACTTTCACTTATCTGGATAGTTGTCAAAATTCTTTAACAAAGTTTTTTCCACAGTTTAGTGATAATCCACAACCACAAAATTTTAACTGGGATTTTGGTGACGGTAGTAATTCAACCATGCCAGTACCCACTCATTTATATGATGCCCCTGGTAGTTATACTGTTACCTTGGAGATTCAAACGGAGGGAGACATCGAAACTTTTAGTTCAGCAGTTCAAATACTTGCCAATAACCTAATGATTAATTTAGGAAATGATACGACCATCTGCCCTGGTGAAACACTATTGCTCAATCCAAATCCGCAAGGAGCAAGTGGTGCGCTAACTTATGGTTGGTCCACTACAGAAACCACTGAAACCATTACCATTGATTCGGCAGGCACCTATTGGGTAGTCGTCAAAGACGCTGCCACAGGGTGCGATGCCTATGATGCCATTCAGGTAAGAGTATATGGCGATGAAAATCAAACCGCAAACTTCTGGTATTTTGGAAATAATGCAGGGATAGATTTTAATCAGATGCCAGCAGTCGCCCTTTCCGACGGAGCACAAACCGCTCCTGAAGGAGTTGCGACCATCTCAGATGCCAATGGAGATTTACTTTTTTATACCGACGGGCAAACGGTCTATGATAGAAACCATGTCGTCATGGGTAACGGCACAGACATAGGAGGAAACCCTGGATCCACACAGTCTAGTATTATTATTCCATTCCCTGCCGATGAAACCATGTTTTATATTTTCACAACAGATGATGTACATGGTGACGGCACTTACAACCTGAATTATGCCGTGGTCGATTTGAAAGAAAATGCACCGATAGGATTAGTTGTAAAAAAGAACAAACCACTCTATACTAAAAGTACCGAAAAATTAGCAGCTATACTTGGCGGTGGAGGCGCATGGTTGATGAGCCATGAGTTTGGTAATAATACTTTCAGAGCATATCCTATTGATTCTACAGGCATTGGAAATCCGGTTAAATCTGCCATCGGACTAGTGCATAACAGTGCGGTAGCATTAAATGGACGTGGACAAATGAAATTTTCTGGAGGAAAATTAGCCGTAACCGTCCCTGGAAATCCGAATTATGTGGAAATTTTTGATTTTGATTCAAATACAGGAGAAGTCTCCAATCCTTTACAAATTGATTTAATGGAAGCTGCCCCTGCATTTGCCTATGGTGTTGACTTTTCAGCCGGTGGTACCAAACTATTTGTAACTGTTAATCTGGACAATGGCAATTCTAAACTAATGGAATATGCCTTTGATTCTTTAAGAACGGAAGTAGCCTTGATTAGTGTTCCTCCACTAGACGTTGCCGCCTCCTTGGGATCCATTCAAATTGGCCCTGACGGACAAATGTATGTTGCAGTAGATGGCGCAAGCGCTTTGGGCGTGATTAGTCCAAATGAAGACTCCGCCACTGTATCATCATTTCAGGTTGACCAGTTTGCCCTAGCAAGCGGAACAACCAGTGGCTTAGGATTGCCAAATTTTGTGCAGTCCTTTATCAATCCACCGATGCAACCTTCCATGGCATTCACACAAGCATGTGTCGGTCAAGAAACTTTATTTTTGGCTAACGGCACTTCTGATATTGATGAGTTTACATGGTCATTTGGTGATGGGCAAACTTCAACAGAGCAAAACCCAACACATACTTACCCTGCAGCTGGCTCCTATAATCTTCAATTGAACATTTTTAACCGTTGTGGATTTGATACTACATTGGTAGGTATCGTAGAAGTATTTGCACCACCTAGCGCTGCTGATACTGCCGTGGCGATATGCAATACCGATGTATTGATTTCTGCGACGAGTGACCTCGATGCTACGCTGTCGTTTTTCTGGGCAACCACAGGCGAAACCACAAGACAAATTACGGTAACACAACCTGGCGCTTATGATGTAACCATTGCCAATACCAATGGCTGCGATACCACCGTGACAATTTCTGTAGTAGATGGCAGACCCGTCACCGATTTAGGCAATGACCAAATTCTTTGTCAAAACGATGTCGTCCCAGATTTGGATGCGCAAAATCCTGGCGCAGCATTTATATGGAGAAAAGATGGCGTAGATCTAGGAAATAATAGCAGACAACAACCCGTAGACACCTCAGTACCAGGAAATTTTCAATACATCGTTTCTGTTACAGATCCCATTACTTTTTGCGAACGATTAGATACTGTGAACGTGTTGATTAATCCCACACCGAATGTTACCGTTACACCAACCAATACAACAGGTTGCGGAGTGATGGATGGTACCATTTCATTTGCGCCAATTGGACTTCCTTCCACTTATTCATATACAGTAACAGGCCCTCAAAATGCCAATGGTTCCAACGTAACTGGTCCAAGAACGATTCCAAGCCTCCAAGCAGGCACTTATTTAGTAACGGTTGTAGATGACCTCACAGGATGCGTCAATAATATTGGCAGCATTGTCATAGAAGATGGCGCACCAGACTTTACCATTACAGGTACGCCCATGGTGCCAGATGATTGCTCAGGCAACGGAACAGTAACCATTGATTTAAGTACTGCTTTGGCATACCCTATCACCTACAAGGTATTTGATGACTTGGGCGTGGAAGTTCAAAATGGTGTGAAAAATGTCCCTGATGCTGGGAACGGATTCGTCGTTACAAATCTTGCCGAAGGAAACTATACTTTTGAAGTAACCAGTACAGGAGGTTGCGTACAAACAGCCATACAAAATGTGACCAAACCCGCGGAATTAGTATTCAGCATTAGTGGACCAACCGACGTTTGTGAAAGTGGGCAATTACAAATATTAGATAATTTAGGTAACCTTAACGGTAACCTATCAGCCATTTGGAGCACCAATACTGGGAATATACAAGGCCCAGTAAACCAGTTAATAATAAATGTAGATCAAATAGGCACTCATAAATATTATGTGACCGTTTCTGATAACTTGGGTTTACTTTGCCCAGCCAAAGATTCAATCGAGGTGACAGTGCAAGAAGCACTAAAGATTGGATTCAGAACAACAGGGGACGTTTGTGATGGTCGAATAGCATTGACAGCATTTGTAAAAAATCCACTCCCTGGCGAATCCTTTACATTTGATTGGGCCGACGGCTCACTGCCAGATATTCAGACCGTTATTTTAACGAACGATGTGCCTCCGGCTGCAAAGAATTATGGCGTAACGGTAAGAGGAAATTTAAGAGTCTGCACCAAAGTGGCAGACACCACGGTATTGGTCAAAGAGCCGCTAGAAGTCACTGTTATTTCAGAGTTAGCCTGTGGCAATGGCGATCCCGTGAGATTAATCGCCAACTCTCCACAGGCAGGTGTTGCATACTCATGGGCTTACAAAGGCACGACTTTAGGTTTTGACACCCCTGAAATTCTGGTAGTTGATGAAGGGTTATATACCGTATCGGTCACAAAAGATGGCTGTACCAAAGACGCCTCACTCAACATGACTAGGCTACTATTCCCGCAACCTACTTTACCAGAGAAACCGGTGATTTGTGCGCAGGACACCGACCCTGATAAAAACTCAGTAGAACTCGATGGCGGCGATGGGTTTTCTGCGTATCAATGGTCATTAAACGGCACAGTGGTGTCTACCAGCCAAACCTACACAGCGGTGCAAGAGGGTATTTACATTATAAAGCTAACGGATGGCTTTGGATGTGAAGATGAATTTGAAACTGAGGTAGTCGAGGATTGTACGCCTACCATTGCAGCGCCAAATGCCTTCAGTCCGAATGGTAATGGGCAAAATGAAACATTCAAAATGTTTCCAATATTTGTGACCAAATTTGAAATCCAGATTTACAATAGATGGGGTGAGTTAGTCTATCAATCAACC
>Ga0256840_1002299_pt1 | contig 17005 bp, 11 predicted proteins | sample 355202metaG_FD_185969 | JGI IMG/M metagenome (GOLD analysis project Ga0256840, IMG submission 185969) | Hydrothermal vent microbial communities from Mid Atlantic Ridge, Atlantic Ocean - 355-202 | ecosystem: Environmental > Aquatic > Marine > Hydrothermal vents | place: Atlantic Ocean: Mid... | reverse complement strand
ATATTGCTGAGGCAGTAGAGCCATTATCAACGGCTGAACTAGCATCACATTGCTCTCACTATCAAAAAGACCCTAAGGGAGTTGATGCTACTTTTTGTATTCGTTATATACAAGGTTTTATAGATGGTGCGATTGCGACCGATGAAAAAGTAGCACAAAATGCCATTTCAAAATCAAAGAATAAAGAAACTTTTTCTGAAAGGATTATGCGTACTAGAAAAGCAGGTCAAAAACATATTGATCCAACATATTTGGCTGAATTCTGTCTTGGAACACCTGTACCTCTCAAAGCAATTGTAGAAAAAATAATATTAAACTTTAACAGGCGAAAACATAATTCTAAAGAAGTCCCAGCGCGTGATGCTGTGTATTATATTTTGCGAAATGAATACCCTTGTAAAAAAACAGAAAACTGAGTAACAATTTAAAATGAAAATAACAACAATTCATACTTTCTTACAAAGAGAATCGTCAGCAGGTATCTTGCTAATTTTGATAACGATACTGGCACTAATATTACAAAATAGTGGTTTATCGGAGGTTTATAATAGTTTTTTACGCACCCATGTAGAGATTCGTTTTGGACATTTGCAGATAGCAAAGCCTTTATTACTTTGGGTGAATGATGGTTTAATGGCTGTTTTTTTCTTTCTAATTGGTTTAGAAGTTAAAAGAGAAGTTATGGAAGGTCATCTTTCTTCATTAAGTCAAATCGCTTTACCAGGTATAGCGGCTGTTGGTGGCATGGTTGTTCCTGCATTGGTTTTTATTGCATTTAACCAAGGTGAGTCATTTGCTATGAAAGGCTGGGCAATACCAACCGCTACAGACATTGCTTTTGCTTTAGGGGTGTTATCACTGCTGGGTACTAAAGCTCCGCTCTCCTTAAAAGTGTTTTTATTAGCATTAGCGATTATTGATGACTTAGGGGCTATTATTATCATAGCACTCTTTTATACTACTGATTTATCAATGGTTTCAATCATTATCTCTTCTGTTTCCTTGAGCGTCCTATTTATTATGAATAGGCTCGGTGTTGCCAACAAAGCCGCTTATATTCTGGTGGGTATTGTGCTTTGGGTAAGCGTGTTAAAATCAGGTGTTCATGCTACTTTAGCAGGTGTTGCTTTAGCATTTATGATCCCATTAAATTCTAAAGACTCGACAGGAAAATCATTTTCAATGAGTAAACAAATGGAACATGGGCTACATTATTGGGTCGCATTTCTGATATTACCCTTATTTGCCTTCGTCAATGCAGGAGTTGATTTAAGAGGTATTTCTTTAGAAGAAATGTTTACCCCTGTACCTTTAGGAATCATGCTAGGCTTATTTATTGGCAAACAAGTTGGAGTATTTGGTTTTAGTTGGGTAGCGATAAAAATAGGCTTAGCAAAATTGCCAACAGGTAGTAGCTGGAAACAACTTTATGGGGTTTCTATCTTGACAGGCATTGGTTTTACAATGAGTTTATTCGTTGATTCTTTAGCCTATAATGATACTCAGATTTATCATTATGCTGATAAATTAGCCATCCTTTTAGGTTCATTTCTTTCAGGCATTGTCGGTTATTTGGTATTAAAATTCGCAAAGTAATGTAAGATGAAAATAATATATTAGTGCTACCCATCCCCCCCCTTTTTTACATTTTTTTATTACACAGAGAGCCACAGAGTTTCTCTATTGAATCCAAAATGCTACAGCTTTATCCCTAAAAAAGTGCAAAAAAGGGGGGGGATGGGTATTCTGTTTGAGGCTAAAGCCTCTGCTCCGACGATGGATTTTCAGGCGAATAATAGATCGTTGTTTATTTATAGTTCCCACGTTCTACGTGGGAATTCATCTACAGATGTAGTGGTGGCTCTGCATTTACACCATTTAGATAAGCCCTAACTCGTATTCATCTCTCGGAGATGAAGCTTTAGCTTCATGTTTGTTCTAGGAGGCTATCCGAGAATAGAGAGCCTACTGCGGAAAAGCTGAATTTGGCTAGATCCCCCCCAAATTTTCAGTGAATAGAACAACTATTCCCTTCAAATTGGTGAAATATCTAGCTCAAATCAGCTTTCCCTCGCTACGACTCCTATTCTCAGACAGCCTCCTAGGAGGCTGTCCGAGAACTAAGAATTGACTGCAAACCCCATAAACATCATAATCTGAGCTTATCAAATTCGTTAAATAGAGCGACTATTCGCCTCTTTTGATAAGCCCACCTTATAATATTTCTGGAATTTTCGTTTCAATCCTAGTTCTCGGACAACCTCCTAGGGAGCAAGGGCTTGCGACGTTATATGTATGCTATTATCTGTTTGGTATTTATACATTTCTGCTTAAAATATGTTATTTTCTATCACCCCCATAAAAACCTGAATCTGTTTTCACTCATGTGTTCGATAAAAAGGATTGAGTGCTGATAAACGTTTTAAAGAAAATTATTATCGTATTACTCACAAAACACCCAAAAAAACACCCGAAGAAAAAGCCTTAGCACGCATTGCAGAAGCAAAAGAAACAGGGCAAAGCAGACTGGATTTAAGCGAGCTTGACTTAAAAACAATCCCCAAAGAAATCACAGAGCTAGTTTGGCTAAAAGAAATAGATATTCGTTGGAATAAAGAACTTAAAAATATCAGTGCGCTCTCGGGCTTAAGCCAGCTAACTCATTTAGACCTTACTGGTACACATGTCAGTGATCTAAGTGCGCTCTCGGGCTTAAGCCAGCTGACTTATTTAAAACTTATGGTTACACAGGTCAGAGATCTAAGTGCGCTCTCAGGCTTAAGCCAGCTGACTTATTTAGACCTTAACGGTACACAGATCAGTGATCTAAGTGCGCTCTCGGGCTTAAGCCAGCTGACTGAGTTATACCTTAGTCATACACAGGTTAGTGATCTAAGCCCATTACTACCTCTGATTAAAAAAGGCATAGAAATAAAGAATTATGACTCGGGTATTTGTGATGGTATTTATATTGAATGCTGCCCTTTGAGTACACCGCCTAGAGAGGTGATTGAGCAGGGTCATTAAGCGGTTCTTGCTTATTTTAAGGATTTAGAAACTCAAGGGGCTAAAGCACTTAATGAGGCTAAATTAATTATTGTGGGTGAGCCAGAGGCGGGCAAAACAACGCTAATGGAGTGTTTATTTGACCCTGATTATCAGCTGAGTGATGACTCACAAAGCACTTTGGGAATTGAGGTGAGGGAGGGTTGGCAGTTTGCTATGCCGAGTGCTTCTAATGGAAGTGATAGCAGTGTTAGTGATAGCAATGACAAAAACAAAAACAGCAAGCCAGAACAGTTTAGTGCCAATATTTGGGATTTTGGGGGGCAGCAGATTCAATATATGACCCATCAGTTTTTTTTAACTCCCAGTGCGCTTTATGTGTTGGTGTCGGCAAATGATCGTAACGAGCCAACAAACTTTCCCTATTGGTTTAAAATTATTCATTTATTGGGTGAAGAACAGGGGCGTTATAGCCCTGTTTTGGTAGTTTTAAATGAAAAAAATCAGCAACAAAAATTTAATTTTGATTTAAAAATGTATCAAGATCGCTATCCTGAATTAACGATACAGGTTTGTGAGGTTGATTTATCAAAACGGCATAGCGAAACGAATCATGATAGCCGTTATCCCGTTTTATTAGAGACGATTCAAAAGCAACTGATTGCATTGCCGCATACTCAAGAGCCGAGACCAGCTCGCTGGGGCGCGATTCGCCAGGCTTTGCGTGAATGTGCCAAACAAAAAAATCATATTAATTTTGCTGAATACGCGGCTATTTGTGCCGAGCATCAGGTGACTGCATTAGATAGCCAAAAGGTGTTAAGTGGCTATTTGCATCGCGTGGGGAGTTTATTGCATTTTGCGGATGATCCCATATTGCAAGATTTTATTATTTTAAAGCCACAATGGGCGGTGGATGCGGTGTATAGCGTGTTGGTGGATAATGAAATTGAAAGTAATCACGGTGAATTTGACTGGCAAAAACTGCAATCCATTTGGCAGAATGATTATTCTTGTGATGAGCAAAGCAAATTGCTGAGCTTAATGAGAAAAGATAATTTTGAAATTTGTTATGAACTTGATGATAGGCCTAATCATTTTATTGCACCACAGTTATTAAGTAGTGTTCAAGCTGATTATCAGTGGTTGTGTGATAATGATATCAATAACAATATTAATAACAATAACAATGAGCTAGGCTCTGAAACAGCCACCTGTTTAAAATTTCGTTTTCAATATAAATTTATGCCCGAAGGGATTATTACCCGCCTTATTGTGCGTTTAAATCAACTGATTGAAAAACAGCAAGGCACAGAGCAAAGCACAGAGCAAAACAAGAATATCGACCTTGTTTGGCGCAAAGGCATGGTTTTAAAAGATGATAAAAACTGTCGCGCTCAAGTGATCGAAGAGGATAACCGAGACGGGCTAAAAGTGATTGATATTGCAGTAACAGGCAATCACAATGAAGCGAAGTTTTTATTACGACGCATTCGTGATGAAGTGCAGGCAATTCATCAAAAATGGTTTAGAAATATCGCTGTAGAGCAAATGATTCCCTGTATTTGTGAGGAATGTAGGGGAGCAGGTCAGGCAAGCCCCCATTATTTTAAATTAAGCTCATTAGAAAGGGCGCGTGATTCTGGCAAAAAAACAAGGGAATGTGATCATAGTTTTCAAGATGTTTCGATAATGGGCTTATTAGAAGGTGTTTTTGAAATAGGAGAAAGAGAAATGAGTGGTAAAGGTGGTCATCAAAAAGCCAAAGTGATTTATAATATTGAGAATGCGGGTGCAGTCGGTGGGGCAGGTAATAATCACGTTGTAACAGGTAATAATTACGTTGTAACAGGTCAAATAACTCTCAATGAATCTGATAAACAAGCCATTAGTGAATTGCAAGAATCTATTAACGCCTTAATAGAGCAGGTAGAAAACTACGAAGCAGATTTTAAAATTAAAATGGCTGCTTATAGTGAACTGCAAGAAATCAATACCCATCTAAGCACATTAGCTAATAACCCTGAAAAACTTAGTGCAGAAGATAAAAGCAAACTAAGCAGATTCTTAACAGGGGTAAAAGACGGGACATCGGGCGCAATAAAACTTGCTGTTAATATAAAAGATGGCTCAGAAGCAGTGGCATGGGTAGTAGAAAAAGCTATGCAAGTTGCACCGATAATAGCGGCTGTTATATAACTATCCTGTACAGCCTTCTAATACCTTTTCTAATCGCTTAAATTGTTGTTCATCTTTTGGTAAACCGAAGCGCAGAGCGGGGCTTTCTTCGTTGAATAATCTTGTTAAAATTCCTTGCTGGGCGATTTGTTTGTGAATAATCTTGGCACGAGGATGTTGAAAATAAGCAAACAATGCGGTGTGATGTACATGCTGATTAGTGGTATTAAAGTACACACCACCAGTTTCTAGTGGTCTGGTAAAAATATATTTTTCAAGTAATGCGACAAGGCGTATTGCAAGTTCTGGTAACCGTTTGCGTTGCTGTGCGTGCCAATCAGTATCTTGTAAAGCGAGCTTGCCAGCCCAGCGAGCGGGGTGGCTCACTGACCAGTCATCTTGATGTTTTGCCAATGCTTCTAAAATAGATTCTTCAGCCCAGACAAAGCCTAAACGAATCCCTGCTAGACCAAAGAATTTACCGATGGAGCGTAATACAATCAAACCCTGTTTGGGTGTATTGCAAATTAAGCTCTGTTCAGGTGTGGCATCCATAAAGGCCTCATCAACAAGTAAAGTGCTATTATTTTGTTGTAATATCTGATGCCATTTTTCTAATCGTTGAGTGGATAATGTCTCTGCGCTTGGGTTACGTGGGTTCACCACTAATAAAATATCTAAACAATCAAGCTGTGATTCAACTTGTTCTGTCGTTAGGGTGATAACATTATGACCTTGTTCTGCCCAAGCCTGTTGATGGCTATGGTAGGCAGGTTCTAATATGCCGACTTTTTGTTTCTTAGGAAATATCAGAGGCAAGCACTGAATGGCTTCTTGCGACCCTGATACCGCTAATAGATTGGCACTGCCATAATAGCTACTTGCAGCTTGCTCCAAACCATCATTGATCTCTGGCAGTCGTTGCCAACAAGCAATCGGCACATTGGGAAGAGGGTAGACAAAAGGGCTGATTCCTGTGGATAAATCTAGCCATTGTGATAGTGGAATCTGGTATTTGTGACTGGCTGCTAAGAGTTGACCACCGTGTTGATGAGGTGCTTGAGGCGGTTGTAATATCGACTGCATGATAATTCCTTTAGAATTCAGGGTTAAAAATAAGCACAAAAATAAGCATTCCAAGAGCGACTCCAAGTGCCATATAAAGTACTAAATAAATACAATGATCTAATAAATCAATGGCAGCTTTAATATCTTTAGCTTGAGCTTGATGTCCATAGCCTAGTTCGGGGCGTGATTTTTCTTTACCATGATAAACCGCAGTACCGCCCAATTTGAGTTGTAATGCACCAGCACCAGATGCCATCACAATACCCGCATTAGGGCTATACCAGCTTGCGCCTTGTTGCCGCCACGCTTGCCACGCCTGTCGGCTATCACCACACAGAGTATAAAGCAAGGCAGTCGCACGCGCAGGAATGAGGTTTAACACATCATCCATACGTGCGGTCACTTTTCCAAATTGTTCAAAACGTGAATTATGATACCCCCACATCGCATCCAAGGTATTGCATAAGCGATAAAAAACTACACCAGGCGCACCCAGTAGAAATAACCAAAATAGGGGGGCAATAATGGCATCACTACCATTTTCTAATAGTGATTCTATGGTCGCACGACTCAGCGCAGATTCATCTAATTGTGAAGTATCACGACTGACCAAGTAAGATGTTTTTAAACAAGCTTGAGCAAGATTTTTTTGTTGTAAAGCATCCCAAACAGCCAGCCCGTGTTGACGTAAACTTTTCCAGCCAATAGCTAACCAGCCACAGATAACAGCCAAATAAATACCACCAATCCATTGATCAAGAAAATAAACACAGACAGTAATCGGCACAACAGCCAGCCCCCATGCAAATAAACCTTTTAGTCGATGGTAGTGTATGTATTTTTGTAAATGTGAATGCGGCTGTGAAAACTGATGATTCAACAGTTTCTCAATTTTTTGAGCCAGCCAGCCAAAACCAACAAGTGGATGATAATATCTAGGTTCGCCAAGCAAACGATCGAGCAACAAAGCCAAAGCAACAAGCAAGGAAAGCGATATTATATCTACAATAAACATATTTATAATTGATCTAATACCCCCTTTTTTTTGGCTGATGATAGGAAGCCCAACAAAAATATAAAAAAAAGGGGGGGATGGGTTGAGAATTAAAATTAAATAACTTTTTAAAAGAATAGCGCGGTAGGTTGGATAAGTTTACACCATCCAGCAATCGATTATTAAGGAAAGCCTGATTAAGTTACTTTATCCATCACACCAATATTAATATCAAGTTTTAAAAAATCGAGCCATATTTCATCTGGTTTCCAACTTTTTAAAAGAGGTACTATTTCAGCATCTGATAGTTTTAGTACAGATGTTTGATAATGATACATAAAAGCTGATACGCGCCAATTGAGTGCGCAATGTATCCATACTTTATTTCCTTCTAGGATTTGTAGTAGGTTTAGAAATAAGTGTAGATGCTTAATTGTAGGTGCTGTAAAGCTAACAGGAATATGAAAATAATTCATACCTTGCTCACTTACAAAGCCGCCTTCATCGGGTAAAGCATTAGTTGAATCAGGCATGGCAAGGTTAATCACCGATGTGAAACCAGCATCAGCAATTATTTTAAATTGATCAGGGGATAGTTGACCTGATGTGCTTAGTTTGTCATTAATTTTTATATAGTTAAGAATATCTTTTTCCATCGCATCAGTCCTTTTGTATTCTTGATTCAGTTAGATTGATTCAATTAGAGAGTGTATACCCATCCCCCCTTTTTTTTACATTTTTTGGCTCATAGAGAATATTCCATAATCTTATGGATTTAGAATATCTTTGATTAAAATTTTTGAATTACGTTGAAAGTTATATAGAGCCTTCTTTTGATCTGGTAGGTCATTGATCTCACCTGTTTGGAAACCTCTTTCTTTAAACCAGTCTATAGACTGCGTGGTGAATACTAATAATTGAGTTAGTTGGTTTTTTAGGGCTTGCTGAGTGATGAGTTTTAACAAGCGATCACCACGTTTTCCGCCCTTATAATCAGGGTGAACGGCGAGACATGCTAATTCTCCCATTTGAGTGTCAGCGAGATCATAAAGTGCAGCACAGGCAATTATTTTGCCATCACGCTCTATGATTTTAAATTTATCAATCTCCATTTCTAGCTGTTCTCTGGAGCGTTTTATTAAAGCACCTTTTGCTTCTAGCGGCTCGATTAACTCAATAATACCACTTACGTCTTCTATTTTTGCTTGTCTACTCGTCTCATATAAACCAGCATTAAACATAGTGCCGATTCCATCGCGTGTATATAACTCTAAAAATAATCCATCTTTTGTTTCAGTGCTAATTAAATGGACACGTTGAACACCATTATTCATCGCTGTTTTAATATGCTTGAGCAAACGCTTTTGTTTAGGATGAAGCTCAATAAACTGATCAATATGCTGAAGTTCAATATCAGCCGTTGGGGTGGCAGCATCAGCATGAATAAAGATAAGTTTATCTGCTTGCAATGATTTTGCGGTAAAGCTGGCAACATCTTCATAGCGTAAATTAAAAGCTTCACCAGTGGGTGAAAAACCGAGTGACGACATTAGCACGATATTACCAGTATCACTGCCTGCATCAATAAGCTTTTTTATCAAATCAGCATTAATTTTTCTGACTGTTCCAGTATGCTGATAATCAGTTCCATTATGAATGCCATAGGGTTTAGCAGTAATAAAATTACCAGATAGAACTCCGAGGCTTTCATTGATAACAGGTGGAGTGCTAAGAGCATGGCTGAGTTGGTTTTCAATTTCTATGCGTAGAGAACCTATTGTTTCTTTAGCTATTTTTAGTGTTAGATCATCAGTAACACGCATATCATCAACTACTTTGATTTGATGATTGATTGATTGTAGTTTTTTATCAACCTGTGGACGTGCACCATAGACCAAAACTATACGAGCGCCTAGTGCGGATAATATTGCAATATCCTGAATTAATAGAGAAAAAGTATCATCATTAATTACTTCACCAGCAAAGGCGATTACAAATGTTTTCCCTCTGTGTAAATGGATATAAGGCGCGGCTTCACGAAAAAAGTCGATACGATTATTGTTTATTTCTTCAGTATTCATTTATGTTTATCCAGCTTAAGGAAACCCTGATCAAGTCCAATTATTTTTAGCTTGCCAAATCTGCCGATATTTTCCACGAAGATCGGCGCAATAGAATAACTATTACGACTCTCTTCGTGAAAAATAGCGACAGATTTTTCTGCGCTAAATTCTAATCGACTTAATCAGGTTTTCCTTAAGGAAACCCTGATTAAGTTCAATTATTTTTAGCTTGCTAAATTCTAATTAACTTAATCAGGTTTTCCTCAAACTTCATCTTCCTCAATAATTTGAGTTTCTTTCTTACTATCATTAATCCATTCTTGCATATATTTATTGTTATAAACAAAATCAACATAGTCAGAAGCGAAACCTGTTAATTTAACATCATAACCCAATAAACGCATTACTATAGGTGCAAACATTGCATCAGCCCCACTAAAATCACCTAGTAGCCATGAACCGTTATTGTTTCGATATTGTCTGCAATATTCCCATAGCTGAGTGATACGATTAATATCTTGCTGAACATCATCGGCTATGGGGTAATCAGAAAACTGCTTGCGTAAATTCATGGGTAAAGCACCACGTAAAGCAAAAAAGCTAGAGTGCATTTCAGCTGAAACTGTTCTAGCAACGGCTTTAGCCTTTGCTTCTTGCGGCCATCCTTGCTTTTCGGGAAATTTATCAGCAATCGTTTCAATAATGGCAAGTGAATCCCATACTTGAAAACCACTATCAATATCAATCAATATAGGGACTTTACCATCAGAGTTATAAGGTTTGAGATATATATCAGTATCATCCTGAAGAATAAAAATTAACTCCTCTTCAAAATTAATATTTAAATTTTTCAAGAAAAACCAAGGGCGTAATGACCAAGTAGAGTAATTTTTGTTTCCAATAATAAGTTTTAAAGAGTTCATAATAATTAATAATATCTAAGAATGTAGTTTAGGGACAGCGCAATAAAAAACTTACTAATTTCTGAATTTGTGAGGTCGCTACAGCACAGGGCACAATATCTACGCCCTGTTATCCGAATTGATTTTACAAATTTAATAAATGTTACACGGAAAAAGTAGTATGCCCACTTTATGTATAACTCTACCTATTTTACCTCCCATATTCTATTCACAATAACTGACAGTAGACCTCAGATTATCTGAACTTCACAGATTTAGATTACAGTTGCATGTAGCTTTATATTTACCCAATGAATCTTGGCGAGTATAATCGGGCTGTTTTCAAACTTCAGGATTTAGGTATGGCACTAAAACAATGGACTCCCTGCCAAATATCGCAATCTATAAAAAGCTTGATTATCATACTTCTATGCTTATTTGTTCTGCCAATAACGCGAGTTTTTGCAGAACCCACAAATTATGGTCCTACAAAAAATGGGGATACACTTTGGAAGATTGCTCAAAAAAACCTACCTAATCAATCTTTATCTGTTGAGCAATTTGTTTATTCCATCTATACCACTAATCCTAATGCTTTTCAGTCTAGCAATATAAATCGACTTCTTAAGGGAGTTACATTAGTAATGCCAGATGCTGATACCAGCATGAAAATATCAAAGGCAGAAGCTAAAAAACTAATAACCATACTTCAAGCAGATGCTCAACAAATAGCTAGAGCAAAGATCAATAACAGAAAATTTAATAAACAGATTAAAAAATACAGTAGACAATTAAGAAAATATCGACGTAATTCTAGATCTTGGAAAAGGGTATATCGTAAGCTTGCTAGGTCAAAAAGAAATCTTGCCGTATCAAAGAGAAAAGTAGCTCGTTTAAAGCAGTCACTTCATGATAAGAGTAATCTTAAATTAGCGAGTTCACAGCAACCAAATACGAAAATGGGCGCTCAAGTTGCCTCTATAAAAAAAGAAAAGCCAGAATCAAAAGCCAACCAAAATAATTCAAGCAATAAACTTCAAAATAAAGAAAATCAAAATGCAGAGCTTATAAAAGGAGTCGGTTCAGCAACTAAAGTCATTGCTAAAGAGGTGGGAGAGACTAAACAAGCAGCAATACCAGATATAAAGAAAATAGAGACAAGTGCCTCTTTGAATCCAGTTTCTGGTTTATCTCCATCTTCATTACCTTCAAGCCAAGCAAAAATAAACTGGTTAGATTACATCAGTGAGAACTTTATACTTATTGCTGGAATTATTAATGGCATTATTCTTATTTTTGTACTTATTAAGCTTTTTGAAAAGAAAGAAGAGCCTGATTTTGCACATGAATAATATTCAGTGATAATATCTCTAACCCTAATAAGTTAGGTTTGATGAGTTTAAAACAAGCTTGTAGATACCCATCCCCCCCCCTTTTATTGCATTTTTTATAATGCAGAGTGCCCACTTTAAGAAATCAAATCCTCCCCAACCTCCTTTTCCAAAGGAGGGAGATGGGAGGCTGTCCGAGAATAGAGGTCCGACTGGAGGTTTTGTTTATAGACAGGCGGGGCAGGACAAGCTACGGTAGTATAATGGTCAAGTTTGGTTTGCGAATAGGGCTATAAATCATCCAGCATATCCTGTAAATTATTGATATACGATTGTGCTGTTTCTTGCATTTTTTCTGGTGAGGCTTGGTGTTTGTCAGCCCATTCAATATGTTCGGCTGGAAGCTCTTCCAGAAATCGGCTAGGTTCGCAGCTTATTCTTTCACCAAAGCGGCTGCGGTTTTTTGCAAAGGTAATGGTAAGGTGTTTTTGAGCGCGGGTTATTCCGACATAAGCTAAACGGCGTTCTTCTTCCAGTCCATCATCTTCTAGGCTATTGGCATGGGGAAGAATTTCTTCTTCTGCTCCAATAATAAATACATAAGGAAATTCCAGACCTTTTGCTGTGTGCATGGTCATGAGACTGATGGCATTTTCTTCGGCTTCTTCTTGGTTTCGCTCCAATAAATCCATTAGGCACATGTGGGCAATAATCTCGGCAAGGGTTTCTTTGCCTTCTCCATCTTCATAAAGGCGACGCGTCCAGTCTATAATTTCTTGCACATTTGCCATGCGTATTTGTGCTTGTTTTTCTGAGCTTGAAATATTTAATAGCCAATCTTCATAAGCAATTTCAGTGACAATTCTTTCAACAAGTGCGTGAGGGGCTGTCTCATGGCTGGCTTGCATGAGTTCCTTTAGCCAGAAGACAAAGTGTTGTATCCGTGCTATGGCTTTTTGTGAAACACGTTGAGCAAAACCCATCTCTTGGCTTGCTGCAAATAGACTGATATGACGTTCATTAGCATAGTTGCCGAGCTTTTCTAAAGTGCTGGCACCAATTGATCTTTTAGGTGTGTTGATAACCCGCAAGAAAGCGGCATCATCCTCGGTATTACCTATTAATCGTAAGTAAGCCAATATATCTTTAACTTCAGCACGCTCAAAAAATGAGGTGCCGCCACTGATTTTATAGGCAATATTATTACTTCGTAAATACCGTTCAAATAATCGACTTTGGTGATTGCTGCGATATAAAATTGCCATTTGTCCATACTGCGCTTTATCACGAAAAGTGTATTTCATAATTTCGCCAATAATCGTTTCAACTTCATGCTCGGCAGTGTTGCAGGGCACTATGCGTATTTTTTCACCTTCACCTAATGCACTCCATAGTTTTTTCTCAAATAAATGTTTGTTATTAGAAATAAGCTGGTTTGCACTTTCGAGAATACGAGAAGTAGAGCGGTAGTTTTGCTCTAGTTTGACGAGTTTTAAATTAGGGTAGTCTTGTTGTAATTGTGCAATATTTTCTGGTTTTGCCCCACGCCAAGCATAAATGGATTGATCATCATCCCCCACGACGGTGAGTTCTTTACGTGCTCCTGCTAATAATTTGACTAATTCATATTGGCAAATATTTGTATCTTGGTACTCATCAACTAACAGATAACGAAATTTATTTTGCCACTTTTTAAGAATATCGGGGTGCTCTTTAAAAAGCTGTAGCGGTAATAATATTAAGTCATCAAAATCTATTGCATTATAGGCCTTTAACTGACGCTGATAAGCTCGATATAACTTGGCAACATGCATTTCATGAGTTGTTGTCGCAATTTCAAAAGATTTTTGAGGGCTAATAAAATCATTTTTCCAACGGGAAATAATCCAACGGGCATCATCATTATCTTCTTCAGCTTCTGTTTCTGCTAACTCGCTAAAGGTCAACTCTTTTAAAATAGTAGAGCTATCTTGAGAGTCAAAAATAGTAAAACCAGCTTTATAGCCCAGTGTCTTATATTCTTTGCGAATTATATTTAATCCAAGTCGATGAAAAGTAGAAACAGATAAGCCACGCGCTTCATCAGAACTTAGCAATTCTGTTACACGCTGTTTCATTTCACGAGAAGCCTTATTGGTAAAGGTAATCGCTGCAATATTTTTAGCATCAACATTTGCTTTGCGAATTAGCCAAGCAATTTTTTGAGTGATTACCCGTGTTTTGCCACTACCTGCGCCTGCTAAAACGAGTAAGGGAGAGCCAATATGCTCTACGGCAGCTTGTTGTTGTGGATTAAGACCAGATGACATTTAATTAAAGCAACCCAAAGAAGAAAAGACAGCGTATATTAAATTGTTACAGCTAAAAATCACCTGTTTTTTATTTAATTTTGAGTTCTTAGTCTTTTTATAATAAAACGGGCAGGGTGGGTATTTTTTAAAACCTGCTGTGTCTGCTCTGATGCTACTTTATTTTCAAGCAAATTGCAGAGAGCATTGGCACAAAAACCACTAGTGATTAATCCGCGTGAACCTAATCCCCCTAGTATAAAAAGTCCTGTTTGGTATTTGGGAAGTGGATACTGTTTCCATTTCTTACCTTGGTGTAAATCAGAATAATTGCTCTTATAAAAATCCTTGTCTGGCAATGCACCCGCATAAGGAAAGCGGTCAGGTGTCGTCATTCGCACGGCAGTATGAGCACTTGATATATCAGTCAGATTACGGGTAAATTCGGGCAGATACTGCTGAAGACGATTAAAATTTTTATGATCTGATGCTGTGTTTAGCAGTGGGTCTGAATTATTACGCTCAAAAGTAGCGCCAAAAACATGTTTTGTTATGCTTTTTGAATCGGTAGAAGGGCAAGAAAATGCAGGGGTTAAATATCCCTCATGCCCGATTACTGTTTTTAAATTTGTACTCAATTTTGATGCTGTAACTGTACTTGTTTGCCCTGCGACTGGCATTCCAGGTAGAAACTTTGTTTGTTTAAAACTCAGTAAATCTTTGCCATTAGCAATAATAGCCACTTCAGATTGGCAAAGAAGCTGATTTTCTTGATTGTAAACCAGCCAATTATTTTTAGATTTTAATAATTTAAGTGCTTTGGTGTGTGTAATGATTTTACAATGAGGATGATCAACTAAGGCTCTAACAAAACTAGCGGGTTGAATCCAACCACCATTAGGAAAATAGCATGATTTATAAGGATGTTTTGGGTTGAGATTAATTCCAGCGGCTTTAATGGTTTCATCTTCATTAAGTAACTGCATAAAATTTGCAGGAAGATTTCGTTTTTTAAGGGCTTCCCAGCGTTTCTCCTCCCGTGAATTATGAGTAAGTTGTAAGACTCCACAGTTATCCATCATGATCTTATGACCCAGTTGCTTGAGTTTATCAAGTTGGACTAAAGTATAGATAAAGCTTTGCGTATAGAAATCTTCACCAAGACTCTGTTTTGCTGTCAGCTTAGGAGAAATAACACCTGCTGGATTACCAGAAGCCTCAAGAGCAAGTTTATGATGACGTTCGATAAGTGTGACTTGCCAGCCAGCTTGACATAAATGCCATGCCATCTGCGCCCCTGCAATGCCACCACCAATAATAATGGCATGTTTTTTATCCCACTGGAAATTAGGATACTGAAACCAGATAGGCGTTTCTGTCATTGTGGATGTACTCAGTTTATGTATTTAGAGAGAACCTGATTAAGGAAAACCCGATTAAGTCAATTAGAATCTAGCGCAGAAAAACTGCTGATATTTTATTCTGAGTTTAACTCTATGTTACAAAAAAGTGTAAAAAAAGGGAGGGATGGGTATCTTTATTTTTAATCTGAATCTGAATCTGTGAGTCCACCACGGTACAGTACTATGGCACAGTACTATGGCACAGTGATGAATCAATATCTTATCCCCTATTATCCGTATTGGACCCACTGATTCAGGTTTAATATACCCATCCCCCCCTGTTTTTATACTTTTTTATGACAGCAATTGTTTGATTTGGTACATTGCACGCATGTCTAAACCTATAAAGAAAACTAGCCCCCAAAAACATACCCCGATGATGCAACAGTATTTGCGGATTAAATCAGAGAATCCTGGTTTGCTGCTGTTTTACCGTATGGGTGATTTTTATGAATTATTTTTTGATGATGCTAAACGCGCCGCTGAAACACTTAATATCACGCTGACTGCTCGTGGTAAAAGCAATGGTGAGCCTATTCCTATGGCGGGCATCCCTTATCATGCTGCGGAGCAGTATTTACCGCGTTTGTTAAAACAGGGTATATCCGTTGGGATTTGTGAGCAAATTGGTGATCCTGCAACATCTAAAGGGCCTGTTGAGCGTAAAGTGGTACGCATTCTTACACCTGGTACGGTCACGGATGATTATTTGCTGGAAGAACGTCGTGATAACCTGCTTTTAGCGATTGCTGAGCAAGAAGGGCAATATGGAATTGCCTGTATTGATCTTAGTAATGGACGTTTTAATATCCAGCAGCTTGCTGATCAGCAAACTCTGATTAATGAAATTGAGCGTCTGCACCCTGCTGAAATTCTGCTTGAAGAAGATGCAGATTTTGGTCTTGGCGATAATACGCCTATGACTCGGCAAGCACCTTGGCATTTTGATGAAGAAAATGCGCGTAACTTATTGCATAAACAATTTGGCACTCGTGATTTGAGTGGTTTCGGCTGTGAAGACATCCCTGTTGCGATTATTGCAGCGGGTGTTTTAATGCAATATGTTAATGAAACACAGCGCACCGCTCTGCCACATATCACCAGTTTACAAGTAGAAAGTAATGAAGATGGTATTATTTTAGATGCTGCCAGCCGACGTAATTTAGAGCTTGAACACAGCCTTGTGGGTGATCACAAAAATACCTTGATTTCAGTCTTAGATAAAACCGCTACCAGCATGGGCGGGCGTTTGCTTAGCCGCTGGTTAAATAAACCATTGCGAGATCAAACAGTATTAAAAAATCGCCATGAGGCAACCGCAAGCCTTATTCAGCAATATCATTATGAGCCGTTGCATGACTTATTGCGTCAAATTGGTGATATTGAACGTATTATTTCACGGGTAGCTTTAGGTTCAGCGCGTCCTCGTGATCTATCAACTTTATTACAATCTTTAAAAATTGTGCCTGATCTGTATTCTATTTTAGAAAAAATAGAAAACTCACATATCACTGATTTAAAGACAAAAATTAACTGGCATGAAGACCTTGTTCAACTATTGGATAAAGCCATTATTGAAAATCCGCCTGTTTTAATTCGTGATGGTGGTGTGATTGCTGAGGGCTATGATGCAGAGTTAGACGAGTTACGCAATCTGAGTAAAAATTCAGATCAATACCTACTTGATCTGGAAACACGTGAAAAAGAACGCACAGGCATAGCTAGCCTCAAGGTTGCCTATAATCGTGTGCATGGTTTTTATATTGAGATTC
>Ga0256840_1002298_pt1 | contig 17005 bp, 12 predicted proteins | sample 355202metaG_FD_185969 | JGI IMG/M metagenome (GOLD analysis project Ga0256840, IMG submission 185969) | Hydrothermal vent microbial communities from Mid Atlantic Ridge, Atlantic Ocean - 355-202 | ecosystem: Environmental > Aquatic > Marine > Hydrothermal vents | place: Atlantic Ocean: Mid... | reverse complement strand
TGCTGTCTCTCTAGCCGAACTTCTTCCCCCGCCTCTATAATCTCGGTGACCATACTTCTCCTGGTAAGTAAAATCCGCATGTGATGGTCTGAATTTTTCAGCAATGTGTGCGTAGTCCTTAGATTTTTGATCCTCATTCCAAATCACTATTTGGATAGGTGTACCAGTAGTTTTTCCTTCGAAAACGCCTGATAAAATTTGAGCTTCGTCTGATTCTTTTCGCTGGGTAGTTATTTTTGATTGCCCCGGACGACGCCTTTTTAACTCACTTTGTATAAGTGCTTCGCCAATTTCTAATCCTGCAGGGCAGCCGTCTATGATAACGCCGATGGCCTTACCATGCGATTCACCAGATGTGGTGATTTTAAATAATTGTCCGTACGTGTTCGCCATTCAAATTTTAAGTTTCTAGAATAGGATAATTCGCAATCTATGCTATTTCTTGAAAATAAACACGAGCGAAAGTACTAACATAACTAAAATTAGAACGTTAGCAAAAGTTTTAAAGTAAACATCGCCATTTAGTGCAGTTAATTGATTGTCTTGCCCGTCAATAATGTCGTAAAAACTGCCGAGGTCATTGGCAGAAATGGATTGGTTCTTTTTACTTTCACCAGTGACATTGAGGGTAATCTCAGAGGCTAAGGTATCGTATTTAGCAGTCTTTGGATTGAAAAATACCCAGTTGAAGAAGTTTTTTAATTGATAATTATTTGGCTCATTGGGAATGCCATAGTATTCAAATTTTTTAGCGCCGGTCACTTTGTTTCCACTTCTTTTGATTCTTTGCTGAATACTGGGAGGATAAAAATCAAAACTTTCATTTTCGGGAATGACAGGAGCTTCTATGGCAGAAATATTACCCTCACCATAGATTTCAAAACGATATTTAAAACTTTTGCCCGTCTCCGTTTCTTCAGTTGTAATTTTTTCTTTCAGGTAGTAATCTCCCACTGCTACTTGGTCTTTTAGGGGGTGTGGCGGCAGTTCTTTTACCTTAATTGTTTTGGCTTTGGTATAGAAAGTTTTAAAACCTTGCTTTTTGTTTTGTCCAAAAATCGTGCGCCTATTGGATACTTTGTATTTCACCATCTTAAGCGGAATGGATGAAAATTTCAAATCCTCAGCGTTTAAGGGGTAATACGTAGATTGGAATAATTTATATTTTGTGTAGCGCTTGCCTCCAATATTGACGACCTCTCGGTTGATACTTTCTATATTGAAACTTTCTTCCCAACTATTGGCAGGTGTAATTTTTTTACTTGCCTCTGCCAGTTGCTGGCTTAATTCATAAAAATCTAAATGGGCTCGGTTAGTTTCTGATACATATAGTGCCAAGCTAGCGGTGACACCCTCACCAACATATATTTCATCTTTATTGGTGCTTAATGCCAAAAATGCATCTGCTTTGACATTTATAAATTCTTCTTCACCAGGAGGGGCACTGTTTCTTCCAAAAAACTCATCGAAAAAACTATTGTTAAAGGGGTCATTGGTTCTTGCCCGCTGTTTTGCAGGGCCTACCTTTATGCGCTTGCCATTTGACTTGATAACAGCCCCATTTACTTTAATTGAAAACGGGTTAAGCTTAAAAGTACCCTCTCTGATTGGTACATAGTTTTGGGTGATACTTGAAGTCGTAGATACTTGTCCATTATTAATCATGGTGTTGGAGGAGGAGGAGATGCCCCTTTTTTTAAATCCGTTTATGTTGGGGAATTGCCCATAATCTTTTATGCGTTCATTTTTAACCGATACGGTGATGGTAAAGGCTTGATTTAAGGCAATTTCACTTGAGCCTAAACGTATGGAAACATTTTGGGCATCTACACTAATTACCGATAGTAAAAAGAGCAAGAAAAAAAGTAATGGCAGCGACTTAAAATTCATTTTGTTATGGCTATAGTCACAAATCTAACGAAGAAAAATTTTATATAGTTGATGACTATTAAATATCCCTTTTGATTTAACAAAATTTAACAACATATAAAAAAGAGTAAGCAACAAATTTTCTGAAGCCACGTTCAAAGAGTACTGTCTATGGAAGGTAATGGAATTTGTTATTAATGAATAAATTACTTACCTTTTAGGGGAATATTTTAAACCTTTTAAATGAAAGTGTATGCTGGAATATTTTAAAACTATTTTATCAAAAGTAAGTTTTGATAAAAAACTCTTTGAAAAAGAGTTGAAGAAGGCAATCAAGTCTATAGTGCCTGAGGAGTTACGGGAATTTAAAGAATGGTGTTATGTGAAATTCGGAGAAATATATAAACCAATCCTTAACAAATATTTTCTCCGCTTGATTTAAAACCCTAAATTTAGTAGCCTCCCAAATACGGAGGCTTTTTTATTGCCCATTCTCCTCAGACACAAATTGAATATTTCGCTTTATCCCCTCGTATTTTGTCCGTTTTAAGGGCGAGTTTTTAAAAACTTTATTGAATACTTCTTTGGTCATTTCTAGCCATTCTTTCTTGCCAAAATCTAGTAAATCTTCATTTGGATTGAAATGAGATTCCTGATGTGGTTTTGAGAACCTGTTCCACGGGCAAACGTCTTGACAAATGTCACACCCAAAAATCCAATTTTCAAATTTCCCCTTGAATTCAGGGGGAATCTGTTCCTTTAACTCAATCGTAAAATAGGAAATACACTTGCTACCATTGACTATGCCTGCTTCAGAAATAGCATCTGTTGGACATGCGTCTATGCATTTGGTACAGGTGCCACAATGGTCTTGTACTGGAGCGTCATATTCAAACTCAACATCTATGATTAACTCTGCTAAAAAGAAGAAGCTTCCCATGCCCCGGTTAAGTAGTAAACTATTCTTCCCTACCCACCCAATCCCACTTTTGCTAGCCCATGCTCTTTCTAGTACAGGTGCGGAGTCCACAAAGACCCTACCTTGAATTTCACCTATTTCAGCTTCAAGGTGCTGCAATAGTGTTTTAAGTTTAGACTTAATAACGTGATGATAATCTTTGCCATATGCATATTTTGAGAGTTTATAATTGCTTTTAGAAGAAATATCTTGCTCGGGATAATAATTATAGGCTAGTGAGACAACGGATTTTGCGCCATCCACTAACTTCCTTGGGTCTAGTCGTTTATCAAAATAATTTTCCATATAACCCATGTTTCCATGCATACCTTGGTTTAACCATTGTTCAAGTAGGGGAGCTTCTTTTTCTAAAAAGGCAGCTTTTGATACACCACAAAAATCAAACCCCAATGCTGAGGCAGTTGTTTTCAATAGCTGCGTGTATTTTTGAGTGCTATTCAATTTTTAAACGGAGTATTTTGTTATATTTATACAAGGATACAACTTCAACTACGGAATGAGAAATAATAGATATGGCTATTTCGAAAAATCGATTGTTCACTACTGTAATTGTTTATTAGAAAAAAGTCGCGAACAAGTCAAAGTATAAAAGTAATTTTGATTTATTCTAAAAATAGTTTGTGTTTTATTAGAAAAATGATTGTACTTTTTAAAGAATTTTAAATTATTTTTTGCGATTAAACGCTGTGAGAGGCATTATGAAAAAGTCAAGTCGAAATACACTTTTTTATTAATTATTTTTTTCACAAATTTGTTTCCCCGTTACACATAAAAGGGATCAAGTTTTCATAACTTAATATGAGTATATAAATGCAACAAGACTGCAAAATGGTATGGAGCAATTGTCTCCAAATAGTAAAAGAACAAATTGGAGAGCAAGCCTATAAAACTTGGTTCGCGCCAATAGTTCCTGTAAAACTAGACAACACCATTTTGACAATTCAAGTTCCAAGTCAGTTTTTTTATGAGTGGCTTGAAGAGCATTATGTTGAAATTATTAAGTTAGCCTTAGATACGGCATTAGGAAAAGAAGGAAGGTTAGAGTACTCAGTAATTGTTGATAAGGGTGATGAAAAGAACCGTCCTTATACGATAAGCTTACCTGGTTCTCAAAGCAATCAAAAACAAGGGGCATTCAAAAGCCCTTTTGAATTAAAGGCAATTGATAGGGTAAGGCAGGAATCTCAACTTAACCCGAATTATTCTTTTGATAGCTATATAGAAGGTGATTGTAATAGGCTGGCACGATCGGCAGGGTATGCAGTAGCAAAGAGGCCTGGAAGTACTTCATTTAACCCATTGATGTTTTATGGTGGTGTTGGGTTAGGGAAAACACATCTAGTCCAAGCCATCGGTAATGATATTAAAAAGAACTTACCAGAAAAATTTGTGCTCTATGTCACTTCTGAAAATTTTACCAATCAATTTATAGAAGCACTGAAAAATAATAATGTTCAGGATTTCACAAATTTCTACTTGCAGGTGGATGTTTTGTTGATAGATGACGTTCAGTTTTTAGCAGGGAAAGAAAAAACACAAGAAATTTTCTTTCATGTATTTAATCATTTACATCAGCTAGGCAAGCAGATAATCATGACGAGTGATCGCCCGCCGAGGGATTTAATGGGATTGCAAGAAAGATTGCTTTCTAGGTTTAAGTGGGGATTGACCGCTGATTTGCAGCAACCTGATTATGAAACCCGAATGGCGATCATTAAGCGAAAAATGCAGGCAGATGGTATTGAAATACCGGAAAATGTGATTGAATATATTGCTTATAGTGTAGATACCAATGTTCGAGAGTTGGAAGGCGTGATTATTTCATTGATTGCGCATGCCTCACTTAACCGACGTGAGATTGACCTAGAGTTAGCAAAGCAAACACTTAAAAATATTGTTCAGAATATAGAAACAGAAGTAGGGATAGATTATATCCAAAAGGCTGTTTCTGAATATTTTGATGTGGCTATTGATGACATGAAAGCTAAAACTCGCAAAAAAGAGATCGTTACTGCGAGACAGGTGGCTATGTATCTTTCGAAACAATACACAACGCATACATTAAAGTCAATTGGCCTTTATTTTGGAAAAAGAGACCACACTACGGTTTTACATGCTGTAAAAACCGTTGAAGACCTAATGGATGTAGACATTAACTTCCGCAGCTCAGTGGAAGGCATGAAGAAAAAACTTAAAATGAGTAAAATTAATTTTACTCGATAGAGAAGTTTCTTTTATTCTTAATACACACTTTTAAAACGGCTTTTATATATTTTTGCCGCATGGGATTCAAATCTTTTCTCAGCAAGCCATTTGCGAAATATATTGTAAGCAAGCAAAAAAAATGGGCTGCCAATCCGGCGGAGACACAGCATCAAGTTTTCTTATCAATTATTGCGGGTGCAGCAAATACAAAGTTTGGAAAAGATCACGACTTCTCATCAATAAAAAACTACGAGGATTTTAAAAAAAAGGTGCCCATACGAGATTACGAGGCATTGTCACCTTATATTGAACTACTGAAAGATGGGAAGCCTGATATTTTATGGAAAGGGAAACCACTATATTTTTCCAAAACGTCTGGTACCACCTCAGGGGCAAAGTATATCCCAATCACCAAGGAATCTATGTCTAACCATATCAATGGGGCGAGGGATGCGCTGCTCAATTATATTAACGAAACCGGCAACGCAAAATTCATTGACGGTAAATTAATTTTTCTTTCCGGCAGTCCTGAGCTGACTAAAACAGGAGGTATATTGACAGGAAGACTTTCGGGGATTGTCAATCATCATGTGCCTAATTATTTACGGAGCAATCAAATGCCTAGTTACGAAACTAATTGCATAGATGATTGGGAAGACAAATTAGACAAAATCATTGAAGAAACCCTTGACCAAAATATGACGCTAATTTCAGGGATTCCGCCGTGGGTGCAAATGTATTTTGATAAACTGGCTGAAAAAACAGGTAAAAAAATGAAAGACATCTTTCCTGAGTTTTCGTTATTTGTATATGGCGGTGTGAATTTTGAACCCTATCGGGCAAAACTAAATGAGTCTATTGGCAAAAAAATTGATGCAGTAGAATTATTTCCAGCTTCCGAAGGATTTTTTGCTTTTCAAGATTCGCAAACAGAAGAGGGGATGTTACTTTTGCTGAATAGCGGTATTTTTTATGAGTTTATTCCTACAGGGGAATATTATGATGAAAATCCAACAAGGCTAAAAATTGATGAAGTTGAATTAGGAGTGAATTACGCATTGATTATTAATAGTAATGCAGGTTTATGGGGTTATTCAATCGGAGATACGGTTAAGTTTGTTTCAAAAAAACCGTACCGTCTTTTGGTGACAGGTAGAATCAAACACTTTATCTCTGCATTTGGGGAGCACGTGATTGGCGAAGAAGTAGAAAAGGCAATGAAATTCACCATGGAACAATTTCCTAAAGTCGAATTGGTGGAGTTTACCGTAGCGCCAAATGTAACGCCAGCGGCTGGGCTGCCATTGCACGAATGGTATGTGGAATTTAACAATTCACCGACAGATTTGTCGGCGTTTGAAAAAACATTAGATTTGCAGCTATGTAAATTAAATTCCTACTATGACGACCTGATTTCTGGAAGCATTCTTCGAGGCTTAAAAATTGTGACGCTTCAAAAGGACGCATTTAGAAATTATATGAAGTCGTTGGGAAAATTAGGAGGACAAAATAAAGTGCCAAGGCTTTCGAATGATGAAAAGATAGCGAATGAATTGAAGGGGTTTAGGGAATGACGTAAATTTACTATTTTAAAGAACATTGGAAAATAACAAAAAGAGTATAGCAATTTTAGGGTCAACTGGCTCCATTGGCACGCAAGCGCTTGAGGTTATTGCAGCGCATGCCGATAGGTTTGAAGTGGAAGTATTAACCGCACAAAATAATGCTGATCTACTGATTGAGCAGAGCTTAAAATTCAAGCCAAATGTGGTGGTTATAGCCAATGAGTCGCTTTACGAAAAAGTGTTCGAAACACTTGACCCAAAGGGAGTTAAGGTGTATGCTGGAGAAAGTGCATTGGCTTCTGTCGTGCAAATGGACAGTGTAGATTTGGTGCTGACTGCAGTCGTAGGATACTGCGGACTTCTACCAACCATCAAAGCCATTGAAGCAGGCAAGAACATAGGACTTGCCAATAAAGAAACGCTAGTAGTTGCTGGAGAGATAATCACCACATTGGCAAGAGAGAAGGGCGTAAATATTTACCCGATTGATTCTGAGCACTCGGCTATTTTTCAATGTTTGGTAGGCGAATTTCACAACCCAATAGAAAAAATATTTTTAACTGCTTCAGGCGGACCGTTCAGGGGAAAGGATACTGCGTTTTTATCAAAAGTTACCAAGGCGCAAGCGCTGAAACATCCGAATTGGGATATGGGCGCAAAAATAACCATTGATTCGGCTTCGTTGATGAATAAGGGTTTAGAGGTAATAGAAGCCAAGTGGCTGTTTAACCTGGAGGCATCGCAGGTGGAGGTGGTGGTGCATCCGCAATCGATCATCCATTCGATGGTGCAATTTGAAGATGGCTCCATAAAAGCGCAACTCGGGCTGCCTGATATGCGTATTCCTATACAATTTGCATTAAGTTATCCCGAAAGGTTGAAATCTAACTTTCCAAGGTTTAACTTTGCCGACTATCCTTCTTTGGATTTTGAAAAGCCCGATGTGGAAACTTTCAGAAACCTAGGTTTGGCGTTTGACTCATTGGAAAAAGGTGGCAATATGCCGTGCATATTGAATGCTGCCAATGAAGTAGTAGTGGATGCATTTTTGAAAGATAAAATTGGTTTTTTGGGAATGTCTGATGTGATTGCAGCGTGTATGGAGAAAGTTACTTTCATTCAAGCACCAACTGTAAATGATTATATCAAGACAGACCATGAGACCAGAAGAAGAGCACAAGAATTAATTTAAAACACAATTAGACATCATTAACATAAAGATAAAATGGACGGATTGATAATGACAGCCCAATTGATTTTGGCACTCTCAATTTTGGTGGGAATTCATGAGTGGGGGCATATGATTGCCGCAAAAATGTTTGGCATGAAGGTGGAAAAATTTTCTATAGGCTTTCCCCCTAAAGTATTCAGTGTTACATATGGAGAGACAGAGTATTCTATTGGGGCGATTCCATTGGGAGGGTTTGTGAAAATAGCAGGCATGATGGATGAGTCGTTAGACACAGAAAATCTTTCTAAAGAACCTGAACCGTGGGAATTTAGAGCAAAGCCTGTTTGGCAACGATTGATAGTGATGCTAGGTGGGATTATTATGAATGTACTGCTCGGAATTCTTATTTTTAGTATGATGACTTTTGTATATGGAGAGTCATATATTGCCAAAGAAGAATTAAATAAATATGGTATTGTGCCCTCCGAATTAGCAAAGGAATTGGGCTTTAAAACAGGAGATAAAATAGTGAAGGTGAATGGGAAAGATTATGACAAACTTGCAGATTTAGAGGGAGGCAATGTGCTTTTGGCAGATAATCATTACTACGAACTGGAAAGAGCTGGAGAAATTATTAGGATTGATATCCCCAAGGGGTTATTAAATAAAATGTCTGAAAAAAAGAATCAAGGAAGGTTGTTTGGGCCAATTACACCTTTTAAAGTAGGAATGGTTTCTCCAGGAACGGGAGCGTCTAATGCAGGGTTAGCGGTAGGAGATTATATTGTTAACCTTGATGGGAAAGAAATAAATTATTTTCACGAGTTACAAGCAGTTTTAAGCCAAAGTAAAGGCAAAGAAATAGCCATGAAATATAAAAGAGAAGGAACAATACATGATGTAATGGCACATATTGATGAAGATGGCAAGCTAGGATTTATCGTTGAGAGTCTTCTTATCCCATCACATAATGAATATGGTTTTTTTGAATCATTCCCTGTGGGAACAGCGAAAGCATTTTCGGTGATTACGACACAACTAAAGGCATTTGGAAAAATGTTTACTGGAGAACTTTCCTTTCGTAAATCTATTGGTGGGCCGATAGAAATCGCTCAAATGTATGGAGGTACTTGGGTTTGGGCTAAGTTTTGGGGAATGACTGGGCTTTTGTCAATGGTATTGGCATTTATGAACTTGCTGCCAATTCCTGCGCTGGATGGTGGACATGTGATGTTCCTTACGTACGAAGCAGTGGCAGGAAGACCACCAAGTGATAAATTTTTAGAAATTGCGCAGAAAATAGGCATGGTGCTGTTATTAAGTTTGATGGCTTATGTTATCCTGAACGGTTTGTATAAGGTTATATTTTTATAAAACGTAATTGGAGTTCTTCTAAGAGAAGAATATGAAATGGAACGCAACCCTATACGATAATTCACATGATTTTGTATCAAAGTACGGAGAGGGAATACGCTCCTACTTACAGCCTAAACATGGAGAAACAATCCTCGATTTAGGCTGTGGCACTGGTGATTTGACACATAAAATATTTCTTTCGGGGGCAAAGGTAATAGGTGTTGATGCTTCGGCTGAAATGATTGATGAAGCAAAATCTAAGTTTCCTGCGGTAGAATTTCACTGCATGGATGCTACGGCGCTGCAATTTGACATAAAATTTGATGCTATTTTTTCTAATGCTGTGCTGCACTGGATTCCTGAAAAAGAAAAAGTGATAGAAAGCATGAACTCCTGCCTGAAAGAAGAAGGAAGAATTGTTCTTGAGTTTGGAGGAAAAGGAAACGTAGGAGAAATGCTTAAAGCGCTGAGAACGAGCCTTACAAAAAGAGGTCTTCATGATAATGCGGCTGTTGATTTTTGGTATTTCCCTTCCATTGGTGAGTATTCAGTGGAACTTGAAAAACAGGGATTTAGCGTAATCCATGCGGAGCATTTTAACCGACCAACACCTTTAAAAGGCAAGCAAGGTATGAGGGATTGGTTCTTAATGTTTGCGGATTATTTTTTTGAAGGAATGTCAGAAGCTGATATGGAAGAAATTTTAGAGGAAGTTCAAAAGAACTTAGAAAGGACCCATTTGAAAGACGAGGTTTGGGTTGCTGATTATAAGCGAATTAGAATTGTGGCGGTTAAAAAAAAGAGTTGAGTTCTAATTTATATAGCATAAATAAGGACATATGCAAACCTTGGTTATTTGGTAAATTTTCAATGTAGAAATGATTCAATGCTATAATTGCTATATTCAATCATTAAAGAATTAGATCATCCTCTCATTTTTGAGGTTTAGGAAGCTAAAAAAGTAACGAAAAGCGGTCTTACCTAGCACTTAACCAAAAAAAGTAATGTCTGCAAATGTTATAGCACCTGTAAAACGTTATTATGTATATGTATAATTACGAAATTATAAGAAAATGTAATTATGTATATACATAATTACGAAAATGAAAAAAAACGTAATTATAAATCCTTATATTTACGTTTAGTTTTACAAAATGTATATGGATTTAAGGGATTTCACTTCCAGTAAGTATAACAGGCAAATAGAATACCAATCTTATTCTCCTGAAAAGATTAACCATAATTGGATTATTTCTTCGCCCGGCGTAAATAAATTATTGGCAGAGGCAAACCGATTGATAGGAGAGTTAAATGCGTTTTCTCAAATCATTCCAGATGTTGATTTTTTTATTGAAATGCATATTTTGAAAGAAGCTACAACCTCAAGTAGGATTGAGGGGACAAAAACGAATATGGAGGATGCTTTGATTGAAGAAACAGATGTCAATCCTGAAAAAAAAGATGACTGGGCTGAGGTGCAGAATTATATTGCGGCGATTAATACTTCAATTAAAGCACTAGAAAACCTACCGTTATCTAATCGCCTACTAAAACAAACTCATAAAACTCTTTTATCTGGCGTAAGGGGGAAGCATAAAGTGCCTGGAGAATTTAGAACGAGTCAGAATTGGATAGGAGCGACATTAAAAAACGCCATATTTATTCCTCCCCATCATACGGAGGTTATGGGATTAATGAGTGATTTGGAGGCATTCATTAATGACGAGAGATATCAGATACCGCATTTAATAAAAATAGCAATTGCACATTATCAATTTGAAACCATTCATCCATTTTTGGATGGAAATGGAAGGCTAGGAAGGCTGTTAATAACGTTGTATTTGGTAAGTACTGAAGTACTCAAAAAGCCCTCACTTTATTTGTCAGATTTTTTTGAGAAGCATAAAAGCTATTATTATGATAATTTAATGGCAGTAAGAACTACAAATAAACTGGAGCAGTGGGTAAAATTCTTTTTGGAAGGAGTCATAGAAACTTCGAAGGGATCAATTCAAGTCTTTAAAGATATTTTAGCTTTAAAAACTAAAATTGATATGGAAAAACTACCACAGTTGGGAAGTAGGACTGCTCAGGGACAAAGGCTCGTTAACTACTTATATCAAACACCGATTAGTAGTGCATCAAGAATTTCAAATCTATTGCAAGTTTCAACTCCTGCTGCCAACAGATTGATTAAACGAATGGTGGAGTTAGATATATTGGTAGAATTGACAGGCTACAAAAGAAATAGAAAGTTTATGTTTAAGGAATACTTTGATATCTTTCAATCAAAGTAGTAATTAAAATTGTATTTAATAAACCTTAGTAATTTCAAACTCAACTCTACGGTTGAGTTTTTTGTTTTCAGCAGAGGTTTCTTCCACGATTGGTTTGGAGCTGCCATGCCCGATGGCTTTGATACGTGATTGGTCTATTTTTCCAAAATAGGTTAAGTATTCCATGATTGCCGCTGCTCTATCTTGTGATAGAATTCGATTGGCTTCTGCGTCTCCATCTGAGTCAGTATGCCCTGATATGGTCAAGTCAAATTCCGGATGATCCCACATAAAATCAGCGATTTTGTTCAAATCATCAAACATTTCAGTTTTTATTTCAGATTTTCCGTTGTCAAATTCTACCGATTCAAATTCTAGTTTTCCTGCAAACGTATTCACTTTTCGGTCAAACTTCACATCGCCATCCATGTAGAAAAGCTCTTCGATTCTGAAAAAATCCTCACCGTGGATAATCAACAGATAATTGTTATTATTAATCAAATTAAAGCTAAAGGAGCCATCTGGACGTAAAAATTTGGGCGCTACTTCTACACCTTTGTCCAGGTCTATGATAGATACAATTCCTTGTAGAGGTTTATCCGTTCCTTGCTCTCTGAGTGAACCTTCCAGTCGGGCAGTCGCCTCAGGGTGTGCGCCCATCGGTAATGGAAAAGAAAACAAATCTAAATTTGCTAAGTCCACGTCAATTGACTTGGCATAGTATAAATTCTTTGAGGCAGCATCTATCGAAAAATAATATTCACTGCCTTTATCATTAACCAATGGTCCGATATTGAGTGGTTCGCTCCACGTATTTCCTTTTTGATAGGACTTATAAATATCATAATCACCAAAATTCAGTAGCTGCCCATTTGAACTGAAATACAAGACATTTTGCATGGGATGATAGAATGGACTCACCTCATTTTTTTGAGTATTGATGACAGGCCCCATATTTTGTGCTTTTGACCATGCACCTTTTTTGGTTTTATAAGTATAGTAAATATCAGACAAGCCAAACCCTGAAATTCTGTCGGAGGCGAAAAACAAGGTATCTTCGGAATGCGATAGTGACGGTTGTGAGTCCCATGAGTCGCTGTTGACAAGTTCGCCTAGATTTTTGATATTTCCCCAAGTGCTGTCGGCTTGCATTTCTGCCACATACAAATCGCAATTTCCATAAGAGTCAGGGGCATTGCACCTAGCAAAGTAAAGTGTATTTCCGTCTTTGGACAGACATCCCGAGCCTTCATTATATTTTGTATTTATATTTTTTAATGGAGCAGCCTTTCCCCAAAACCCATCGGATCCTCTGGCGAAAAACAGGTCTTCGTTTACTTTGGTCTCAAGGGCATTATGTACCCTATTTCTTTTTGAAGTGAAAAGCAAAGTGTTTTCATGTCTGCTTATAGTTGGACCATAATCTGCATGTTCTGAATTGATATGCTCCCCCATATTTAGCAAAACACCCCTTGGTGGAATCAGTGTGTCCACCTGCTTTCGGAATTCAACCAATTCGTAATAGTGATCTAAAGACACATAATAATCCTTTTCATTGACCCGTAAAGAGTCTAGGTGAATGGAGATTTTCTTTAAATCCGTTTTTTCCCTTAAGTGCTTGAGTACTAGCTGATAAACTTTTTTTGACTTGTATTTATTGCCATTTAACTCTGTCAGTTGTGCATATCTCCACAGCCAATACGTATCTTTTCTGAAATTTTCAATCCCAAAATTCGAAATATAAACTTCCAATGGCTTGTATAATTCCTTCCATTTTTTGGCATTATTAAGCTTTTCAATAGTCCTTAACTTCTTTCTGTCAGTGTAATAGGTTGTTTTGTTGATATTTTTAAACTCAACTGGAAAGTAAGATAAAGCTGATTTTGTGGTATCTTCAAGTTTGGGTAAAGTCAATCCTTTTCTTTTTTTCTTTTGCGAAAAAGAGGAGAAACTGACTAGTAGAAAGCCTAAAATGAATATTATTTTAATGTATTTATTCCTAACCATTTGGCGGTTGAGTGCATATATTCTGCTAAAATGCTACAAGTTTTGTATTAAAACAAAGCATTTTTGGCATATAAATTACTTTGGTACAATACTTGACTAAATACTAGTTCGCAGAAAATGGCGATTTTTTAAAAAAAAACGTGTCATATTGACATACGGAAGAGAAGAAATAATATGGAAGACAGGAATATATTTTTGGATAATATCATTTTATCAAACATAGGAGACGAGGATTCAGGTGAGCTGATACAAATAATCAACCCGGAGGAGGATCAGGAGTTGGATAACGTCCCAAATGAATTGGCAATATTGCCGTTGAAAAATACCGTTTTATTTCCAGGGGTAATCATTCCAATTACGATTGGCAGAGAAAAATCTGTAAAACTGGTAAAGGAAGCGTACAAAGCGGAACGGATAATTGGAGTGGTGGCTCAAAAAAATCAAAACATTGAGGATCCTGGAAAAGGAGAAATACACAAGATAGGAACGGTTGCTAAAATTATAAAAATGATTGTATTGCCGGATGGTAATACGACGATAATTATCCAAGGGAAGCAGCGATTTGAAATAGATAAAATCATACAGGAGAACCCTTATATGAAAGCAACTTTCAAAACGCTGAAAGAAAAATTCCCAAAAGAGAGCAACAAGAACCTAAAGGCAATGATGCAGTCGTTGAAAGATGCGGCACTTAAAATATTAAAACTAAACCCTGAAATACCTCAGGAGGCAAAAATTACCCTTGAAAATATTTCTAGCCCTAGTTTTTTGACACATTTCCTTTCTTCAAATCTCAATGCGGGTGTTGCTGACAAGCAAAAACTACTGGAAATAAATGATGGTGTAAAGCGGGCGACCGTACTGTTAGAGTTTATGCTGAAGGAAATTCAAATGCTGGAATTAAAGTATGAAATCCATAGCAAGGTGCACACTGATATTGATGCGCAACAGCGAGATTATTTTCTGAGACAGCAGATGAAGGTGCTTCAAGATGAGTTGGGACAAGGAGGTTCTGATCAAGAAGTGGAAGACTTAAAAATGCGAGCAGAAAAGAAAAAATGGCCTAAATATGTAAAGGAGCATTTTGACAAAGAGCTCACAAAGATTTTGCGTATGAATCCCATGGCTGCGGAATATCCTGTTGCCATTAACTATGCTGAATACCTAGTGGATTTACCTTGGGATGAATATACAAAAGATGATTTTGACCTTAAAAAAGCGCAAAAAATATTGGACCAGGATCATTTTGGTTTGGAAAAAGTAAAGGAGAGAATCATTGAGTATTTGGCAGTATTGAAATTGAAGAATGACTTGAAAGGACCAATTCTTTGTTTGTACGGCCCTCCAGGAGTAGGGAAAACATCTCTCGGAAAATCCATTGCCAAATCACTGGGTAGAAAATACGTGAGAATGTCGCTAGGAGGAGTGCATGATGAAGCAGAAATAAGAGGGCATAGAAAAACATATATCGGTGCAATGCCTGGAAAGATAATTTTGAATTTGAAAAAAGCAAAATCATCTAATCCTGTTTTTGTATTGGATGAGATAGACAAGGTGAACTCTGATTTTAGAGGTGACCCATCTTCAGCATTACTGGAAGTGCTTGATCCTGAGCAGAATAGCACCTTTTCAGATAATTATTTGGAGGTAGATTATGATCTTTCGAAGGTTCTTTTTGTAGCGACTGCAAATTCTTTGGGAAGTATCCAACCAGCATTGCGTGACAGGATGGAAATCATAGAAATTAATGGCTATACCTTAGAGGAAAAAGTACAAATAGCTAAAAAGCATTTAATTCCAAAGCAAAGAAAGGAGCATGGATTAAAGGCAAAGGATGTTGCTTTTGATATAAAATCAATTCAAAAAATTGTTAGTGGGTATACAAGAGAATCTGGTGTGCGGGGTTTAGAAAGGAAAATTGGTTCGGTGATTAGAAATATTGCCAAATCAATTGCCATGGAAGAAAAGTACAGTAAGAAAATCACAGAAAAAGAGGTTATAAAAATACTTGGCTCAGAGATTTTTGACAATGAGCTGTATCAAGACAATGACATGGCGGGTGTGGTGACAGGACTTGCTTGGACGTCTGTAGGCGGCGAGATACTATTTATTGAATCGAGCGTTAATAGAGGGAAGGGAAAATTGACACTATCGGGGCAGTTAGGTGATGTCATGAAGGAATCGGCAGTAGCGGCACTATCCTATTTGAAATCAAATGCTGAAAAATTGAATATTAATTATAAGGTATTTGATAATTATGATTTGCATATCCATGTACCTGCAGGTGCGGTGCCGAAAGACGGGCCATCGGCAGGTATAACTATGCTTACCTCTATTGCTTCTATTTTTACACAAAGAAAAGTGAAAGGTAAACTGGCGATGACGGGTGAAATAACGTTGAGAGGGAAGGTGTTGCCTGTAGGTGGAATCAAAGAAAAAATGCTGGCAGCAAAAAGAGCAGGAATCAAGGAAATTATTCTTTGCAAGAAGAACAAAAAGGACATCGAAGAGATTAGTGAAAACTATTTGAAAGGGTTGAAATTTCATTTTGTTGAGAATGTGGAAGAGGTTTTAGAAATTGCTTTACTCAAAGCAAAAGTCAAAAACCCAACAGAATTTATAATTGAGGAGATACTAAAAAAGTGATATAAATAGGTAAATGCAACAACGGCTTTTAATATTCATCTTAATGCTACTTTGCTCGCTACAAGCCATGGCGCAAATTGGTGGGCAGCGGTCATTTGAGTTTTTGAATGTGCCAGGAGATGCTAGAACAGCAGCCCTTGGAGGTGTGAGTGTAGCCCAACCAACCGAAGATGTTAATGCATTCTTCAATAACCCTGCACTACTGGATAGCACAGTAAGCAACCATGCCACATTGAGCTATTTGGCATATTTGGGAGGTGTCAAGTTCTCAAATTTGGCATACGCAAAGACCTTCGAGCGATATGGCACCTGGGCGTTTGGATTGAAATATTTGAATTATGGAAAAATTACTTCATATGATGAGTCAGGATTTGAATTAGGTGATTTTAATGCCAATGAATTGGCTGTTGTGATTGGACATAGTAGAAACTCTGGTAACTTCAGCATTGGCGGAAATTTGAAGTTAGTATTGTCTAATATTGCTTCAAATAAAGCAAATGCAGTATTGCTTGATATTGGCGGTGCATTTAAGCATCCTGAAAAGGATTTCGTCATTGGGTTAGTAATAAAGAATATTGGGTTTTTAATTAAGGATTATAGCGAAACTGCAAATACTACCTTACCGTTTGATATTCAACTAGGAGTGAGTATGAAGCCTGAGCATATGCCAATTAGGCTATCAGCTACTGCTTATAATTTGTACAAAGGTGACATTGCTTTTTTTGATGCAAATAGTAACATCGGAAGAGACAATACTGACAACGAGCCTGGAATAGGTGATAAAATTTTCAGACATTTTGTATTTGCGGTGGCGTTTGAGCCAAGTAAAAATTTTAATTTTAGAATAGGATATAATCACTTGATGCGGCGTGAACTTAGATTAGAAGAAATATCAGGAGGCTCTGGCTTTTCAACAGGTTTTATGTTTAGA
>Ga0256840_1002297_pt1 | contig 17008 bp, 16 predicted proteins | sample 355202metaG_FD_185969 | JGI IMG/M metagenome (GOLD analysis project Ga0256840, IMG submission 185969) | Hydrothermal vent microbial communities from Mid Atlantic Ridge, Atlantic Ocean - 355-202 | ecosystem: Environmental > Aquatic > Marine > Hydrothermal vents | place: Atlantic Ocean: Mid... | reverse complement strand
CTTCATCTTGAGTTCCAAAGGTTTTACTAGAAAGATTGATTTTGTTAAAACTTGGCATTTGCGCAATATTGATAGCTAATTCTTCTATGTTTCCTCGTAATGTTTTAGAATAGTTCTCTATACCTAAAGAGATGATGAAATGCCATACATCTACTACTTCAATTTGAAGATTCTCCCAATCAGGCTCTGCATCTATATCTTTCCAATGTTTCCATGAAAAGCTATCTACCATCTCCGCACACTCCATATAGATGCATCGTGGCCAATTTATAGTTTTACCATTTTTCGTTATCCCATCAATCCATTTTTCCCCATTGGTTGCATCATTTAACTGATTTTGCAATTGAAGCATTAAAAGTATCTTATCCATATCACTTCCCTTTTAATTTATTTACTAAATTATTTTATGTATTGTATCAAATTATGATAAAATTCACCTCATGAAGAGAATCAACTGTAGAAGATGTAAATACTACTTTGTAACCTGGCAAACAAATCAACCCCATGGGTGTAAGGCATACGGCTTTAAATCAAAGGCAATTCCCTCACTGATGGTATTTCAAAGTAGTGGAAGTCAATGTTCGCTTTTTTCACTCAAGCAACCTTCTAGCTAGGACTTTTCCAAATAATTTTCTTACCAAAACCAAGCCTATTATCAGTCAATTTAAAATAATCAATCTCTATTTGCCATAACTTTGGTTGCATAACCATACTTGCGGGAAAAGTTTTAAAATATAATGAAGACAAAACTGTGTTGTTTAATAATATCAGCTTACCGCGAAACTGTAAACCTTGAATTTTACCAATAGTTTTAGTTTCTAGGACTACACTACCTGCGACATTATTATGTTGGAGTATATTTTGTATATGGGAAGTATCATCACTGCTAGCGACTATAAATGAAATACTCTTAGCATCATAGGCATAAAAGAGATTGCAGACACTTAGTTCATGCCCATTTGATGTGGCTAAACTAAGCACATGGTGTTTGTCTAAAAAAGTTTCAATCTTTTTTAGACTAGTTTGCATTAAACCTTAAAAAGATAGTCCTCTATCCCCTCAGCATCTGTTATATCTCTTTTTTCTAACATCATATTGGATGTTTCATCATTTTTCAATGTATCATATATATCATGAGCACTAAACATATTATAGTAACTTTTTAAAAAATCTATCAATGTCATAAAATTGTCTTGTTCTTTTGTGCTAGTTGCTCTAAAGGCTTTAAACTCACCCCAGTCTATATTTCTAACCATTTTCTTCCCTACTTTTGAGTGCAGACTCTAACTGCGAAATAATTTGTAATATTTTAACAGAAGATACAGCAAAATTCAAGCGCATAAAGCCACTTCCCTCTTTTGAAAAACTAAGTCCTGCATTAAGACCAAGCTTAGCATCCTCAATAAAAAACTTTCTTAATTTTTTATTGTTTAATCCCATTGCTCTACAATCTAACCATGCTAAGTATGTAGCCTCTATAGGGGTTAATTTTATATACGCTGGATATCTTGCGCACAGCTCTTTTAAAGCTGTGTAATTACTATACAGATGATCTTTTAATTGTTCTAACCAATCATCTCCATACCTATATGCAGCTTCAAAACTAACATGACTCAGGGTTGCACCTTGAGCAAAATGTATCTGATTATAGACTTTTAAAAACTTCTCTCTTAAGGCTTCATTTGCTATAGCTACACTACTCATTGCAAAACCTGCCATATTAAAAGTTTTGCCGACACCTATGGCAGTTATAGTTATGTTCTTAGCATCATCACTTAATGATGCAAAAGGTATATGCTTATTTGGAGCATAAACTAAATCTGAATGTATCTCATCTGAAAATACTACGATATCATTCTCAAGACAAATTTCTAAGATCTCCTCTAATTCCTCCCTACGCCAAACACGTCCAACGGGATTATGGGGTGAACACAAAAGAAGTAATTTTGTCTCTTTATCTATCTTTGACTTTAAGTCCTCGAAATCAAAACTATAGGAGCCATCTTCCTCTTGCTTGAGTTGGTTTTTTAAAAGCTTTCTATCGTTGTGCACGACACTATGAAAAAAAGGTGGATAGACTGGAGTTTGCACTATCACCTTATCACCCACTTCACTAAAAGCATTGATGCATACACTCATAGATGCTACTACAGAGTGAGAGTAAAGCAATTCCTCTTCTTTAATCTCTATCTTATGATGTCTCTTCATCCATTGTATTTGCGCTTGCCATGTGGAAGATGGCACTTCTTCATAACCCATAATCGGATGCTCAAGCCTTTTTTTTACAGCTTCAAAAACAAATGGCGGTGTATTTATATCCATATCAGCTACCCATACAGGGTTCACATCATCAGTGCCAAACAACTCTTTTCTTAGCGTGTACTTCTCTGCATTTGTATCCTTCCTGCAGGCTGAAGTGCTAAAGTCGTATATTATTTTTTCACCCACACACTCACCTCACTTATGGTATGCTGATACTTTCTACTCGTCTCTTTTATTACAAATTCTAAATCTTGAGTATGTACTAAGTTAAATTTCTCTTCTAGCAGTTTTTGAAGCGTTTGCAAAGTTTTTACTTCTCTAGCATCATCATCTTTATAGCCCCCAAGCCAGAACTCTTTTGATGTCGATTCCTCTTGCCATGTGTATGGACTCGTGAGTATCAAAACACCATCTTTATTTAACCTATCACTCACATTATCTAAAAAAAGTCTAGGATTGTAAAGTCTGTCTATAAGATTTGTTGCTAAAATCATATCGTACTCTTTAAATGTAGGTTTTAAGTTACAAGCATCACCTTGCCAAAATTCTACCTTATCTTTTATGCCTTCATATCCTAAGTCTATGATGCTAAGCTTGTTTTTAGAAGTAAGCTCCCCTTCAGTTTTTGAATTCCAAGCTACACTACCATTCTCTTTAAGGCTCGATCCAACTCCCACAAAGCGTACAGAAAAGTCTATCCCCTCCACCTTATCAAAAGTTTTTGCCAACTCAAACGAGGCACGACCTGTTGCACATCCTAAGTCAAGTGCTTTTGTAGTGTTATTTGTAAACTCAGTAGCTATTTTTGCACACTCTATTGCAAAATTTTTCACACCAAAATTTTCTTTACCATATTGAAATTCACAGTATTGTGACACAAGAGCATCACTCTCATAAATATCGCCATCACTCTCTTCTATCACCTGTGGTACTACATATCGAAAACCTGCATTTTGGTAAAAATGTCTCCGAAAAGCATAACGGGAATCTTTCATGATTAAGTTCCCACTACTCGCCCATGAGGAGCCTAGTATAAGAGCATGCTTCTCATCAAAAGTCGGGACTGTAAAGTCATCATAAGCAGGATGCACATCAAAACCCTCAAAGGGTCGCATTGGTGTTCGAGACCATTGCCATACATTTCCAACTACATCAAATATACCATTAAACTCAAACTTATCCACTGGACATGAGCTTGCTATCTTAAAATTTATATTTGCCTTCGTATCACTTTGCATATCAGATATTCCAGCCATTTTACACATCGCCTCATACTCAGCTTCACTTGGCAGTGTATAGTTGATTCCATCACGTTGCGTAATATAATTACAAAAGGCTTCAGCCTCTAAAGCATTGACATCTACAGGAAAGTTTTGTGGCATCTTTATCTTTGAACTCAGTGTTCTATAGAGATACTCACCATCTTCATAAATCCAAAAATGCGGATAAGTAGCCTTAGTAATCTCTAAGAACTTCAAACCCTCTTCACTCCAATACTCCTCTTTTTTATAACCACCATCTTGGACAAACTCTAAAAACTCTGCATTAGATACAAGGTATTTTGAAACTTTAAAGGATTCTACTTTTTGTTCGAAAATTCCATATTCGTTATCCCAACCATAATACTCATCACTCATATGCTTACCAAGTTCTACCTCACATGCTTCAACTTCAACAAGAGAATTTTGCGGGGCATCACCATATTCTAAACACTCGTTAAAGACCTCTGTTTTTTTTATAAACTTTAAAGGCATCTGTCGATGAAGTACAGCAGAAGTCTCTATGTGTATACGTTCATGTTCTATCCCCATTAGTATGATCCATAAGGGTGATTCAAAATCAATAGGTAAAGATAAAGGGAGAGTATCTATAAGATGAAGCACTAACTCTTTAACCTTTTGCCTATACTCACGCACCTCATCTATACTTGGCCAACTATAATGTGATGACTCCATATCATCCCAGCTCATCTCATCTACACCTACAGCAAAAATTGACTCAAAATTTGGATTAATTCTTTCATCGATTACTTGCATCATTACAAGTTTATTCACAAAAAAAGTTGCTGTATGCCCAAAGTAAAAAATCATAGGGTGACGGGTGAGTTCACTTTTTTTATAAAAGACTTCATCATCTTTAAGGACTTCAAACATTTTCTCATAGAGGGCATAAGTATTTAAAAAGTACTCTTTTATCTCTTTTCTTTTTTTATCTGCTGAGTCACCTGTTAGTTTAGGAGGATAGATACTTAGTTTACTCAAAAAAATTTCCTTTATGGGTCTTTAATTTACGATACAATATTATATGCAAAAATATCAAATAAAACTCTTTTTTAGCTCCAAAACAGATGGCAACTTAGCATTTCATGTCAATGATGCTAAAGAAAGTGTGATACAAAATCATCAAGTACTCGCTCAAAAACTAGGCTATGACTTCAACAAACTAGTACATATGAAACAGATACATTCAGATATAGTCCATAGAGTTACAGATGCAGATAACTTCAATAACCCTCCAACTTGTGATGCTTTAGTAACAAACAAAAAACATATCCCTCTTATGGTTATGGTAGCTGACTGTACACCTGTCATCTTACATGATTCTAAGAATGGCGTTATAGCAGTTGCTCATGTTGGAAGAGCTGGTGCATTTAAAAACATTCTCAAAAACACTCTTAATGTAATGCTAAAATATTTTAACACTAACATAAAAGATATATACATTACGATAGGGCCAAGCATAGGTTCATGTTGTTACGAGGTAGGTTCTGAAATAGTTGATGAAGTAAAAAAGCTTCACTTAACGTATGCCATAGAGAAAAAAGAAAAAAAAACCTACCTAGATATTGCTAAAATTATCCATCGACAATTAAATGAGCAAGGTATCTCAATAGATCATATAATAGAGTCTAATGAGTGTAATTGTTGTAAAAAAGAAAAATATTTTTCCTACAGAGCATCACCAAAAACTGGTCGTTTTACAGGTGTGGTTTACCTTATTTAAGCAACTATATAGTCCAAGTTACTTTGTAAAAGTTTATACTCTCTATGGTTTATAATTCCTGTAGAATATAGTTTCGTAAGTTCAGGTAGTCTTTTAATTTTAGCTTTTTCAAACTCTTTTTTACGTTGTATTTCAGCTTTTCTCTGCTCTAATGGATTCTTTTTTTCAAAAGATTTTGCATGTTTTTTTGATAATATAAAAGATATAATATACATAGTTACAAACATTGCAAAAAATCCTATAGCTTGCATATAGACTGCTTCATTTTCCATAATAATTCCTTTTTCTAGTTCAGGAATTATATCTTAGGTAAATTGTTATAAAATTTTGTTTTTAAAGTAATATAAAAAACTAAGGCTTCACTACTTTTGCTAATTGTTTTGGAAGTATTCCTAAAGACTCTTCAACTAATTTCGTATTTCCATGAGTTATAAACTTATCTCCATACTCAAAACTTACAACTTCTACATCCAATACTTTTTCACTTGCTAAAAACTCAAGTATTGCAGAAGCAACACCACCTGCCTTTGAAGAATCTGAAAATACATACCATTTTTTATGTTGTATACTTAACTCTTGAAGCATCCTAGTATCTAAAGGTTTTACAAAACGTAAATCTAAGATACTTACTTCTTCATCTAAAAGTTCAGCTGTCTCATAGGCACGTCCAACACCATTACCATAACCTATAAAAAGAAGATTACTTTCATTGCTACGGAGTAATTGAGATTTTGCTAATTCGAATTCTACTGAATCTGGTAAAGAAGTTGGTATAAAAGAACCTCTAGGATATCTTAAAGAACATGGATGTTCATACTTTTCGGCAAATGCCATAGCTTGGTGAAATGATTTCTCATCACGTGGAGCAAAAAGAGTCATATTTGGAATAGCACGTAAAAAAGATATATCAAATACACCTTGATGAGTTTCACCATCTTCACCGACAATTCCAGCACGATCAAGTGCAAAAACAACAGGTAAATCCATCAGACACGTATCATGGATAACTTGGTCATATCCACGTTGCAAAAAAGTCGAATAAATGGTACAAAAAGGTTTAAAACCCTCTTTTGCTAAGGCACTCATAGAAGTCACTGCATGCTGTTCTGCAATAGCTACATCCCAAAAACGCTCTGGGAATTCTTCCATTAATTCTTTCATACCTGTTCCACTAGGCATCGCTGCAGTTGCTCCAACAATTTTCTCATTTTTACGTGCTAAATGAAGGAGAGCTTCTGTAAAAATTTGAGTTGCACTTTTTGCAGATGATTTTTTAAGTGAGCTACCATCACTTACATCAAAAGGGGATACCCCATGCCATTTTTCTTCTTTACCTTCTGCAATCTCATAACCCTTACCTTTTAAAGTTTGAGCGTGGACTATTACTGGTTTTTTAAGATTTTTTGCAAGCTCAAGTATTTCTATAAGTGACTTCATATCATGCCCATCTACGGGACCAATATACTCTATCCCCATCTCTTCAAACATAATACCCGGAGTTATAAGCTTTAAAGATTCTTCAAATTTTTTCGCCATATAACGAGCACCCTCACCAAAGTTATCGACGAAGTTTTCAGTGTGTTTTTTAAACTTTTGATAAAATGATCCAGCCATCACGGACGAAAGCATCTTCGATAAGGCTCCTATAGGTTTAGCTATAGACATCTCATTATCATTTAAAATAATGACCATTGGGTACTTTCTATCACCTAACTCATTGAGTGCTTCGTAAACCATACCAGCAGTCATACTTCCATCGCCTATCATTACAACAGGGACACGTGAATCACTTTCACCTTTGAGAGCTATAGCTTTTGCAGCCCCTACTCCCAACGAGATTGAGGTAGAACTGTGTCCAGCTACAAAGTAATCATAACTGCTTTCACTTGGTTTTGTATATCCACATAAACCGTTAAACTCTCTTAAAGATTCAAACTCATCCCATCTGTTAGTCAAAAGTTTATGGGCATAAGATTGATGAGATACATCAAAGATAAATGGATTAACCTTAGCATCAAATACTTTATGCATAGCTATAATTAACTCTGTAGCCCCCAAGGTTGAACTAAGATGTCCACCATTTTTACTCACAACTTCTAAAATTCTTTCTCTTACATCTGCACAAAGAGATTCTAGTTCTTTTATGTCTAATGATTTTACATTTATATCAATTTTATTCACTTAATGCTGCTCTCTTTACTCTTTGAAATCTTTTAGATATTTGTGCATCTATATTACCGGCATCACTTAAAACTATGACACCACCTTCGCTAACAGCTGAATCTGAAAGAATTTCAACATGCTTGAGAGAACCTACATGAGAGGAGACCTCTCCATGGTCTTTAGGGTTCACTTTTAAAGTTATTTTAGAAGCATTTTGAAGCTCCTTTATCAATTCATCTGATAATAGTTTTGCTATTTCAGAAGAATTTTCATTTATCTCTATTTTTATAACTTCCTTAGATATATCAAGGGCAGCATCTACTAAATGTGCCTTTATACCTTCTAGGGCAACTTCAAACTGTGCTGCACTGGCTTCAAGGGTAGATACTGAGGCTGAAAATTGATGAAGACCATTCTCAAAACTTTGTTCATTTGTTTCTTTGGCTTTTTTCAAGCCCTCTTCTACACCCTCTTTAAAGGAGCTCTCTTTAAGAGTTTGAAGTTCCTTTTTATGCTCATCCGTCATATCTTCTAGCTTCATTTGTAGTTTGATAAAGTTAGAACTCATCTCATCAGTTTTTTTCAAAAGTGATTCTATAAGAGAGTCTTTAGAGCCAGTACTTAGACTACTCGAGTCAATATCACCAGTTACTAGAGTTTGAGGTAATTCAAGTTCATTTATTTGAGTATCAGCAGATACATCTTGCTCTTCTTGCGTTAAAACGCTTTCTGCTACCTTAGCATCTGAGCCAATAGGAAATATCTTAAAATTATATTTTTCGGTCGTATGACTCGAGAGTGTACTACTTGAAATAACCTTTGCCAAAACCTAGTCCACCATCTCTTCAGTTGAACCCATCTGGATAACACCTGTTTCAGCAAGTGAATTCACTGATTCAACAATTTTTCTTTGTGCACCTTCAACATCTTTCATTTTTACTGCGCCCATGAACTGCATCTCTTCACTAAATGCCTCTTGAGCACGTTCACTCATTGCTGACATGAATTTTTCTTTTAACTCTTCTGGTGATGATTTAAGTGCTAACATAAGCTCTTTTTTATCAACAGCTTTAAGTATCTCTGTAATAGCATTTTTGTCAAGTGTTGCAATATCTTCAAAGGTAAACATCATCTCTTTAATCATAGTTGCAAGTTCTTCATCTTGTTGCTCAATCTGAGAAAGAGTAGCTTTAGAACTCTTAGCACCAAGTCTGTTGAAGATATCAGCAACCGCACGAGGTCCACCAACCTCTACTTTGTATGATGCTAATGACTCTAGTTTTGATTCTAGTACAGCTGAAACACGCTTGATCACTGATGGTGAAATATCTCCAAGTTTTGCCATCCTCATAGAAACTTCACTACGCAAGTCATCTGGAAAGAAACTAATGGTATCTGCGGCCTCCGTAGAGTCCATATGCGCTAAGATAAGTGCTATAGTTTGTGGATGCTCATTTACAATAAAGTCGGAAAGTTGCTGTGGTTTGATTTTTGAAAGATAAGAAAAGTTTTGTGACTCCTGCATAGATTTTGATAATTTTTCCAAAACTCTTTTTGCCTCATCTGGACCAAGTGTTCTGTAAAGTAATTCCCTTGCATATTCCATACCACCAGCAGTAAGGTACTGACCTGATTGAAATATTGCATGAAATTCCTCGAGGATGGAGGTCGCAACCCCTTTATCTACTGTCTTATCGCTTGCGATATACTTTGAAACTTCCGTAATAGATTCTATATTCATATTTGAAAAAAGTGTAGCTGTAACCTCTTCACCCATTTGAAGAAGTAATATAGCAATCTTTTCTGCCATACTCATCTCATCAAATTGGGCTTGTTGCATTTGATTTAAGTTCATTATTTAGCCTTTGGATTGATAACCATTTGCTCTTCTGTAAGCAAAGTTTGAAGAAGCGATGCTATCTCTTCAGGTTTTTCTTCTGCCATAGTTTTTACCTTTTCTAAGAGTACATCGTATTTAAGTTCATCCTCATTAAAGTTTTCTCCAACACCAAGTTGATCTTCAACTTTTTTACGCATTTGTTGTACTTTCTCAACTAAATCTTCCTCTTCATCATCTTCAATGTTAAGTTCAGGTTTATCAAATTCTTCATCTTCTTTCGTTACTTCAAGCATACGTTCAGCAAATGGAGAGATAACTTTTTTGTAGAGTATGAGTAAAAGAATAAGAACAAATAAGTACTTAAATAGTCCAGAAAAAGGAGCTAGATAAACCTGAGAGAACTCTAGGAACTTATCCACCCCTGTTACTTTGATGATACCTTTTTCTTTTTTAAATTGTAGATTTCTTACAGTGATTAAATCCCCTCTATTTTCATCTATCCCGATAGAACGGCTAACTAATGAACTCAATGCTTCAAGGTCTGTATCTGCTAAGGGTACATATTCTAACTCACCTGTTGTTTCACCCTTGGTATCTAGCGCATTTTTATATTTTCCATCCACTATAACTGCAGCAGTGATACGTTTAATACGTGCAAATTGTGACTTTTTAGTGAGTACAGTTTTTCCAACTTCGTAATTCGTTGTCCCTGTATTTTTTTCATACTTTTGAGAGGCTTGCTTACTTGCTAAACCTTCAACAGGACCAATATTACTTATAGTCCCAGGTACACCTCCAACCTCTGGTGGGGCAAAACCTTCACGTTTTTCTTCACTGATTTGTTCACTTCTTACTACATTTTCAGGGTCAAATGTCTCAGAAGTAGAATTTTGAATAGAAAAATCAAACTCGATAGTTACTTGTGCTACTACTTTCTTATCACCACCTACAAAAGGGGAGATAACATCGATAATTTTCTTTTGTCTCTTTTTCTCCTCTTTGTTTTTAAACTTTTGCTGTACAGCTGAGAGTTCACCCATCTGTGCCATCTCATCTTCATCACCAAGTGTTTCACCATCACCATCTATAAGCATTACATTTGCAGGTGTAAGTTTTGAAACAGCTGCAGAAACAAGATTTTTTATACCTCTAATCTGCTTAGAACTTAATCTTCTATCTTCGAGTATATTTATCATAACAGAAGCTGTTGGTAACACTTGTTTTTCCACAAAAAGAGAATCTTTTGGAAGGGCCAAAGAAACACTAGCACTTTCGATCGGTCCTAAAGATTCAATAGTACGAGAGAGCTCCCCCTCTAGTGCACGAAGATATTTTACATCTTGGTCAAAGGAAGTTTGTCCAAACTCTTGTGTGTCAAAAAGTTCAAAACCTACGCCATTAGAATCTTTTGGAATACCTAAAGAGGCGATGTTTATTCTCTCTTTATAAACAACATTTTTTGGAACTCTGATAATGTTTTGGTCTTCTAGCTTATATGGGATATTATCTTTTTCGAGTTGTTCAATAACTTTCGCCGCATCCGCTGAGCTTAGTGAATCAAAAAGTACCTCGTATCTATCATTAGATTGGTCTTTTGCTGTGTAAACAACTAAAAATATTAAAAATGCAATAATTCCTATTATCGCGGTAGCTATGATAATGCGTTGTTCTTTTGTAAGTTTTGCGTATAAAACTACTAGCTGTGAAAAAAGTACCTTAAAATCCATCTATGTCCCGTTTATTAATTACAAATATTCTGATACTAAAGCAAAAAAACTATCATTTTGCTCCGCTGTACCAACTGTTACTCTTATGGCATTCATCCCGTAACCTGTTAAATCTCTTACAATCATCCCACGCCGTAAAAGACTTTTAGCTATACTCGTTGAATTTTGGTTATTATTAAAGCAAAAAGTAACAAAGTTTGTATAGCTGTTTATTATATCTACTTTTTGCTCTTTTGCAAAATCTTCATAACGTTTCATCTGCTCAAAATTGAGTTTTATACTTTTTTGTACAAAATCACTATCTTCTAAGGCTACACTAGCAGCCTCAAGAGAAAGCGTAGTAATATTAAAAGGTGGGCGTAGTTTATAAAGTTCTTGAATGATTTTTGCACTTGCTATTCCATAACCTATACGCATCCCTCCAAGACCATAAGCTTTTGAAAAAGTACCTAAGTAGATAACATTTTCAAACTCAGCTATAAATTCTTTTGGCTCGACACTCTTAGCATCATCTTTTGCTTTTGCATACTCCATATAGGCGCCATCTACAACTACTAGAGTATCATTATCTATCTTTGCTAAAAAGTTCTTTATATCTTTAGCATCAAGTGCATCACCGGTAGGATTATTTGGCGTACAAATAAAAATAATACTTGGTTTTTCACTCTTATATAATTCATAGAACTCATCTAAATCGTGCTCTTGTGAAGTGGTCTTTATCATCTTTGCACCCACATGTGCACCATAGATATCATACATCGCAAAAGTGACACTATTTGTTAATATTTTTGAATCAGTGTCTGCTTTTGCATGGATTAAAAACTCTATAACTTGGTCACTTCCCGCACCTATAATTAAGTTTTCAACACCTACATCGTAGTGTGATGCTAGGGCATCTTTTAGCTTTATCATTGAGTCATCAGGGTACATTGACATTTTTGATATTATTTTAGATACTGCCTTTTGAACTATAGGGGAACACCCAAGTGGATTTTCATTTGAAGCAAGCTTCACTATATCTTTTGACTCTATTCCAAATTCACGAACAACTAATTCTATAGGCTTACCTGCCTCGTAGGTTTTAATCTCTTGTAATTTTTTATTAAACTTCAATCTCATCACCTTTCACATAAGAACCTAGCCAAGTTATCTCACCCTTGTGCTTCCTTATAACTTTTTGTATATACTCTTCATTTATATGTCCATAAAAATCGATAAAGAACCAGTAACCAAAACCAGATTTAGTTTTAGATGGACGAGATTCTATTTTAGATAAGTTTATCTTAGCATCATCAAAATCTTGTAAAAAATGCACCAATGAACCTGCTTTGACTGCATCTTTTAACTGTACAAAAATTGAAGTCTTATCATTACCACTTATCGCATTTTCAAAATCACTTAAGATGATAAAACGGGTTGAACTTCCAACCTCATCTTCAATGTCGTTAAACATGATAGGTACACCATAAAGTTTTGCGGCAATATGAGAACATATTGCCGCTGAATCCTCTTCAGTAGATGCTAAGATAGCAGCTTTGGCTGTAGACTCTACAGGGATAAGTTCAACATCACTAAGACCATGTTCACTTAAAAATTCTCGGCACTGGCCAAAGCCTTTATCTTTAGAATAAACTTTTTTTATACTGCTTAAGTCTTGAGCCTTTGTTGCAAAGGACATATGAATAGGCATATACAACTCAGCAACAATTTTCACTGAACTGTTTGCAAGTAAGTCGAGCGTCTCCCCAACGATTCCATCACGAGAATTTTCAATTGGAACAACACCAAACTTTGCACGTTTAGACTCAAGTGTTTTAAAAACTGCATCGATAGAACTTAAAGATAAGTACGAACTCATAGCACCAAAACGACTCTCTGCAGCTTGATGTGTAAAACTTCCTTCAGGTCCAAGGTATGCTATGCGCTCAGGGAGTTCAAGATTACGTGAAATCGCAAATAACTCTAAAAACAATGCTTCTATAGCGTCATTATTCAAAAGTCCATTATCCTGTTTATTTTTCTTTTGAAGTCGCTCTATAATCGCTTTTTCCCTCTCTGGTCTATATATAGCACCACCCGTGTCATGCTTTATCTCACCTACTTTTTGCACAACTTTCATACGTTTGTTTAAAAGTTCTAACATCTCGTCATCTATAGCATCTATAGCTATTCTACAATCATCTAAAGTTTTCACATCATCCCTTTATCTAATATATCTTGCATATCACTAAATACTGTGTCTGGCTTTACTCTATCATCTAAAAATGGAACTATCTCTTCTTGTGTCTTATACTTACCACTTGTTACAAAATAAGTATTCATTCCTAACTCTTTTGCTCCACCTAGATCACCTTTAACATCATCACTTATCATAATTATATCTTCAAAACTTACACTGTTGTTTTGAACTCTCAACCTTCGTAGTGCTTCATTATAAAATGCGACACTTGGCTTTCCCACTACATCATAAGAGGCACTTGTAGCAAACTCTAAGAGTTTTAAGATAGCTCCCACTCCGGGGTAACGTTTATTATTTTTTGCATAGATAGAGGTTTCATGCATCCCAACTAAAGAGGCTCCAGCGAGTAAGAAATCTATCATCTGAGCATATTCCTCAGCACTAAAATCCTCTTTAATTGCAAGGAGTATTGTATGAGGATGTTCATAGTCAAGTTTATAACCCATTGTTTCTAAAGTTCTTAAAAAATCTTGCGCACCATAAGCAGCAACACTTTCTTTGCTAACGCGGGATTCTAAAAGCATTAAAGGATCAAGGTACTTTTCATATGTAAAATCAAAACCAATACTTGTTAAATACTCATAAAAATCCCAAGAGGCTTTTTTAGTATTATTTGTAACAATCATATAGGGTATTTTCTTTTCGTTTAATAGACTGATAAACTCTATACTACCAGGGATAGGGCTTTTATCAGCATCACTTATCAAAGTACCTTGCACATCTATAAAATACATATTATTTTACTAAGTCTTTTTCCAAAGCTATGAGGTCTTCAAAACTTTCACGTTGGCGTATCAGTCTATCTTGTCCATTTTCTATAGCTACTTCCGCACTTCTTCCGCGCGTATTGTAGTTACTTCCCATACCAAAGCCATAAGCTCCTGCCGAATGTACTACTAGCAAATCATTATGTTCCAAAAGAGGTAATTCACAATCTTTTGCAAGGAAATCTCCACTTTCACAAACAGGTCCAACAACATCTGCTTTTGAGAAAGCGCTTTTAGCATCACTAATTACTTCTATCTTATGAAACGCATTATAAAGGCTTGGACGCAAAAGATCATTCATAGCACCATCAACTACAGTAAATCTTTTTGCACCATTTTGCTTTTCGTAGAGTACTTTTGTTAAAAAATATCCAGCATTTGCAGTTAAGAATCTTCCTGGTTCACAAATAACTGTAATATCAAGACCTTTGAGAGTTCCTAAAATCGCTTGGGCATAATCATATGGTTCTATTGTTGTTTCATCATCATACTTGATACCAAGCCCACCACCGATGTCAAAAAACTTCAACTCTATATCTATAGCTTGAAGGGAACGAAGCATATCTGCAACAATCTCACTCGCCTCATAGATAGGTTTGAGCTCTGTAAGCTGACTTCCTATATGAAAATGTATCCCAACAGGGTCTAAATACTCAGAATTTTTTGCTTTTATATACATTCTCTTTGCTGTACTTATCTCTACTCCAAACTTGTTATCGTGTAATCCAGTTGAGATATACGGGTGCGTTTTAGGGTCTATGTTTGGATTAACTCGAATACTTATTCGAGAGATTTTTCCTAGCTCTTTAGCAATTAGCTCAACTCGTCCAAGCTCAGCTTCACTCTCAACATTGATATAAAGAATGTCTAACTCTATTGCCTCACGTATCTCTACATCCTTTTTACCAACTCCTGAAAAAAGTATCTTGTATGGGGCTACACCCGCAAGAATTGCTCTTCGCACTTCACCGATAGATACACAGTCAGCACCACTCCCTAAGTCAGCAAAATGCTTAATAACACTAAGGTTTGAGTTTGCTTTTACAGCATAAGCTAAGATGCTTTTGCGACCTTTAAATGCAAGTTTTAATTTTTCATACTGAGATGACATATAGTCTAGATCATATACATACAGTGGTGTTTGATATTTGTTTGCTAATGCTTTAAAATCCATAATAAATTCCGATAAATAAAATTAAGTGATTTTAGCTAAAAAGTGCTTATGGTTTTGTTATGTGGATAATCTATACTTTTTCCACTGCCTTATAGCAATGACAAGCAATAAAAATACAGGCAATAAAATGCCTATTTCATTTGATAGAGTTTTGTTTTTTGCTAATTCGTTAAATGTAAACATTAATCCCCAAATTATTAAAGTTGAAAGAATTGCCCCAAAACTAAACAAAGAAATATTAATGTTTCTTGAACTAATAGGAACAAAAAAGAAAATAATAACGACCAAGATAGGTGCAAAAAACGGATAAATAAATATTTTATACAAGGCTCCGACTATGGAGTCAATATTTACATTCTCATCTTTTAAAACTAACAATGCTTCAACAGCATCTTGGACAGTAAAATTCACCTTGCCTTCATAAACCTGATCAAGCATCTTTGGTCGAAATCCATGAAGCATTTTTAAATCTTTATTACTTTGCACTTCAATACCTAAAGAGTTATAGCTTAAATCATCTGGCTTAGTAATAACATCTGCATTGTGTATATACCAGTAGCCATCTTGATAACGTGCCTCTTTAGCTAAGACTACCTCTTTTAAAGAGCCATCTATCGCTTTAAATACTCTTATCCCTTCTGCACGCTGCTGCAGAGGAAGCATTTTTGAAAAATATACAAACTTATCCTCATAAGAGAAAAATAAATCGTTTGATGGACTAAGATATTCTACATTATTTTTAATATTTATAGCATACTCGTTTGCTCTTGCAAAAGTAGGAATCGTATGCAAGGATATAAATATAAATACTACAAATAAAGAAACAAACACAAAGGGTTTTAAAACATCTGCTTTTGAATAACCAAGCGAATAAAAAGAGACTAAAGCATTAGAACGTATCAGAAAAACCTTTGTTGAAATCATTGCAAACACCAAAGAAATGGGAAGAAGCATATCGATAGAAAAAAAAGATTTATATACTAAAAAAATTAAAAGTAAGTTAGCAGATGAAGCCATATCTTCAACTGTAGCGGAATACTCAAAGCCAATGGCAAAGAGCGTTAACGCCACCAAGATAATAAAAAAATACTTTAGAAAATGATAAGTTATATATTTAAATGCTAACATAGTTGCTATTTTAGCTGAAATTTTTTAATAGTATATTGAGAACTCACATCTTCAAGTGAATCTTCAAGTAAAGCTTCCACAGCTCTACAAGAGTGCAGTATCCACTTATCTAAATGCAACAACTCTTTATCGTTAAAAGAACCCAATACATAAGATGAAACTTCACCTTTATGTTCAGGTTTACCAATGCCCATACGAACTCGTATATATTCTTTTGAGATATTTGCATCCGTAGATTTTAGTCCATTATGTCCACCATGTCCACCACCTTTTTTAAAACGTAAGGTTCCAAATGGTAAGTCCAAATCATCATGTATTACAACTACTTCTTCTATCTTATAAAAATTTTTAACTTTAACAATAGAATTGCCAGAGAGGTTCATAAATGTCTGTGGTTTTAATAGATAATGATTTTTAAATTTGAAAAGTTCACCTTCAAAACTTGAAGAGGAAAGTTTTATAGCATTTTGACGCTCACAAAGAGCATCAATCACCATAAAACCTATATTGTGGCGAGTATTTTCATAGTGGGAACCGGGATTACCCAGACCAACTATAAGCATAATTACTTAGCTTTAATTACGCTCAGTACAGACACACGACCGTCATCTGTAAAAGTTACGTCTTTGATTGAATCTAAATCACGAATAAGTTTAGCATCACCAACATCTAAGTCTGTAACGTCTACAACAATACTATTTGGAA
>Ga0256840_1002296_pt1 | contig 17014 bp, 8 predicted proteins | sample 355202metaG_FD_185969 | JGI IMG/M metagenome (GOLD analysis project Ga0256840, IMG submission 185969) | Hydrothermal vent microbial communities from Mid Atlantic Ridge, Atlantic Ocean - 355-202 | ecosystem: Environmental > Aquatic > Marine > Hydrothermal vents | place: Atlantic Ocean: Mid... | reverse complement strand
ATGGTGCAAATATGCCAGCAGCTACTACTTGGGATGTAGAATGGGGCGCAGCTGGATTTACACAAGGTATGGGAACAATGATAGCAGCAACAACAGACAATCCAGTATTATTAACTGGTTTAACAGCGACAACAGGATATGAATTTTATGTAAGAACCGTTTGTTCAGGTGTAGATCAAAGCGAATGGATTGGACCAGTTGCTTTTACAACATTAGATACTCCACCAGCTAACGATAATGCTTGTGATGCTGTAATGATTGTTGTTAATGCAGCTCCAATTGTTGGGAATAATACAGGAGGAACACAAGAAACTGGAGAAGCAATTGCTTCTTGTTGGGATTTTCCAGGAAATCAAAATACAGTATGGTATACCTTTGTAGCAGTAGGAGTAAATGCAACAGTATCAACAGATTTTTCAACACCTTTAACAGATACTTCAATAGCAGTTTATTCTGCTACAGATTGTACAGATTTAACTACTTTTACCCAGATAGGATGTGATGAAGATGGAGGAACAGTACAAAACTATAACTCCATTGCAGATGTAACAGGATTAACCGTAGGAGATACCTATTATGTGCAAGTTGAAGGGTATAATAATAATGTTGGTGAGTTTAACATCGAAGTAACAGGCTTTGTTGCATCATTAAATGATTTGAGTACAGTTGGATTTAACTATTACCCAAATCCAGTTACAAACGATTTAACGATGACGGCTAACGAAAATATTACTTCAATTAGTATATTTAATATGTTAGGTCAAGAGGTTAAAAGTAGTAAACCTTCTACTTTAGAGACTAATATAGATATGTCAAATTTATCATCTGGAGCTTATTTTGTAAAAGCACAAGTAGGAGATTCAGTTGGTACATTTAAAGTTATTAAAAAATAAGATTTATTTTTAATACGATAACTAATCAAATTTTAAAAGACTTCGAGAAATCGAAGTCTTTTTTTTGTTTAAAATAGCTATATATTTGTAGCTATAATTTATTATTGATTTGAATTTATTCTATTCCATTATTATACCAGTATTTAACAGACCTCAAGAAATAAATGAACTGTTATATAGTTTACTATCTCAGGATTATAATAAATCTTTTGAAATTATCATCATTGAAGATGGCTCTACGGATAAATCAGATCAAATAATAAAGAAGTATCAACCAAATTTAGATATTAAATATTTTTTTAAAAAAAATTCGGGACCTGGACAAAGCAGAAATTTTGGTATGCAGAAAGCAAAAGGGAATTACTTTATTATTTTAGATTCGGATATTATTCTACCTAAAAAGTATTTGTCCGAAATTGACGATTCTCTAAAAGTTAATTATACAGAGGCTTTTGCAGCTCCAGATAGAGCGCATTATTCGTTTACAGACATTCAGAAAGCTATAAATTATGCAATGACTTCTTTTTTGACTACAGGAGGTTTGCGAAATAATAAAGGTTCTCAGAATTTTCAATTGCGAAGTTTTAATATGGGAATTTCTAAAAAAACATTTGAAGAAACAAAAGGTTTTAAGAAACAAAATTTTGGCGAAGATATTGATTTGTCATTTAGAATAAAAAAAATAGGTTTATCGAAACAATTTATTGATAGTGCTTATGTATACCATAAGCGAAGAACTAGCTGGAGTAAGTTTTATAAGCAAACATTTAATTTTGGAGCAGCAAGACCTATACTAAATAAGATGTATGCGAATACTGCTAAAATCACGTACTGGTTTCCGACAGTTTTTGTAACCACTTTTTTTATATCACTTATTTTTTTAATACTTAAATTTCCAGTTTTTTACTTTTTATTTGTTTTATATTTTTTATTTTTATTTATCCATTCTCTATGGATAAATAAAAATGTAATGGTTGCGATATATTCAATTCAGGCAACTTGTATGCAATTTTTAGGCTATGGTTTTGGGTTTTTAAGATCACAATTCCGTTTACATATCTTAAAAAAATCGAATAAAGAAACTTTCCCGAAAATGTTTTCTTAGAAATTGAAATTCCTTGTGAATTCCTTATTTTTGCAATTACAAATTTGATAGCATGAAATATTATAATAACATATTAGAAACGATTGGAAATACTCCATTAGTAAAATTAAATAAAATAGTTAGTGATGTAGATGCTTTAGTGTTGGCTAAAGTAGAAACATTTAATCCTGGTAATTCGGTTAAAGATAGAATGGCTTTAAAAATGATTGAAGATGCCGAAGCGGATGGTAGGTTAAAACCAGGAGGAACAATAATTGAGGGAACTAGCGGAAATACAGGAATGGGTTTGGCTATTGCAGCTATTTTAAAAGGATATAAGTGTGTATTTGTAATGGCAGATAAACAATCTAAAGAAAAAGTAGATATATTAAAAGCAGTAGGAGCAGAGGTTGTTGTTTGCCCAACAGCTGTAGAACCAGAGGATCCTAGATCTTATTATTCGGTTTCAAAGAGATTGGCTAAAGAAACGCCTAATTCTTGGTATGTAAATCAATATGATAATATGTCTAATACTGCCGCACATTACGAAAGTACTGGTCCAGAAATATGGGAACAGACTAATGGTAAGATTACTCATTTTGTGGTAGGTGTAGGCACTGGCGGAACAGTTTCTGGTGTTGGAAAATTTTTAAAAGAACAAAATCCCAATATTAAAATTTGGGGAATTGATACCTATGGTTCTGTTTTTAAAAAATACCATGAAACGGGTATTTTTGATGAAGATGAAATTTATCCCTATGTCACAGAAGGTATAGGTGAAGATATTTTACCAAAAAATGTAAATTTTGATATTATTGATGGTTTTGAAAAAGTAACGGATAAGGATGCTGCCATATATACTCAAAAAATAGCTTTAAATGAGGGTATCTTTGTTGGTAATTCTGCTGGAGCTGCAATTAAAGGATTGTTGCAATTAAAGCATCATTTTAAAAAAGACGATGTAGTTGTAGTTCTTTTTCATGATCATGGAAGTAGATATGTTGGAAAAATGTTTAATAACGATTGGATGAAAAAAATGGGATACATTAATTAAATCTAAATATTTAAAACGATTATAGTTTTGTGATAAATATAGATTTTATCTATAATAGATAAAATCTATATATAAAAATAATAAATCAATATTATTTATTTTATTTGACAATAAAATATTATTTTTAAGCGATTATTTTAATAATTGAATAAATAGACATATCTTTATCAAAAAAATGCAAGGAAGGTTGTTTATTTTAATAAATACACTTTTCTTAAACAAATTGCTAATTCGTTTTGATTTTGATAAAAGAAGATTTTTTACATTATTTATGGAAGTATAAACTCTTTAATTTTTCTAAATTAAAGAGTGCAAATGATGAAAATATCCAGATAATTAATGTTGGAATGCATAATAGGAATTCTGGTCCAGATTTTTTTAATGCACAAATAATAATTGAAGAACAATTATGGGCTGGAAATGTAGAAATACATATTAAATCATCAGACTGGTATGTACATAAGCATGAAAAAAATAATGATTACGATAATGTTATATTACATGTAGTTTGGGATAATGATATGCCGATTTTTAGAAGAAACAATTCACAGGTAACGGTTTTAATATTAAGTAATTACGTAAATGAAAATTTTATATTAAACTATCGTAAATTATTTTCTCAAAAACAAGTTTGGATACATTGTGAAAATGGGATACATAACACAAATAATTTTTTATGGAAACATTGGAAAGAGCAGTTATATGTAGAGCGTTTGCATCAAAAATCAACACAAATAGTTGATTTTTTAGATGCTTCAAAAAATGATTGGGAAGCAGTATTATTTAAGTTATTAGCTAAAAATTTTGGTTTAAAAGTTAATCAAGGTGCTTTTATGAATATGGCAAATTCTTTTAATTTCTCCATTGTGAGAAAAAATCGAAATAATATAACGCAGTTAGAGGCATTGTTTTTTGGTCAGTCTGGAATGTTAGAGAAAGAAATTCAAGATAATTATTATCAAAATTTACAGAAAGAATATCAATTTTTACAAGTAAAATACAAAATATTTCCAATTTATTCTAACGAAGTAAAATTCTTTAGATTACGTCCAAATAATTTCCCTACCATACGTATTTCTCAGTTAGTTATGCTTTATGTTACACATCAAAATTTATTCTCAAAGTTGATGAGTATTGATACTATAAATGATTATTATGATTTGTTATGTGTATCTACATCCAAATATTGGGAGACGCACTTTACGTTTACAAATTTATCTGTAAAGAGAAAAAAACCGATTACAAAATCATTTGTTGACTTATTATTAATTAATACAATTATTCCTTTAAAATTTGTATATCAGAAGAGTTTAGGTAAGTTAGATGAAGAAAAAATAATACAATTAATGTTACAATTAAAACCTGAAAAAAATGCTATTATTGAAAAATTTAATATGCTAGAGGTTAAATCCGATAACGCTTTAGAAACACAAGCATTACTTCAGTTAAAAAAGGAGTATTGTGTAAGGCAAAAATGCTTACAATGTGCTATCGGTAATGATTTATTGAGAGCCATCAAATAATGGAAATTAGAGGTGCTTCGATTAGTATAAACTCTTATATTTGATAGGATTTACTTCATGCATTAACGCATAAATTTTTTCAAAAATATCCATAACGTTTGGTTTAGAAAAATAATCGCCATCACTTCCATACGCTGGTCTATGCGCTTTTGAAGCAATAGTTATTGGTTTACTATCTAAATATGAATATGCATTTTGTTTGTTTATTATTTCGTCTAAAAGGTATCCTGAAGCTCCTCCATTTACATCTTCATCAATAATAGCTAGTCTATTCGTTTTTTGGATACTTTTTACTACATCGTGATTAATATCAAAAGGTAATAGGCTTTGTACATCTATTATTTCTGCATTAATATTTACTTTATATAATTCTTTTGCAGCTTCTTCTACAATTCTTAATGTAGATCCATAAGAGACCAATGTAATATCGGTTCCTTCCTTGATAGTTTCTACCACACCAATTGGAGTTCTAAATTCTCCTAAATTAGATGGTAAAGTTTCTTTTAATCGATATCCATTAAGGTTTTCAATAACCAAAGCAGGTTCATCAGATTCTAATAATGTATTATAAAATCCTGCTGCTTTAGTCATGTTTCTAGGTGTTAGAATATACATTCCTCGTAAGAGGTGTATTAGTGCTCCCATTGGAGATCCAGAATGCCAAATACCTTCTAAACGGTGTCCACGTGTTCTAACAATAAGTGGTGCTTTTTGCTTTCCAAAAGTTCTCCATCTTAATGTTGATAAATCATCGCTAAGTGTTTGTACAGCATATAATATGTAGTCTAAATATTGAATTTCAGCAATTGGTCTTAATCCTCGCATTGCCATACCAATTCCTTGTCCTATTATTGTTGATTCTCTAATTCCAGTATCTGAAACTCTTAGTTTTCCAAACTTTTCTTGAAGTCCTTCTAAGCCTTGGTTAACATCTCCAATTTGTCCTGCATCTTCACCAAAAATTAATAATTCTTTGTGTTTAGAGAATAGGCTATCGAAATTATTTTTTAGTATTAATCTTGCATCAACAGTTTGTGCGTTAGTAGAATATGTTGGTTTAATCTCTTTTATTTTCGTTGCTTTACTCTCAGTTTCTGAATACAAGTGCAAACTATATTTTCGTTGTTGGGTGTTTTTATAGTTCTTAATCCAATTCTGTAAGGTTTCTTTATCTTTAAAATTTTCATCTTTTAGATATACTAAACTCCTACGAGCGGCATCTAGAACTATGCCTCTATCTATAATGTCTAATTTTTCTAAATCGGTTTTTAATTTTGTTAAAAAAACGGTGTTATTGCTCGCTTTACTAATTGTATTTAGAATTGCTACTAACGTATCTCGTTCTTCTTGTATTGGTTCGATATATGCGTTCCAAGCATCTCTTTTTGCTTTACTTGCTTCTTTTTTTGCTTCTTTTTCAATTTGAATAAGTTCTTCTTCGTTAGTTACAAATTTAAAAATTTCACCTTCATTTTGTAGTTCAAAATTTAAAATCCACTCTCGCATTTTTAGATTACAATCATTTTCTTTTTCCCATTGTAAGCGTTCTTTTGTTTTATACCTTTCGTGTGATCCTGAAGTCGAATGTCCTTGAGGTTGTGTTAATTCACTTACATGAATTAATACAGGGACGTGCTCTTCTCTAGCTATTTTTTCGGCTTTGTTATAAGTATCTATTAATTGAGAGTAGTTCCAACCTTTTACTCTTAATATTTCATAACCTTTGTCTTTTTTTGTTCTTTGAAATCCTTTTAAGATTTCAGAAATATTTTCTTTAGTGGTTTGGTGTTTTGCATGTACTGAAATTCCATATTCATCGTCCCAAACACTTATAACCATTGGTACTTGAAGTACTCCAGCTGCATTAATTGTTTCAAAGAAATGTCCTTCGCTGGTACTTGCATTGCCTATTGTTCCAAAAGCAATTTCGTTTCCACGATTAGAAAATTTATTTTCAAATTGTAATTCGCTATTATTTCTATATATTTTAGATGCCTGAGCAAGACCAAGTAATCTAGGCATTTGTCCAGCCGTACAACTAATATCGGCACTTACATTTTTAGTATTTTTTATATTTTTCCAGGTACCGTCTTCGTTTAATAATTGTGTAGCAAAATGTCCATTCATTTGTCTTCCTGCTGAAGAAGGTTCATTTTCAACATTTGCATCTGCATATAAACTTGCAAAAAACTCTTGTGGTGTTAACGCTCCAATTGCAAACATAAAAGTTTGATCTCTGTAATATCCAGAACGAAAATCACCGTTTTTAAATACTTTTGCCATGGCTAATTGAGGGACTTCTTTTCCATCGCCAAAAATACCAAATTTAGCTTTTCCTGTTAAGACCTCTCTTCGCCCTAAAATACTAATTTCTCTACTTAAAACGGCTATTTTATAATCATTTAAAATTTCTTTTTTAAACTCTTTAAAAGATAATTTAGCTTGTGTATTAATAGATTGGATTGCCATAATTCTTAATGTTTTTCGAGTGGCAAAGTTACAATTTTTCTTTAGAATTTATTTAATACCAATTTGATTTCAAAATAAGCTATAAATTATTTATCATTTCACGTTTTACTGCACTTTAAATTTCAAGATTGTAAAACATAAAAATATTTTAAATCTATTTAGCGGATTTTGCAAACTCAGGTTATAAGTGAAATAGTTGTAATTTTTGGAATTCTGTTTATTTATATTTGGAGCTTTATAAAAGATTGTGAGACAGAAGGAATAGGTATAAAAAAACCTGAAAATTTAATAATTTTCAGGTTTGGAATTTTTAGGTATATTATTTATTCTCTTAAATCAAATCGTAGACTATACTTTACAGGTACAGGTATATTGTTTAATAAGCCTGGTTTCATTTTTGGAATAGACTCTATAACTCTTTTTAATTCTTGTTTTGAATCTGTGGCTATTGTAGAACTAATAATATTAATGACTTGTGTTTTTCCATCTTCTTTTACAATAAATAGAACACGTACTTTCGTATTAATTTTTTCTGCATTGTTTGCATTGTAATTTGCGATAACATATTTTGAAATCTCTGTAATCATACAATTTTTTTTGTCAAACTCTTCAATTTTATGTTTACATGCTGGAAAAACAGGAGAAGTAGTTACATCGTTTACATTAAGTGCATTGTTTAATATACTATTTTGATGTGTTACATTTTTCTTGTTTATTTTTTTAATTGCCTCCGCAGTTGAGGAGTTATTTGTGTTTGTTTTTGGAGCGTCTTTTTTAGGGCAACCATCGCCAGTTTCAGCATATATTTTTGGGCATTTGTCAAATATATCTGAGATTCCATCGCCATCGGTATCTACTCTTTCTGGACACCCATTACCCGTTTCTGCATAAACCGTTGGGCATTTGTCAAAAGCATCAGAAATTCCATCGCCATCGGTATCTATTCTTTTAGGAGTTGTATTTACTACTTTTGGACATCCATCTTTTGTTTTTGCGAAGTCTTCTGGACATTTATCAGTATCGTCTGGAATTCCATCGCCATCGGTATCTACTTTTTTAGGACAACCGTTTTCTGTTTTTGCAAAAGTTGTAGGACATTTATCTATTTTATCTGGAATTCCGTCTTTATCGGTATCTAATTTTTTAGGACAACCATCTTTTGTTTTTGCATATGTATTTGGACATTTATCAATTTCATCTGTTATGCCATCGCCATCGGCGTCAATTTTATCTGGACATCCATTTTTAGTTTTTGCAAAGAGAAGTGGGCATTTATCCAAGCTATCAATTAACCCATCTTTATCAGTATCTGATTTAATCTTTTTAGGACAACCATCTCCGTTTGGAGCAAATATATTAGGACATTTATCCAAATTATCCGTTATACCATCACCATCTGAATCTATTTTTTTAGGACACCCATTTTTAGTTTTTGCAAATATTAAAGGGCATTTGTCTTTTTTATCGATAAGTCCATCCTTGTCAGTATCTATACTTTTTACTGGAGTTGGAATTTTTTTAACAAAACCTAAAGGAGAAGAGTCTTTATAATCTGGAATACCATCTTTATCAGAATCAATCGCAACTCCATTACCATAAACTGCTACATTTTTCGGTGTATTTTTTTCTTTATCTAATCTATCAATAACACCATCTCCATCTGTATCTTTTAATACTTTGTTTAGTAAATTTTCATATTCATTTTCGTTAAAATTATTTGTTAAATCATCTTGCCAAATAAAATTATCGTATTTTTTACCATTGAGTTTAAATACAATTCCTAAGTTAGTTCTAAAGAAAAAATCTTGTGCTTGTTTGTTACTAACTGCTGCATCTAAGTGGTCTTCTTCATTTAGATTAAAATCTTGCCTTAATTCAATATCTATCTTTGAATTTACTTTGTATTTTATACTTAATCCAGAGGTGTAATACATTGAGGTTGTACTTCCATTTTTACTTGGACTACTTCCGTAATCTAATAATAATTCGTTATTTTCGATATGATATAGTTTAGAATCGTATCGATGCAATCCAATACCAACAATTGCAGCAAAATTCCATTTTCTTTTTTTCATTCGGTATGGATTACTTGCAAAGCCACTAAGGTTAATTATCGTGTTTATTTCACCTCCATAGGAAGTTCCTTCAAACCAAGTTTGGTTTAATGGTACGTTATTTCCCACTAAATACGTGCTAGATAATTCTTGGGCGGATCCAGACATTTTCGAATAATTAAGCTTCGCTTCAAAACCAAATGCTGGAGAAACCATTTTGTCAACATAAATATATGCTCCTAAGTTTATTAAACTACTATCAGAATTGGAGTCTCCAGTTTTAATAGACCTTAAGTCTCCGTGCATAGAAAAATTACTTATACCAAGTCCAAATGATAGTGATTCTTTTGTAGACGATTGACTTAATATATTTATTGAAATAAATAGTAACAGTACTGAAATTTTTGTTCTCATAATATAGGGATTGAGGAAAACCTTTTCTTTAAATGATTCTTTTTTAAGCTTTTTCTTACTAATTTTAAAGACTGCAAATATATTAATTTTATTTTAAGGTATTTGAATATTTAATAAAAACCTCTTTTTACAAAGTTATATATTTTATTTAGACTTAAAGTTAATACAAAACGTATTTTTTCTGGATATTTTTGTTGGTTTGGTTCAAATCCATTGCTAGATTGTAAAGGAAGGTATATTTCTAAAAAATTATGAATGAAATTTAACCTAACACCAGTATCGTATTTAAATTGTGGATTAAAATTATCGTTTTTATAAATTCCCATATCGCCATAGAGTTCAAACCATTTCCAGATACTAATACTTCCATTAGTTGTTACCATCCATTTATTTGCAGAATTTTGTTTAAAAAAAGACTTAAAGCCACCTTCAGCAATAATTATTTGTTGGCTTAAAACTCCAGTATCTTCAGATCTGCCAAAATAATTGTAATCAAACATGTAATCGGAAGACCTATTTAAAGAGAAATCAAAGAAATTGCTAGTTGTTTTATTACTTAAGAACCTTCCTCCATAGATTCTAATATCGTACTGTCTATTTTTATCAGTAAGTTTTCTATATCGAAACTCAGCAGCTATTTTACTAAAATTTTTACTTAGCTGAAAATCAAAACTATAAGATAGGCCTTTTATTATTTCGGGTTTTGAATAAGAGAATCGAGTGTTAAAAACATTGTAATTATTAGACTCTAAAGCAATTGAACCGTTATTTGTTTCTTTTTTGATGATTAGATATCGTATAAAAATATTTTTGCCACCAACATCTCGTAAACTTTCTCTATTAAAATTAAAAGAAATGAAAGGAGATATTCTTTGGTATGATAAATTAGGAGCATAATGAAAATAACTAGCACTAATACCAGAACTAAACTTGTAAATTTTAGTTTCTTCTGGATACGTTGTGTAAAGTAAACTAGCAGATCCTGTTATTTGCCGACTTTTAACACTATAAGTAGGTTTTATGGTGTATATCCATTTCTTTTTTAAAAGTGTTTTGTTTCCAAAGCCAATACCTAAAATAAGCCCATCGTAATAATTGTAACTATATTCGAGACTATAAAATATTTGATTGTAATATGGATTATCAATGTCTTTTAAAAAACGAAACTGTATAGGTCTATTTAATAAATTGGATTTAATTTTTTTCCAATTATTATTTAAGTTAATTTCAGGGTAAATACTTTCAAAATTTAAATTAACTCTATCAAAATCTCCCTTAGGTATTGTAATAGTTCTACTTGTGTCAATATTAGCAAACCATTTTTTGTATTTAATTTGTTTATTTTTTATTCCATAAAGAGCTATAGGAGCCGTAAAATTTTTGTTGTTTTTTATTGTTATTTTTAAAGAATCATTTACTTCAGTTACTTTCTTTATTGTATAATCTATTTTTTTATTAGTCTGAATATAATCTCCAAAAAACCAACTTAAATCTTTATTCGTTTTAGAAGTTATTATGTTTTTGAAAGAATTACTAGATGTTTTTTTAAAATTATTATTTTTGTAAAATAACTTCAAACTTTCACTAATAATATCGTTTTGTAAATAATCATTCAAATATTGTAGGCCAAGTCCAGCTTTATATTTGTTTACGATTTTACGATTAAAAGTCGAAAGAGAGTCCGATGAAGTATTTAATGCTTGATCTAAATTTTTTCTAGTTGCAAATTGATGTACGAAAGTATATTTTTCATTAAAATTTAATTTAGCTAATTGATAATTTTTGACTCCCCAAATTTTTGAAATATTACCCATAGCCTTGATTTCAGGATAGTATTTTTGCACATATTTCATCATTAAAAAAGTCTGAATCCCATCATTAAGCCAAGTGTCTTTTCTTCTATTTGTTACTATTGTGTTGTTAATAAATTTATGAGATAATGCTTTAAACATCTTTATGTCAAATTCAAAAGCATCATTAAATGGATTAAAAAATTTAGGCAGTTGGTTTAATCCGTATACAGGATTCTTATCATAGGTTATTTTATTAACTAATATCTTATTATGTGGATACTTACCTAAATTTTCTTCAATAAATTGTACTTGTCTTTCTAAAAGAGTTGTTGTGTTTTTTAAGTTTAATTTTGTTATATTAAGATTGCTAACAATGTTTAAGTTATTAGTTTTTAACTCTTTAAATTCACTTTTTTTGCCAATATATAGTTCAATATCAGTTCTGTTTTTTCCAAATAATTCGTAAACTTTATGGGTAGAAGTTTCATTTAAACTCTTTAAATTCAAATCACTTTCTAAAAAATAATTTTTTGGAATTTTAAAAGAAATTTTATAATTTGTAGGTAAAGAAAATAAATCATCCATATTAAAATTACTCATTGTTTTCCATTTTTTGTCGTAAACAGCAGGGATTAAATACCAATAACGCAAGTTATATGTATCCTTATTTCTTCCATAGTGCGTGTAATTGTCTTTCGGAATTTGAATAATATAAGTAGAGAAAAGTGAAATAGAATCTTTAGGTTTGAGAGGTTCCGGTAGCTCAATTTTTACAATATCTGGAATTTTTTCGTTAATTGTAAATGGTGTAGAATTGTAATCTTTTGATATGTTGATAATTTTGGAAAAACCTCTGTTTTTCTTTTTTGCAAAGTATAAATCTTTGTCATAATCTTCTAATAATCTTTTAGATAAAGGTGTTTTTTTATTTTTGTAGCTATTAGCCCAATTGTGGAGAAATATAGAATTTAAAGCATCCTTTGAAGAATTGAAAAAAATTATTTTTTGTTGTACCTTGAGTTGGTGCTTTTTTGTATCAAGTTCAACTAAAATTTCAGTAGATTGATTTTGTGAAAAACCATAAAAAAAAGAGAATAAAAGTAATATTGCAAATTTAATTTTCATATATCATTAGCGTCTAATTAAATAGAGAATGCACAAACATAGTTACTTTTTTGCAATCAAACCACTATTTAAATATTAAATATTTTTATTTGTTTAGAATAGCTAAAACAGGAATTAAATTTTTAAAAATTTTATAGGAGTTTTGAGTTTTTTGGTTTTAATATAATAGACACCTTTAGGAAAGGAAGAAGTATTAATACTTAATTTAGATGAATTTAATTTTGTAGAATACAAGGTTTGCCCAAGAATATTGTATATATTTAACGTAAAACCAAATAGATTTTTATCAGTTAAAAGAAAGAGATTGTCTTTAATGATATTGCCATTTACAAAAGAAATTAATTTAGTATTCGTTAACGAATTTGGAAGCGATAAAGTTCTACTGGTTTCTAATTCTAAAACAACAGGAAGATGATCGCTCATTAGATAAAGGTTATTTCTTAAATTTTGATTAAAATTGCCATTACAGTTGGAGTTATTAATTCTACTATTAAAACAATTTCCATTATTACCATAGCTCTTATAAGAGTTGGTAGCGTAGTTTATATCAGAACTATTCATGATATTTTCAGAAAGTAAAATAAAATCAAATCGATCATCCAGACCACCACCAGCACCAAAACCATTAAAATCCGAAGAGCTTATTCTTGTAGATTGTGTATGAATGTTACTCCAATTGTTGTTGTTATGCCAACTTTGTAAAGTGTTATTCAAATTAAGAGGATCTCTCATAATAATTGTATTACTAGTGTTTAGTAGTTGTAGATATCCGTTTTCATTAGAAGTATAGAAATTAAAATCTCCAGCAAACATAACGTAACTGTTGGGAGGTAAGGTATTCAACTCGTTAACAAAAAGGTTGACCATTTGAAGCCGTAAAGACTCATTAAAAGCACCTTGACTAGCCTTTAAATGGGTTACAAAAGTGTGTAAATAAATAGGATTTGTTAAGTAATCACTCGTCTTTAAAATAAAAGAATAACGATTAATATCTCTAATATTAGTTAAAATAGTTGTTTGACTATCTAAAATAAGAAAATCCGTATTAAAATAAATCAATTGTTGTAAGCTACTATTAACACTAGTGTCAGACTGATTAGTAATAAATTGAGCTTTGCTGTAATTCTTGTTAATGTCGTTTAATGAATTAATTAAAATATCATTAGCAGAAGTAGCGTTTTCTAGCTCACAGACCATAAAAATATCAGGTTCGTAACTGTTTAAAATCTCTTTAAGAATCAAATTTCTATTTTGAGGAGGAGCAGTAGGGTAGTTTAACAAATTATAAAACATTGTTTTTATTGTCGTTTGTCCAAATGCAATGTATATATTAAAAAATGCAAGAATAAATAGATATTTTCTAGCCATGAAGGAGTAATGTTTATGTTATTGCAAATAAAACGAAACATTTATTAAAAATATAACAATTTTATAGTTATTTATTATAAATTCTAGATACTTATTTTAAAGTAAAGATAAAAAATGTTAACTTTGCAATTAATTTTTAATTCTAAGTTGTCCTTATAAAACATTAGATTATGAAGGTTATTTTATTTAAAAAAAGTATATGTTATTAACAAACAGGTTAATGCGCCTGGTTTGTTGTGCTATATATGAAATAAATTATATGTTTCAATTTGAGATAATTAAAGTAAGAGGTCAAGGGGTTTTAGGAAGAAATTTAGCTTTAAATAGCTACTTTGTAGCAAATATTAAGAATAAATAGGATAATACAAGGTGTTATTCCTACAGAATAAGTAAAAAGATTAACTTGTCGAGAGTTGAAAATAAAAATAGATATTAAATTAAAAATAGATATTAAATTATGTTTTTTCAAAGTTCAATACATTTGTATTTTTTCTAGAATGAGAAAATTTATAAATTTTGAAATAAGAAAGATTAACAGTATACAATAAAATTATGAAACGAAAATTAAACTTTTTTTATACACTATTATTAATCTTAGTGTCTACAGTCAGTTTTTCGCAAGCAGGATGCGGTTTAGGTGTTTATGCAGGAGAAGATGCCTCTATTACTTGTGGAGATTGTGTTGATATTGTGGCAACAACAAATCCCGTTAATTTAGCAATAGGAAATAACACTACAGCGTATACAATAGGACAACAGTTTTGTACACCAATACCTGTGCCAGCCACAGCAACAGGAATAAATGTAGACGATCGTTGGTCGCAAATAATTAATATTGGATTTAATTTTAGTTTTTTTGGAAATACATACAACCAATTATTAATAGGAGATAATGGCGTAATAACTTTTGATACAGTTGGTAATACACCAGGAGGATTCTGTGAATGGAATTTTAATAGCGATTTGCCAAGTACAAATTTGTTTGCCAATACCATTTTTGGAGCGTATCATGATTTATTAACACAAACATCCATTGGAGGAGGAGGAACTATAGAATATTTTCTTTCAGGAACAGCGCCATACAGACAATTTGTAGTTACATTCACAAATGTCATGCATTATGAATTTCGAGGAAATAATGGAGGAGGTACAGGGGATTTTGATTGTCCAGAAAATACAACACAGCAAATAATAATTCAAGAAACAACAAATATTGTAAGTATTAACTTAATAAACAAACCTGTTGTTTGTGATAATTGGAATCAAAGTAGAGCTTTGGTTGGTATTCAAAATGCATCAGGAACATTAGCTTATGCAGCACCAGGAAGACAAACGAGTGACTCACCTTGGACAGCAACTAACGAAGTTTGGCAATTTTTACCAGCAAATCCAACACCAGCAAATATTATATTTAATGGTTGGTTTGATTCAAGTAATACATTAGTTAGTTCCAATACTTCAACTAATATCTGTCCATCAGATAATGAAACATATACAGCCCAATATACATGCCTAAATTGTGATGTAAATCCAATAACAGTTTCCGATGATGTATTCATAAATGTAACAAATACTCTAGATACAGATGGAGATGGTATTTGTGATGTAGTAGATTTAGACGATGATAATGATGGAATTACAGATATTTTAGAATGTGTAGATGAAACCATATTTGGACCATTTACAAGTGCAAATACAAGTTTTAACATTACAGGTTCAGGAGGAAATGGATCAGCAATTTTTAATTCCATAACCTATGCAGGAATTAATTATCCAATATTTGTAGCACCAGATACTTACGAAGCACATTTTCAAAATCTAGGAAATAATATTTCAGAAGCACTATATAGCAATTGGAATGTCACAAATTCTACCAATCCAAATTGGAATAATATTATTATTAATGCATTTCAGTCAAGAGACTTAAATTGGTATCAAAGACAAGATCCTAATATCAATGCAAGTGATTATTATGTACTGCACTACAATACTCCTATTGTTTCAACAGGAAATTCGTTTTTAATCATTACAGAAAGAGGAGGAAATAATAATACAAATGTAGAAGCTTTTGATGAAAATGGAAATTCGTTTGGACAAACCATAGTATTAGCAGGTAATGATTTTACGCATTATCTCAATACAGGAGTAACAGCATCTAATGGGCAAGTAATTAGAATGGCATTATATTCATTAACAGAATTAGCACCAGCAGGATCGCAAATATCTTCCCTTAGAATGTACTCAGTAACAGGAGGAGATGGACCAGATGGAAAAGTCTTTATAGTTACCAATAATGCAGAATGTGGAGATACAGATGGAGATGGAATACAAGATCATTTAGATTTAGATTCAGATAATGATGGAATTTTTGACTTAGTAGAAAGTGGTCAGAATGCAAATGCGGTAGATGCCAATAATAATGGTATTCTAGATGATATGGAAGGAGCATCGCCTAACGATGCTGATAATGACGGTCTTTCAGATGCTTCAGAAATAACTTATGGTTCTAATCAAGGTATTACACCAGTTAATACAGATGGGGATGCGTTACCAGATACAATAGACTTAGATTCCGATGCAGATGGATGTTCAGATTCTAATGAAGCCTACGCCAATACAAATGCAGATGGCGGTGGAGGTCAATATGGGGCAGGTGCAGACCCAGCAGCAACAGATCCAGTAACTGGTCTTGTTACGGCAGCAAATTACCAAATACCTGTTGATGGAGATACGAATACTGTATACGACTTTCAAGAGGCCAATTATATGATTACAGGAATTAATCCTCAGCCAGTAGATCAATTAAATATACCTGTTGGAGGAAGCGCTAGCTTTGACGTACTTGTTTCTGCTTCAACAACAGCTCCTCAAGGTGCAAGTTTAGTTATAGAATTTCAATGGCAAGAAAGTACAGATGGAGGTGTAACTTGGAATGATTTGACTAATGGAGGTATTTACAGTGGTGTAGATACCAATACATTAAATCTAACAGGAGTCACCATAGCAATGAATGGTAATCGATACAGAGTAATTGTTTCTACACCAAGTTATATATGTGATACAGACATTACTTCTACCGATGCAGAATTAACAATATGTAGTATCGCAGTACCAGTTAGTGGCGGCGATCAAACAGCATGTGAAACGACACCAATTCAGACATTAACAGCAACAGCAACAACAGCATTAGGCACCCATATAGTATGGTACGATGCAGCAGTTGGCGGAAATGTAGTA
>Ga0256840_1002295_pt1 | contig 17015 bp, 13 predicted proteins | sample 355202metaG_FD_185969 | JGI IMG/M metagenome (GOLD analysis project Ga0256840, IMG submission 185969) | Hydrothermal vent microbial communities from Mid Atlantic Ridge, Atlantic Ocean - 355-202 | ecosystem: Environmental > Aquatic > Marine > Hydrothermal vents | place: Atlantic Ocean: Mid... | reverse complement strand
CCAGCTTGTTGTTTTTTAGTACTTACAATGTCGATTTTGTTTGGGTCTATAAACTCTTTCTTCTCATAGGCATCAAGGGCATACCGTCCTATCATCGCTGCATTATCTGAATAATATTCTAGGGGTGCTACATGCATGGTTTTAGCAAATTCTTGACAGAGTTTTTCATAGGCATTGCGTATGTATGTGTTGGCAGATGCACCACCTACAATAGCAAAGTCTTTTATGTCTTCTTTTGCAAAGATTTTTTTGCTTTTTTGAAGTAGGTGAAGTTTGACTGCTTTTTGAAAACCTGCACTTAAGTCAGCTCTGTCTTGTTCGCTCATATTTTCTTTGCCTCCACAAGCTTCTACTTTAAGGCGAACTGCATTTTTAAGTCCTGAGAGTGAGAAGGCTATGAGTGGAGAGTTGCGTAAAGGTATGGGTAAATCAAATCTATCTTCATCTCCTTTAAGAGCAAGGCCTTCTACGAGTGGTCCTCCTGGATAGCCTAGTCCCATCATTTTGGCACACTTGTCAAAACTTTCACCTACGGAGTCATCCATAGAAGTAGCAAGTATCTCCATACGTTCAAAACTCTCTACTCGTATGACCTGTGTATGCCCTCCTGAGATGAGAAGTACAAGTAAGGGTAGGGTAGAGTCTTTTTCGATGAATAACGAGTAGATATGCCCTTTTAAATGGTGTACAGGGATGAGTGGGATGTCCAGTAGTATGGCTAAGGTTTTTGCCATAGCGATGCCTTCTAAAAGTGTGACACCCAGTCCAGGTTGGTTCGTTACCGCGATGGCTTTTAGTTTGTCAAAGTAGGGTTTCACCTCTTTTAGTATCTCAGGGAGTGCCACAGCATGCAGACGTGAGGCAAGTTCTGGGACCACTCCACCATAACAAGAGTGTTGTTCTTCTTGAGAGATTTTTGTATGATAGAGGAGCTTTTTTGTGGCTATTTCTGTGATAGATATGGAGCTATCATCACAGCTAGATTCGATGCTTAGTATCATTTTTTCTCCAACACAAGTTTTTCAATAAGTTCCCATTTCCCATAGCCACTGTCTGCATTAATATGCCCTGCATTTTCCAATACAGTCAGTGTAGCATCAAAATGTCTAGAAAGTTTTTGGGCTTCGTCCATTTTGACCCATGGGTCATTGTCTGAGACTATCATATGTACTTCTTTTGCATAGATATTTTGAGGCAAGGGACAAGGAAAGAAAGCTTTAATAGTGTTTTCTTTTGTTTTTAAACTAGGTACAGAGACCATAAAGAGTCTGTCTATTTCCATCATGCCATTTTCTTCACAAAGCCACATCCATAGGTTGTTTGCAAGTGAGTGGCACACTACTGTGTCTGGCTTGAAGTCTAAGAGTATTTGCTTCACTTGTTTTACCCACCTATTTTTAGACGGAAAATGACAGCTATCTAGCAGAGGAAATGAGACCGTACCATAGTCTTTGGCTATTTCGCTTGCAAGTTCTGCTTGCCAGTGTGGAGCATCTGACCCACCCCAACCATGCAAGATGAGAACTTTATTTTGCTTTTGCATAGGCTCTCACTTGGGCATCTATCTCAATAATGTCATCGATATTTTTAGCTTTTATAGTGCCAAACTTTTCATAGGCATCTAAAATGATGTCACTCATGCCAAAAAAGCTACACTGTTCTTTTTGAAAGGCATCTATGGCTACTTCATTGGCAGCATTGACTACTACACCTAGATGAGGGTTTTTAAGTATGTGTTCTTTGATGTTCCAGATAGGGTAACGTTCTGGCTCTATGGGTAAAAACTCTAACGCTCCCATAGCCAGTAAATCTGTAGGGGGAAGTACCTCTTGGGTTATTTCACCGTTTAAGGCAAAGGCAATGGGGAGTTTCATGTCAACCCCTGCAAAGTGAGCAGTTGTTGAACCATCTTTAAACTCACACAGGGCATGAATGATAGACTTTTTCTCTATGACAGCATCTATATTTGAAGTGCTAAAGAGCCACTTGGCTTCTAAGAGTTCAAAGAGTTTATTGGTCATAGTAGCTGAGTCTATGGTGATTTTGTTTCCCATAGACCAGTTGGGGTGTTTGAGAGCATCTGAAAACTTGGCATCTTTCATTTTTTCTATGTCCCAGTCTCTAAAAGCTCCACCAGACGCTGTGATGTAAAGTTTAGAGATAGGGCGTTCATTTATGAGGTACCACAGCCCAAAGTGTTCGGAGTCTATGACGGTGATGAGAGACATATCTATAAACGCTCCTGCCACCACCAAAGACTCTTTGTTTGCAAGTGCGACACGTTTACCTAGGTTTGTTGCTTTGAGTGTTGGGGCTAGTCCTGTGTAGCCTACCAAGGCATTGACTACCATGAGGCTAGAAGATTCTTCTATGAGGGTCAAAATAGCGGCATTGCCACAACGTACATCATGGTGATTTACTTTGTGTTTGTCTGCACTGTTTGCTATGACTACAGTTTTGGGGCTATGTTCAGCTATTTGTTTGTTGAGTAGCTCTATGTTTGAGCCAGCCACAAGTGCTTCTATGCGTATGTTATAACGTTTAGCGATGATAAGGGTATTTACCCCAATAGACCCAGTGGAGCCTAGTAATACGATACTAGACATAGCTTATAAGAATGCTCTAAGTGAGATGACCATAATAGGTGCAGCAAAGAGGTATCCGTCTATTCTGTCGAGTATTCCGCCATGTCCCGGTAGGAGGTCACCAGAGTCTTTTACCCCTGCTTCACGTTTGAGATAAGACTCAAAAAGGTCTCCAAACACAGAACTTGTGGCAGTCAAAAGACTCACAACCAGTGCTATCCACAAAGGTGCAATGGTCAGTCCCACATACGTACCCACAGCACTAGCAATGATGATGCCCCCAAAAACACCTTCAAGTGTTTTGTTCGGACTGGTGTCTGAAAACTTGGTTTTACCTATGGCTTTACCTGTGATATATGCTCCTGTGTCTGCAAGTGCTACAGTGATGAGTAGCCATAGCATAGCAAGCACACCAAAGTCTTGGTAGAGTATGAGAAAAAAAAGTATGCCAGAAACAGGATAGAGAAAAGGTAAGATGAGTCTTTTATCAAAGTTATGTAAGTAGGCGATGGCAGCTCCAAATATGATGGCTACAAGAAAAAAGAGGTCATCAGGGTTGGGGTAGACATAGGCCAAAGCCCAAAGTAGAACAGCCCAAAAGTATGCTGAAGTAGAAGAGAGCTGAAAGAGCTTCATCGCTTCGTAAAAAGCAAATATATAGATGACACCTAAAAAGGCCCACATAGCAAAAAAGTTATCTAGCCAGCCTATGAGACCTACAACTAAAAGTAAGACGATGCCTGTGATGACACGTTGTTGTAATGAGCTTAAGTTTTTTAACATCATCAGTTCCTAGTTTTTAATAGATTAGATTATATCACGCTTTGGGTTAAATCCTTATCTCTATACCTTCTTTGGTCACTTTTATGGTGTCATATTTGTTGTAAAGGACGTTAGAGCCTTCTTGTACTTTGACAAACTTACGTTTGGTGTAGTCTACCTCATAATCACCAGGGTTTTTAACTGAAAAGTCTACACAAAGTTTAGCCGCTGCTTGTATGACGGAGTCTGGTAAGTTTTGTTTGTCAGTACGTATGATGACATGGCTTGAAGGGACATCACGTATGTGCATCCAAAGGTCGTTTGCTTTGGCGATTTGCAGTAGTTTTTGGTTTTCGTTGGCGTTACGTCCTACAAGTACTTTGTAGTCTTCTATCCAAAACAGTTCTCCTTCTCTAAGTTTCTCTTTTTTTCGTAAAGACTTAGCACGCTTAGGTACAAGTAACTCTAGTTCGTAAGGTGTGTTTGCTTGTTCTAGTGCATAGTAGATGTTTTCGTAAAAAGCCATTTTAGAGCTGAGGTTTTCTTGCTCTATATGTACATTTTTAGCTTTAGATTTTGCCCGTTTTGAGAGGTTAAAGTAGTAGTCTGACATACGGTTTACTTTAACATCTTTTGGAAGAGGTATGCTCACTTCATTTCCTTCAAAATCATAGGTTTTTAGTTTGGTATCGTAGGGTTTTATTTGGTAAAGGTTTGCCAAGATGAGGTTGCCCGTTTGGTTGTGTTCTTTTGCATGGGTTTCTAACTTTTCTTTATTAGGAAGCTTGTCTAGGAGTTGCTTAAATTTTTTGATTTTCTTTGCAACAGTAGAGAGTTTTTGTTTTTTAATGTCTAAGAGTTTTCGTTGCTCTATCTTTGTGAAAGTCTCTTCCAAATATACATCTATATTTTCAATGTTTTGCATTGTCTCGGTGGCTGAGCTTGTCGAAGTCCTTGGTGGGATGGCAAGTAACTCCATCCCTGGACGTATGACCCTAAAAGTGCTTTCTGCGTCTATGTGTCTAAGTGCTTCGATGATGACTTCGTTGTCATCTATGAGTATGGCATTGGTGTTTTTACCTGTAAACTCTAGTTGCAAGTAGACTGTTTTGTCTTTGTAGCTACTTTTTGGAGCGATGGTAAAACGCAAGATACGGTCATCATTTGGTACATCTACGCAGACAAGCTTGGAGCCAGAAAGTAGCGAATGCAGTAAAGTGTCAAAGGGTGCATTGTACCCTTGTAATGGTCTTTGACTAGGGGCTTTGTAGACAGTACTGTTACCTCGTGTCATGTTAAAAAAGTAACTTTGTGACTTGTCAAACATGATTTCAAGTGTATTGTCTTCTATACGCCTTGCACGGCTGATGAAAGTAAAGTCGTTTAGGCGTTTGGCGATGGCTTTTAGTTCGTAGAGTTTCATGTTCGTCTTTGTTGTGTAGGGGGCAACCCATGTGTTGACCCTTTGTATGAAGAGACAAACACTTGGAAAGGGCAGACACACGGGTCTACCCCTACGAAATTTTTATAATGAAATTCTAGCATAATTTTATTTCGCTATAATTCGCATAATTATATAGGCACTTAAATGTGCAAGAAGGATATGCTATGGCACAGACTATGACAGAAAAGATATTTTCAGAACACGCAGGACGAAAAGTAAAAGCAGGCGAGATTGTACGTGTAGATATAGATATGATTATAGGTAATGACATTACGACACCTATTTCCATAAAAGCATTTGAAGAGTCAGGAGCAGAAACTTTGGCTCATCCAGATGGTTTTGCTTTGGTGATGGATCATTACATCCCTGCAAAAGACATCGCTTCAGCCAACCAAGCGAAGATAAGTAGAGAGTTTGCCTATAAGCACGACCTTAAGTACTTTTTTGATGAAAAAGACATGGGGATAGAACATGCTTTACTTCCAGAAAAAGGACTTGTTTTGCCTGGTGATGTTATTATCGGTGCAGACTCGCATACTTGTACACATGGAGCTTTAGGAGCATTTTCAACGGGTATGGGTTCAACAGACCTTGCCTTTGGTATGATAACTGGTGGTAACTGGTTTAAAGTGCCTGAGACCATAAAAGTAGAACTTACAGGTAAACCTGGAGAGCATATCTACGGAAAAGACATCATCTTAGAGCTTATCCGTCAGATAGGTGTAGATGGTGCCTTGTACAAAGCCATAGAGTTTGTGGGCGATGCTATACAACACTTGGGTATGGCAGATAGATTTTCCATAGCAAACATGGTCATAGAGGCTGGTGCTAAAAACGGTATTTTCGCGGTAGATGATGTGACACTTGCTTACTTGGAAGACAGAAAAGAAGTCAATGGTGGACTAAGAGCAGAACCTAAGATACATAGCTCAGATGCTGACGCAGAGTATTGTCAAGTTATTAGCATAGATACATCTGTACTGAGTCCAGTCATCGCTTACCCTTTCTTGCCATCTAACGGTAAACCAGTAGAGCAAGCAGTAAAAGATGACCTGAAAATAGACCAAGTGATGATAGGCTCATGTACCAATGGACGCATAGAAGACCTACGCATCGCAGCGGAAATCATGAAGGGCAACAGAGTAGCCCGTCACACACGTATGATAGTCACCCCTGCTACTCAGAAGATACTCCTTCAAGCACAACATGAGGGATTGATGGACATACTTATAGAAGCAGGAGCAGTGGTCTCTAACCCTACTTGTGGAGCCTGTCTTGGTGGGTACATGGGTATACTTGGTGATGGTGAACGTTGTGTGGCTACAACGAACAGAAACTTCGTAGGACGTATGGGTGCTAGAACTTCTGAAATCTACTTGGCAAACTCAGCTGTCGCAGCGGCATCTGCTATAGCAGGAAAGATAGTAGACCCTAGAGAACTCTAGGTATGAACAAATTTAACTATGTCTTCACTGTACAAAAGGAAGACATAGACTTTAACGGTCACGTTCATAACGTGACCTACCTTTCATGGATGATAGACGCCGCTACAAAACACTCTGAGTCTGTCAGTTTTGGCTACAAAGAGTGTCTCAAGCTTGGTGGTACGTGGGTAGCTAAATCTCATAACATCGAATATAAAAAACCTTCTTTTGAAAATGACAACTTAGAAATGGAAACGTGGATAGAAGAGATAGGTAAACTGCTCTCTACCCGTAAATACCAACTCACACGAGTAGGTGATGGTGCTATTATTTGTGAAGGGAAAACAGAGTGGGTGTTTGTAGACAGTCAGAAGATGAGACCTATGCGAATACCTTCTGAAATTATAGAAGGTTTTGAAAATGTATAGTAGTCTCTTGAAACAAAGACTATGGATAGTCTTTTTCTGCCTTTTTACCATGACCTATGCTGTAGATAAATTTAAACAGGCTTCTGATTTGTATATGCATGGGGAGTATACTCAAGCCAAAAAGATATTTGAAAAACTTGCAAAGAAAAACAATATGCAAGCACAATACAATCTGGGTTATTTGTATGAGCATGGTGAGGGTGTAGAAAAAAATGCACAACAAGCACTAGTGTGGTACAAGAAGTCAGCCAAACAAGGCTATGTCGATGCCCAATACAATGTGGCAACCTTTTACTTTACGGGCAAAGGGGTAAAAAAAGATGTACAAAAAGCACTCTACTGGTATGAAGAAGCAGGAAAACGTGGAGACAGGAATGCTTTGTTTAATCTGGGTACTTTTTATGCAGAAGGTAAAGAAGTTGAAAAAAATAAAATCACTGCTTTCAACTATTGGATAGAATCGGCAAAAAGAAGCCATGTGAAAGCACAAGAGAGTTTAGACCTTTTGTGTAAAGAGAGCCCTTGGGCATGTAGGTAGTTTAGTAGGTATTTTTCTGACGCTAGTTTGACATTATAGGACTATAATGGTTATTATACATTATTGGTTATACATAAATTAGGGAAGATACATATGAAAAAAACAATAAAAAACAATACAAAATTTTTATTTTTAGGACTTTTTATACCACTGATGGTGCAGAATGTTTATGCGTATGAAGCATCAGATAATAATACATCAAATGATAATGGGATAACCCGAAATGTGGCTATTGGAAATAGTAGTTCATCACTTTCAGCAAATGCTAATAATCCAAGTACTGCAATAGGATTTGATGCCAATGCAAGTACATCTAATGCAGTGGCGATTGGTTCCAAAGCTAATGCTGTAGATAATAATACTTTGGCTATAGGTACAAAAGCACAAGCTGGTAATACAAATACTACAGGGGCGGGTGCCACAGCCATAGGAAATAATGCCCAAGCAACAAATACAAATGCGACAGCCATAGGAAAAGATGCTATAGCTTCGAAAGCTAGATCACAAGCTATAGGATGGAATGCTGAAGCATCAGCTACGCAAAGTATAGCTATAGGTTCTGGGGATGTGGCTAGCAGAGGCACCAATGCAAGCGGTCTAAGAAGCATAGCTCTAGGTGCAGGTAGCAATGCAAATGGTGCCACTCTGGCAAGAGGTTCTGAGAGTATAGCCATCGGTTCAGGAGCATCTACAGCTTCAGGTGCCAGTGATAGTATCGCTTTTGGTTCAGGGGCAAATGCATTAGGTATCAAATCAGTATCACTTGGAGAACAAGCAACTGCAGATAAACTATATGCTATTGCACTAGGCAGTGAAGCCAATGCTTCAGGTGAATACAGTATCGCAACTGGTAGAAGTGCAGTGGCTGGACATAGATCTATCGCTACAGGATTTAGTGCATCTGCATCTGGAGCTCAAAGTATGGCAAATGGTTGGAGGGCAACAGCTTCTGGAGTTGATAGCATTGCGACAGGTTCCTTCTCTCTTGCTACAACGGCATATAGTATAGCAACTGGGTATAAAGCAAATGCTACAGGTGCAAATGCTATAGCTATGGGGACAGGTGCTAAGGCATCAAATAGTCAGACCATTGCAATAGGTACAAATGCATCTGCATCTGGATTACACAGTATGGCAAAAGGGTGGGAATCTAATGCTACAGGTGAAAAGAGTATTGCAACAGGACATGCAGCAAAAGCACTAGCCAAAGACTCTATTGCTTTTGGAGCTTATGCATCTTCTGAAGCAACAGCTACTAACTCTGTAGCCCTTGGTGCGGGTTCGGTGGCTATTCGCTCAAATGTTATTTCTGTTGGTAAAGCAGGAGGTACAAGACAAATTACAAATGTATCGGATGGTACACAAGATTTTGATGCTGTAAATCTTAGACAACTCAAAGATGTCAATACAACAGTTACAGGAAACACAGCAAAATTGAAATACTTTGATGTCAATGACACGGGGACATCACAGACCGCAGCAGTGGCATCTGCATCAGGTGCTTTGGCTTCTGGAGTGGGGTCTATAGCCTCAGGTAAAAACGCTACAGCTACAGGCATTGGGGCTAAGGCTGAAGGTCTTTCAAGTGTTGCTACAGGTGATGAAGCACATGCAGAAAATGAGCGTTCGATTGCTATGGGAAAAAAAGCATATGCTGGAGGTAAACGGGCTATTGCGATTGGGGAAAGGGCTACAACGGTCGGTAATGATGCCATAGCTATAGGTAGTCAAGAAACAAAGGCAACAGGCACAGGTGCAATAGCACTAGGTTCACAAGCTAAGGCAAATGGAGCTTCTAGTACTGCCATAGGTAGAAATGCTGAAGCAACAGAAGAAGCTACAGCTGTAGGAAATACAAGTAAAGCTTCTGGAAAACAGAGTGCAGCATATGGGTTTAAATCTAACGCTTCAGGAGAAAGAAGCTCTGCATATGGTGCAGATGCTAATGCATCAGGGAACAATAGTACAGCTATGGGTGTTGACTCTCGAGCTATTGGACACAACAGCACAGCAGTGGGAAACACAGCACGAGCCATAGGGCTTAATAGTACTGCTATGGGAAATTTTTCAAGAGCATTGGGGGAAAATAGCGTTGCTAGTGGAGCAGGTGCAAATGCTATTTATGACAATAGTGTTGCTTTAGGTGCAGGTTCTGTAACTTCAGCAGCCAATACTGTGTCTGTAGGTTCTGTGGGGATTAAAAGACGCATTACGAATGTGGCAGCAGGTACTGCAAATACAGATGCAGTCAATGTAAGTCAAACTTCTCGCATAGATAGTGCAACACTTCAAGGAGATAATCATACGTTAAATATTATAGAAAAAGATATTTTGGGTAATGCAGTTGTTTCAAATAATAGTGTAGACCTCGCAGGACTTCAAACCACACAAGGTACAACAAACGCAAGTAATATTGTAACTAATACAACTAATATTGCAAATCTCCAAACAGGTGTAACGGGTGCGACCATCTCAACCACAACACTTGCAGCAAATGGTGACTATACCATCACGGAAGGTTCAACAGCACATACTACAAACTTTAGTGGTTTGGTTACGACACAAGGCACAACAAATGCCACAGCCATTGCAACCAACGTAACAAACATTGGAACAAATACAGCAGGTATCGCAACGAATGCAACAGCCATTACAGCAGAAACAACTAGAGCCACAGCAGCAGAAGGTACGAATGCAGCAAATATTACAACCAATACTACGGGCATTGCAACCAATGTAACAAACATCGGGACAAATACAGCAGGTATCGCAACGAATGCTACAGACATTGCAACAGAAACCGCAAGAGCGACTGCAGCAGAAGGAAACTTAAATCTTACAAACGCTGGAATAGATCTTACAGATGGTATCAATAGGAATACATCTGATATTGCTACTTTACAAACAGGGGTAACAGGTGCAACCATCTCAAGCACTGCACTTGCTGCAAATGGTGTCTATACCATCACGGAAGGTTCAACAGCACATACTACAAACTTTAGTGGTTTGGTTACGACACAAGGCACAACAAATGCCACAGCCATTGCAACAGAAACTACTAGAGCTACTGCAGCAGAACAAGCAAATACAAATGCAATTACAGCAGAAGGTGTGAATGCAGGAAATATCGCAACCAACACTACAGCCATAGCAACAGAAACTACAAGAGCAACTATAGCAGAACAAGCGAACACAAATGCAATCACAACTGAAACCACAAGGGCAACAGCAGCAGAAGGTGTAAATGCAGGAAATATCGCAACAAATGTAACAAACATTGGAACAAATACGGCTAACATTACACATGTATCAAACTTTGCACTTACAGGAAGCACGCTAAATATTACAGATACAAGTACAAGTGGTACAGAAGTAGCAAACATAGATGTCAATCTGGCAGGGCTGCAGACTACGCAAGGTACAACCAATGCAGGACACATTGCCACCAATACTACTGACATTGCAAACCTTCAAGGTGGTGTGACAGGTGCAACTATTTCAAATACAGCACTTGATGCAAATGGTGTTTATACTATTACCGAAGGCAATACAACGCATGCTACGGACTTCAGTAACCTCTCTACAACACAAGGCACAACAAATGCTGCAAATATTGATACAAACACAAGAGGTATAGCAGTGAACTCTGGGCGTATCTCAGCCAACTCTGCTCGTATTTCAGGCGTAGAAAATAAGGTAAGATACATAGATGTTACTTCAAGAAGTGCAGCCATAGGTAAAAATGCTTATGCTGGAGCAGAAAAGTCTGTTGCCATGGGTAATGAAGCAAGAGTAGAGCAAGGGGCACAAGGCTCTGTAGCTATCGGGGCACATTCACAAGTGATTCAAGGTGCACACAATGCGGTAGCCATAGGGCAGTACTCTGTAGCTACTGAAGCCAATACTTTCTCTGTGGGTAGTGATGCTTTAAAACGTAGAGTAGTGAACGTGGCAGATGGTGTCAATGCTTATGATGCAGTAAACATGCGTCAATTCAATGGGCTTGAAAGAAAAATGAGTGGGATAGGTGCGATGAACTCTGCGATGTCAGCATTGGTGCCAAACCAAAGAGTATCTAGTGACACACAACTTAGTGTAGGCTTAGGGTACTATGATAGTGAAACAGCTATTGCGGGGGGTATGTTTCACTATGTAAATGATGATGTTTTACTTAACGCAGGGGTCTCTTACTCAAGAGAATCTGGTACTTCGGCAAGAGCAGGGGTTACATGGGGATTTTAAGAGAAATCCTTAAAATCAAAAATTCGGGTCAAACCCGAAACTAGGTTCCCCAAAACCTTGCTGAGCTAAAGTAGGGTCAGTATGCCCATGTTGGAGGGACTTCCCTCTGAGCATCATAATGTCCATTTTGGGGTCTATCCCCTTTGGACAAGCAAGCGTACATTCTCCACATAAAGTACAGTCCCACACACCATTTGTTTGCACATTATCTAGTATCCCTTTTACATCTTCTTCACGCTTGTCTACACTATATCGGTACGCACGCGTGAGTGCAAAAGGACCTAAAAAGTCAGGCATGACAGCATAGACAGGACAAGCAGAGTAACACGAGTCACAGAGTATGCAGTCTGTTTGACGTTCTGTGAACTTTTCATCTTTTGGTGTGGGTGATGCTTCTGTTGCACTATGTAACCATGCAGTACTTTTAAGTAGGGTTTCTTTGGCTTTGTTTTTGTCTACTTTTAGGTCACGAAGGACTGTGTGGTAGTTGAGTGGCTCAACTACATCGCCGTCTTGTACTTTGTAGGCACAAGCAAGTTCCTCTTTGCCATTGACTCTTACTGCACAGGTACCACAGACTGAAGCACGACAACCTGCTGTGAAGGTAAGGGTTGCATCTTGTGTCGCTTTGATGTCTACAAGAGCATGTAAAAGCGTTGTCTCTTTGTCTTCTAGCGTGTATGTTTGATGGCTGTTACTCTCAGACCTAAGTATGTTTAAAGTCATGCGTTCTCCTTCTTCCACTGAAAGACTATGTGGTTTTGAAACTTCTCATCATCTATTTGAGTAAAATCTTCTTTGTAGTGAGCACCACGGCTTTCATCTCTGGCGATGGCTGCAGAGACTATGGTAGAACTAAGTAGCAGAGCATTTGCAAACTCCAAAAAGTCTGTGAGGTTTGTGTTGTTTGTTTTGCTCTTGTCTGCTATACCCATGCTACCTAGGGTTTCCTGTGTATTTACGATGTAGTTTAGGGCTTCATTTAAAGACGCATTATCTCGGACGATACCTACCTTGTCATAAAAGAGTTTTCCTAAGGCTTCTCGTTTGTCGTAGAAGTTTTCTGCAGGGGTTTTACTGTAGAGGTTTTCTAGGTAAGTTTTGTCTTGCTGTAGTTGTGTGTCAGTAGCTTTTTTTGCTGAAGTTGAAGATGCATACTTGTAAGCACTTTCACCTGCACGTTTTCCAAAAGCGGTGATTTCTAGTAGGGAGTTGCCTCCTAGACGGTTGGCTCCATGCACTTTGGCATTGGAACATTCACCCACGGCAAAACAGCCTTTTATGCCATCTATCGCCATAGTATGGTCAACATCTATACCACCCATAGAGTAGTGAGCCACAGGCTTGATGGGAATGAGTTGGGTCGCGGGGTCTACATTTTCATGTAGCTTACATAGGGCTACTTCTTGAGGGAGGAGTTCCATAAGCTTTTCTTCGCCTAAATGACGTACATCTAGGAACACTTCTTGACCTTGTTTAAACTGCTCAAAAATGGCACGGGCTACCACGTCACGAGATCCCAGTTCATCTGTAAACCTTTCGCCCTTGGTGTTTACCAAGTAGCCACCTTCCCCTCTAGCACTCTCAGATATGAGGATGCTAGAACTTTTAAGAGCGGTTGGGTGAAACTGTACAAACTCCATGTCAGACACAGCTCCCCCTGCACGAAGCACGGCTGCTATGCCATCTCCTGTGGCTCCAGTCATGTTAGTGGTGTAGTTGTGGTATAGACCACCATAGCCACCTGTAGCTACTATGACAGACTTCGCGTCTATCTGCTTCACTTCACCTGTGCGTATGTCAAGAAAAGTAGCACCTTTTACCGTCTCCTCTTCTACAACGAGACTCATAAAGTAATGCTCATCTAAAAAGTCTATATCATGTTTTAAGCAAGTGTCATAGAGTGTATGGAGTATTTTGAGTCCTGTGTAGTCCTGTGCATAACAAGCACGTTTGGCAGAAGCTCCACCCATTTGACGTTGGGCGACTGTTTTGATGCCAGTTTCTTCTGTTTCCACACGAGAAAAAGGCACCCCAATGCTGTCTAACCAAGCGATGGCATGGGGTGCATCAGAACACATGGTCTGCACCATTTCTTCGTCACACAGTCCACGTGCTGACTTAATAGTATCTGCTATATGAGCGTCAACTGAGTCGTTCCCTGCATTAGAAAGAGCAGCGTTCATACCACCTTGTGCCATAGAGGTTTGAGAGTTAGTAGGGTAGGCTTTCCCGACTACAAGGACAGAAGCCCCTATGTCTTTCGCTGAAAGTGCAGCAGTCAAGCCTGCCCCACCACTTCCGATGATAAGTACATCAATCATTTAGACTCCAAAAATGTGTTTATGTTTTTTACTATGCCTTGTAGTAGTTTATGCCTTGCTTCTATGCTTGTCCACGCGATGTGTGGGGTGATGAGTAGTCGCTCTTTGTGTTTGACTTCATTGAGTCGATTCATAGTGCTTATAGGTTCAGTTTCTAGAACATCAAGACCTGCATAGATCTCACGTCTGTCAAGCTCAAAGGCAAGGTCAGTTTCATTGACTATGCCCCCACGTCCAAGGTTTAAAAGAATAGCTTTTTCTTTAATATAAGGTAAGTTGTTTTCATTGATAAGGTCAAAGGTTTTGTCATTGAGTGGGGCATGGATAGAAATGATGTCACAATCTTTCAAGATAAACTCTAAACTCTTATGTGGGTAGGCATGGTGTAGGTTTTCTCCTGAGGTTGAGTGGTAGGAAACCTCAGCACCAAATGCAGTGGCGATAGTCGCAACATTTTGACCGATGTTCCCCATGCCTATGATGCCCCATTTTTTACCTGATATTTCATAAAAAGGTTGAGAGACATCAGTGAAAAGTCCTGAAGCACTCCAAGTGTTGTCTTTGACTACCTTGTCATAGTATGCCATTTTTTCTAATAAATACAGTGCCATAGCAAAAGTATGTTGTACCACAGACTTTGTAGAGTACCCCGCTACATTTTTTACTTCAACGCCTTGAAATTTAGCTGCTTCAAGATCAACGTTGTTCATGCCAGTGGCAGCTATGCAGATGAGATTTAGTTTTTTAGTTTGAGAGAGCATATTTGCAGAGATGACTACCTTGTTGGTGATGACAATGTCTGCATCTACAATGCGTTCAAGTGTTTGTTCCTCTGCAGTTGTCTCATAAGAGATAAATGTTCCAAATGTTTCAAAAACACTGAGGTTCAAATCATCCCCAAGTGTCTTTGCATCGAGTAATACAATAGTCATCAACTCTCCTTAGTGTGTGGTGTTGGTGTCTGTACAGTCAGGTGTCTCAGTAATGGTAATGGCACAGCCTTCATCGTCAGCACCTGCTGTCAAAAAGTCGGCAGATAGTCCACCTGCACCTAAGTCTAAACTATTACTTTGAGTAGGTATAGCTGTAGATTCTTCTTGGGTTTGGGCAGGAGTCACAGCACTTTTCTTTTCTTCAAAATATGCGATGATTTTTTTATCTCCTGTAAGTAGTACTGTCTCATACTTTTCTTTCATGACAAGTACAGGGATGCTTGTAGTACCTACAAACTTTAAAAAGCTTCTCGCACTGGCTTCTTTTGTAGAGATAGGGGTATAAGGTATGTTATGTTCTGCTAGATAGGCTTTGACTTTTTTACAGTGTGGACAGCTGGCTGACTGTATAAGGTAGTTGCCTGAACCTGTGACAAAGGCTTTGTTTTTAGTCACAGCCAAAGTGTTAAGCCCTACAAAGATAGCAAGTACCGTAGCAAGCGTAATGGCAAAATGTCTCCACTGTGACAGAAGTGCTATGAGCAGTAAAGAAGAGAAGATACCTAAACAAAAGATGCAAGGCTCAGGGTTTGCTACAAATTGGTAGCTAAGTATGGTCGCTTCAAATGCGATGGCAGTGTAAAGTCCTACAAAAAAAAGTGATTCATAAAACTTACTTTTTAAAGAGAGAAAACCAAATAATATGAGCATAAACACCCCCGCTAAACCAAAGTAGTTTAAGTACAGAGGGTCGAAGTTTAGAAGTTCTCCCGCAAGTTTACAGCCTACCTCTGCACAAAGAGAAGTATGTTGTAGTTTGAGGTATGTTTCTGTGGCTATGTAGGCTAGTAGTAAAAGTGGTAAAAAAACACGTGCAATGAATCGCATGAATGACTCCTTATCTTTATTTATCTGTTATTTGAGAGACTATTTCAGTAGCTCTTGTTTTTGCAGCTTCTACTTCATCTAGCACAAGAGAGACTGCCATACGACGACCCACATGAGACTCAGGCTTACCAAAGACTCTTACAAATGAGTTAGTAGTAAAGGCATCATCTGGCACAGTGAGTGTTGGGTTATGACTCTCGTTTGAAGCTTTGTATGCACCACAAGCTCCGCTCCCATACGTCGTGTATGCAAGTGGTAGCCCAAGTACAGCTCTTACGTGAAGTGCGAACTGACTTTGGCTCTGTGTGATAAGTGTGACCATGCCAGTATCATGTGGGCGAGGGCTAAGTTCTGAAAAATATACCTCTTCACCTTTAACAAAAAACTCCACACCGAAGATGCCTCTACCACCTAGACCATCGGTCACTGCTTTAGCGATGTCTTTGGCTTTTTGAAGTGCAGCATCACTCATGTTCATCGGTTGCCATGACAAGATGAAGTCTCCATCTTTTTGTACATGTCCTATGGCGTCACAAAAGACTGTACCAGTTTCGTTACGTACAGTAAGTAGGGTGATTTCATAGTCAAAAGGTACAAACTCTTCTACTATGAGTTCACTCGCATCGCCTCTGGCCTCTTTGGCTATCTCCCATGATTTTGCTATGTCGTCAGCAGATTTGGCAATGCTTTGTCCATGTCCTGAACTTGACATCACAGGTTTTATAACACAAGGAAACTTGATACGTTCAGCTGCGGATTTTAGTCCATCAAGTGTGGTAACAAACTCATAGTTAGAGGTCTTAAGTCCCAATTCCTCAGCTGCAAAAACACGGATGTTTTTACGGTTCATGGTTTTGTTTACCGCCTCAGCGTTAGGGATGATGTGAAAGCCCTTTTCTTCAGCTTTAAAAAGTGCAGAGATAGAGATGGCTTCAACTTCAGGTAGTACATAGGTAGGCTTTTCTTTTTCTATGAGTGCCAGTACTGCTGCTTCATCTTTCATGTCGATGACGTAAGACTTGTTCGCCACTAAGTGTGCAGGGGCATTTTCATACTTATCAACGGCTATGACTTCAATGCCAAGTCTCTGTGCCTCAATGGCAACTTCTTTACCCAGCTCACCAGAACCAAGGAGCATTATTTTGATAGCATCTTTTTGCAATGTTGTTGTAAATGTCATAGTGAAAACCTTTGGAAAATAATTGTAGTTATTTTAGCAGAATCTTCGATAAGTTGTAATGATTTTGGAAATTTTTTTGAGGTTTTTAGAAATTAATGTAGTGTAACTGACAGAGCAAAAGCTCTGTCATAGACTGATTAGAGTCTTGACTCGTATTTTCTGAGCATGAAGAGTTTTTTAAGAATTTTCTTGCGAGTTGCAATTTTTTCTTTTTTGTTCTTCTCAGTTTGTGTTTCAAAATGCTGACGTGCTCTTGCTTCAGTAACGA
>Ga0256840_1002294_pt1 | contig 17025 bp, 14 predicted proteins | sample 355202metaG_FD_185969 | JGI IMG/M metagenome (GOLD analysis project Ga0256840, IMG submission 185969) | Hydrothermal vent microbial communities from Mid Atlantic Ridge, Atlantic Ocean - 355-202 | ecosystem: Environmental > Aquatic > Marine > Hydrothermal vents | place: Atlantic Ocean: Mid... | reverse complement strand
CTTCAGCCAACTCTGGCAATCGCCTGAAAACTTTATCGCGCCTCAGGGGGAATCAATGCAGGCTTTTTCCCTGCGCGTAAAGAAGGGTCTAAAAGCACTGATTAGCAGGCATGAGAATCAATCTATTTTGCTAGTAACTCATGCGGGAGTGATTCGTAGTATTCTTTCAATAGCACTCGATATTAGCCCCGTTTCCGCGCTTAAAATTAATGTAGGTTATGCACAAATGCTACGCCTTCATTGTTACCCCGATGATGCATTTTCATTACAGTCATTAGGTTGCTTGTAGCAATGAGTAACTCACACATTTCAAAATATAAAAAAGCTTATTTATTAGCCCAATCATTGTTGACTCGGCTTCCTACGCCGCAATTAAGCGATATTCAAGGCTCTGATATGGGTCGCTCTGCCTTGTTCTACCCACTAATTGGCTTACTTATTGGTTTGATTTTATACCTACCTTTATTGATTTTTTCAGAGTCATTATCAAGTTTATACGCAGCCCTTATAGTTACTGCTTGGGCATTAATTACTGGAGGGTTACACCTAGATGGTTTAGCCGATAGTGCCGATGGCTGGCTAGGTGGAAGCATAGAAAAATCGGGGAAAAATAAAACCTTAGAAATTATGAAAGACCCACTGGTAGGCTCAGCTGGCGTGATTGCACTGGTGTGCATATTGCTCTTAAAATTTGCAGTGCTTAATACTATTTTTCAACAAAGCCATGACAATGTCATAATAAGCCCTGTGCTGATTATAATCGCTCCAATGATTGGTAGAGCGATGATTTTATTGTTAATGCTGAGTAGTGAAAACGCTAACCCAAATAGTATGGCAAACCAAATTGTAGATACCCTGCCCAGAAAGTTTGCTGGTTGGATAGTCATAGTTTGTTTTATATTCGGTGCTTATTTTTCGTTTTCAGGAATTGTTTTAACGCTCTTTATTTTTTGTTTATTGCGTCGCTTAATGCATCAAAGGCTCGGTGGATTTACTGGAGATACTATCGGTGCAACTGTAGAAATAACCGAAGTTGCCTATTTAGTCGGTGCTGTTTTAATGGCTAACTATGCTTAGCACTTTATTGCTAGTTCCTATCGCAGTATTACTCGACCGACTCTTTGGAGAACCTAGCAAGTTTCATCCTTTAATCGGTTTTGGTATTTATGCGAATAAATTAGAGTCAAGGCTTAACGGTGGAAAGTCTCACTTTATCGCTCGGTTTAGTAAAGGCTGCTTGGCTTGGGGGCTTGCTGTTATTCCCATAACATTACTCGCTTACTCCTTAAGTCATATCGGCAACGAACTATGGCATTTCATTATTAGTGCGATTTTTGGTTGGCTTGCTATTGGTTGGAAAAGCTTAAAAGAACACGGTTTAGCGGTAATCAATGCCTTAAATAGTAACAATATGGAGGACGCTAAAATTAGAACGTCCTATCTTGTGAGTCGTGATACCTCCTCTTTAGATGAAACGGCGTTGAGCCGAGCAACCATTGAATCAATACTAGAAAACGGCAGTGATGCCATTATTGCGCCTTTGTTTTGGCTTGCAATTTTAGGCGCTCCCGGAGTTGTTTTTTATCGTATGTGTAACACACTGGATGCTATGTGGGGCTACCATAATGATCGCTTTGAACAGTTTGGTAAGTTCACTGCACGTGCCGATGATGTTTTAAATTATATCCCTGCTAGATTGACCGCATTACTTTACACGTTATGTGGTGACACAAAAACGGCATGGCAAGCATGGCACAAGCAAGGTAAAACATGGTATAGCCCAAATGCGGGCATCGTTATGGCCGCTGGTGCCGGTGCGCTACAACTTTCATTAGGGGGCACAGCAAGCTATCATGGTAAAGTAAAACAACGCCCAAATTTAGGTTATGGAAAGCAAGCTACCGCGGATGATATTAAACGCGCAATCAGTTTAATTGACCAAAGTGTTTATTGTTTTACGGTTGTTGCTTTGTTTTCTTTACTTGGAATTTACAGTGTCACGATCATTAACTAGTCAAAAAGAGTGTTTTTATTCTCAGATTTCTCATCATCATGGTGGACAATTAAGGGCTGTAAGTGAGAAATACGGTATTCCCTTAGAAAATTGGCTTGACCTATCTACCGGTATTAATCCTAATAGTTACCCTTTGCCTGATGTTCCTAGCCGTATATGGCAACGTCTGCCAGAAATAAATGATGACTTAGCGCAAGCTGCGAGTGAATATTATGGAAGCAAAAATTTATTGCCGGTGGCTGGCTCACAAGCAGCCATTCAAAGTTTGCCAGCGTTATTGATAAAAAATAAAGTTAAACCTTACCGAGTAGGCATATTAAAACCAGCTTATCAAAGCCATCAAAACGCATGGGAGAAACAAGGTGCTGAAATTATCAGTCTATCCCGTGAACAAATCACACCTGCGCGACTGGCATTGCTAGATGTATTAATCGTAGTTAACCCAACCAACCCAACTGCAGAATTTTACCACCCCAACTTGTTATTAGAGTGGCATCAGGATTTAGTCCAGCATGGTGGAATCTTGATTATTGACGAGGCATTTATGGATGTTACGCCAGCGCATAGCATGATTCAAACCAACACAAAAAAAGGTTTAATCGTATTACGATCTATTGGCAAGTTTTTTGGTTTGGCGGGTATTCGTTTAGGTTTTGTTTGGGCGCAAAGTGAAATCTTACAGCTTATAGATAATCAACAAGATGATTGGGCGGTTAGTCATCCGTCACGCTGGGCAGGTACGCATGCCTTGCAAAATAAAGATTGGCAACAAGCACAACAAAATACTTTGCCAAAGCAAGCTGAGCGACTTGTTGAGTTATTAGAAGAGATTATTTTTAATAAGCCCCTGCTTAATGGTGGAGTCTACTTTAATACCACGAATCAGCATGTTCAGGCGACAGCATTCTTCGCGTATTTTGAACATCCGCGTGCTGAGATCATTTATCAACAGCTCGCAGAGCGTGGCGTGTTAGTGCGTTTTTTCCCCCAGCCTCCTGCACTTCGTTTTGGTCTACCCGCAAATGAAAAAGAGTGGTTAAACTTAGCTGAACAATTACACTTTATTTGAACTCACAATGAATAGCTTATTTTCTAAGTGCGGATTTAGGCTAAAATAGAGTTATGACATTTCCATTTATCAGTTATATATAGAGAATGTTTGTTTGCTGTAATAGAATAACTTAATTACATGGCTTACATATAAAGGGTCTTGTTTTAATAAATATGAATACGACAGAAATACTTACATCATTAACAACAGCAAAAGAAGCGCACTTACCATGGCTTGATTATGGTATGGCGATACTTAATGGTGAAGATTTGCTTTACGTACAAGCACCGGTGACGTGTACGGACTGTAACTTTGGACTGTGGTTTTATGCTAAGGCTAATTCCTTACGCCAAATAGATGGCTTTCAGCAAATAGAAAAACTTCATGCTGAGTTTCATAATAAATATGACATTTTATTTACCCATGCGCATGAGGCCCACAAACCACGTCTTTTTGGGAAGAAAAAATTACTTCTGCAGCTCAATGCCGATTATATGGCGCTCGAAGAATCATCTATCTTATTAATCAATAAGTTAAAAGAAGTGGGGGAAAGTTTGCAAGCTAAAGAAAAACTAAGCCAAATAAATAGGGAAGCCGTTTAGAACTTTAAAAAATCATAGCCTTTTTTAGAAAAATTTCCTTTAGGTTTTAGTTCAACTCTATTTGAAAATAGTGGCCCATCTATTACAAAAGTATGAAACTCACCGCCTTCGCCACAGATATCAATACCCTTGCTTTCTAGCTCCTTCAAGGTATCCTTATTGAGGGTTCTACCTAAAAAGCTCACATCTAGCATCTCATGTTTAACGGCAACAATGATGGTTTCAAAACCTGCATCTAAAAATTCATGTACAAGCTTGTCGTGGCCTTCCTCCCAAAGAGGGAAGTGCATAGTAAAGTCAGCCAGTTCACCGATTTCTTCTTGCCAATCTTTATGTGCTTGCAGGTCAATATCACCAAATACAGCATCATTTATGCCGTGATTTTTTAGTGTGGCTAATGCATCAAGGTAAGCGCGTTTATAATCCTCTGCCGGTTGTGCTAAAAACGGCAGGCTTAGTGCGGTGGCTTGCTGTTCAAGTAATTCTAACGGCAGCGCATGGGCGCGAGAGGTAACACCATCGGCTTCCATCATGGTGAGTAAATAGCTGGGTTTTATGCCCGCCAAGCTCATCCGATACATTGCTAAACAAGCATCTTTGCCACCACTCCATACGCAAACAAAAGGCTTCATTGGTGTAGTCCTGAAATGTGTAAAATTTTATCCATGTTTAAATGCTCCTCAATAGCATCAGCTAGTCGTTCTAGCTGCTCTTCACGTTGAATGTTTATATCAAAGGTTTGAGTGGTCTTTTTGCCCGCCCAATTTATTAAAGCTTGCAGTGCGTTTGGCTCATCAAATAAGCCATGTAAATAACACGCAAATAGCTGATTGTCAGCTGATATGGCGCCATCTGTTTTACTGCCTGAAGCGTTATTCAGAAAAAGTGCGGGAGTATTTAATGCATCACCGGTGGTTACTCCAGCATGGATTTCATAGCCTTTAACGTGAATATTGTCATCCAGAAAAGCCAGTTTTCCTGTTTCATTACTGAGATTTTTACTCGTCTGTAAGGTTGTTTCAAAATCCAATAAGCCAAATCCTGTATGTGTTTGTGGTTCGCCTTCGATACCCAGTGGATCATGAATTTTATGCCCCAGCATTTGTAGGCCACCACAAATCCCAATTACTTTTCCTGCGTAGCGTAAGTGTTTCTCAAATGCCTCTTGCCAGCCTTGTGATTTTAACCAGGCAAGGTCAAAACCTACGTTTTTACTACCGGGTAGAATGATTAAGTCGGCGGGTGGGATTTCTTCATGATGAGAAATATATTGGCAGTCAAGCTCAGGGTGCAAGCGTAATGGTTCAAAATCGGTGTGGTTACTGATGTGAGGTAAACGGGGAATAATTATTTTAAATTTATCCTCAGTACTCAGAATATTCTCTGGTACAGCATCTTCGGCATCCAGATGCAAACCATGCAACATGGGTAATACGCCTAAAACTGGCTTTCCGGTGAAGTCTTCTAGCCAATCTAAGCCATCTTGTAATAAAGCAATATCGCCACGAAAACGGTTAATCACAAACCCTTTAACCAGCGCCTGCTCCTCTTTTGATAACAGTTCAAGGGTGCCCACTAAATGCGCAAAAACACCGCCTTTGTCAATATCAGCAATAATTATAACCGGGCATTTAGCGCGTAAAGCAAAGCCCATATTGGCGATATCACCTTTGCGTAAATTAATTTCGGCGGGGCTACCCGCGCCTTCTATCAGAATATTCGAGTATTCTTCGGAAAGTATTTTAAACGATTCAAAAACAGCTTCAGCGGCTTTAGGTTTGTATTCGTGATAGGCCAGGGCTTCAATATTACCAATCGAATGCCCTTGGATAATAACCTGCGCGCCCGTGTCTGTATTGGGTTTAAGTAAAACAGGATTCATGTGAACAGATAATGGAACACCGGCCGCCTGCGCTTGTAAAGCTTGCGCCCGACCAATCTCACCACCATCTGGAGTAACCGCACTATTAAGTGCCATGTTTTGTGGCTTGAACGGGGCAACCGATAAGCCTCGGCGCTGAAACACCCGACACAAACCTGCTACCAAAATGCTTTTGCCAGCATCAGAGGTTGTACCTTGTACCATCAAACAAGACATAAACCAGTTACCTTATTGCAGCTCGACTTTTATTAACCGAGCACTCAATCGAGTCTCTAATAAGTTCTGAGACCATGCCAGCAAATATCGAGTGTGAGCCTGCATAGTTTGCTTGAGCAGCGCTCTTATTGGTACTTGAAGCAATAATGACAGAGTCCGTTCCGGTACCCGTTGCAATATGATTGGAGTAGCTACTTTTCCAGCCGTTATCATAAAATAACGCCGCTTTACTTTCATAAACAATGCCTAGCGCTTGCGCCATTGCCGCTTCTGTTAGGTTGATATTAGTACACAAAACAATATTAATCGTGCCTATTTTGGCAGTCTGTTGATTAATATTTAGATCATGAGGGCTTCGATCATGGTGCACGTTCACAGCGTTCGATTGTATGCCTGCTGTCGTAACCACAGAAACTTTTATCCCCTGCCTTTCTAACTTGCTGATGCAATAATATTTCTCGGCATGTACAGCTGTTAGGATAGTAGGGCAGCACTGTGCTTCAAGCGTAATTAATTCTGCGTTTAACCAATCGTCCAAGTCTTCATCAAGATCTTTTACCGCAGCGCTATCAAAACTATGGTTGATACATTGCTTGCCTATAGAGTATTGATTATTCGAACAAACTTGATCACCAGAACAAAGAAATTTTACAGCATCATCAAACCTAACAAGCAGGCTTGAGCGCCAATAATTGTCTTCTCCAGTGTAGGTATTAAAGGATAAATTAAACATGGTTTTTGATTAGGGTTACAGATCAGGTTATAAGTCGATCCCCTTTTGTGCCTTAATTCCAGCGCGGTAAGCGTGTTTAATATCAGCAATTTCAGATACGGTATCAGCCAGTTCACGAAGCTCATCAGTGGCAGCGCGGCCTGTTACGACAACGTGTTGTAACGAGGGGCGTTTAGAAATATCAGTTAACACCGTATCGCTGTCTAAGTAGTTACTAGTCAATAAGTAGGTTAATTCATCCAGTACCACTAAATCATAGTCATTGGATGAAAGCATGCTTTTTGCAATTTTCCAGCCTGCTTCTGAGGTGGCTATATCTTGTGTTCTATCTTGTGTATCCCATGTAAATCCATCACCGAGTACATGCCAGTCACAGTTTTGTTGGGCGCTAAAAAAGGCTTCTTCACCAGTGTCAGTACGACTTTTTATAAATTGGCATACGCCGACTTTCATGCCGTGCCCTAAGGCACGTGCAACCATGCCAAAGGCGGAGCTGGACTTGCCTTTACCGTTACCTGTGAGTACCAGCAATAAGCCTTTTTCTTTGTCTGCATCCTCGATATTTTTATCAATAACCGCTTTTTTGCGTTCCATGCGTTTGTTATGACGTTGGTTAATATCATTCATTTTCAAATCCTATAAACAATAAAGGAGCCAAATATGACTCCTTATATGCTGATATCTACGGTGTAATTAGGTTTGGCTTGCGCTTTTACCCAGTCTGCCGGCATGTTTAACAACGAGATGCACAACGGCGGCAATGCTTAAATACATAAGCGTAGTTTTCATAAACATCGGCATAAAGGTTGCAAGACGACCTGCGAACTCAGTCACGTTAGTATTCTCAAATCGCCCTGAGAACCAGTAGAAACCGCCACTAGAGATTATGTCACATACGGCTGTACCGATAACCGCTGCTGCTACAAAATAGAATAAACCGCGTGTGTTTTCGCTGTAATGCCCTGCAAACCAACGACCTGCTGCCCAAAGTGAGGCATAAGCTGGGATTAAGAAAGGGTAAGAAACGGTAAAGCAGTAACTTTCGCCGCCTTTGGATTCAACCACGATTAAATCAACCGCAAAAGCAACCAACCAAAATATAGGGAAGCCAATGACATTGCGCACATAGAAACCTAATAAAAAGAAAACTGCCCATGAGGCATCTTGAATATGGCTAAAGTGATGTGTTCTTGTTACAACTAAAATAAGCAATAACAAGCCTGCAATAATACCGGTTTGAGTTTTGTTTAATGTGTTCATAATGAATTCCTTCTTTAATTAGCCTCTATTGATTATGTAATAGAGGCTAATTGTTACCTATTTAGGGGTGTATTTAATGGTTAACATACCATTTACACCATCTTGATTGTAGCCTTTATTGGTCTTGTGATCGGTATCAAGCACATTATTAAGCTTTAAGCCCAGTGCAATGTCTTTAGAGATTGCATATTCTGAACGTAAATCAAGTGTAGCGTAACCTGCTAGTTTTTCCCTAGGCGTTACTGTGGTCACGGGTGGCGTTTTAGTTTTATCAGTCATTGTGGTTTCATAACTGGTAAAACGTTTAGACTCGGCTTGTAACGTTGCACCTATTTTAAACTTGCCAAACGGGCGATCAATATCTAAAGACAACAGCTTTTGCGGGCGATAGTTTAAAATCTGACCCTTGTTAACACCATTATCAATCTCTGGCTTGATATAGCTGATAATAGGGTTAATTGCCCAACCCGCTAAGCTCAACTTATGCCCAAGTTCGAGACCTTGGATTTTTACTGAATCTACATTGGCGGGTGAGTATTTGCCATTCGCATCCGGTGTCCAAGCAATCAAATTACTGATTTTATTTTGAAATAAGCTTGCTGATAAAACACCGTGCGTAGTTTGCTTACTTAAACCAACTTCAATATTTTTGCTTTTTTCAGGTTTTAGGTTTGCATTTCCACTCTTTGGGTAATACAAATCATTAAAAGTGGGTGCTTTAAAAGCAGTGCCGTAAGATGTGGTTAACTTTAAGCCATTTGCAAAATTATGCCCAATACCGATGTTGCCGGTGGTGTGTTTACCAAACTGTTGATTATCATCAAGGCGTACAGAAGCTTCTACATCGTGCATCCCGATCGTACTTTGCAAGCTGGTAAATACCGCTTTATTATTTCTAGTTGTCTTAGAATATTTTGTGGTGCTTGAAACGCTATCTTTTTGAATATCTGTGCCTAGTAAAAGCGTATTATTTGGATTAATCGTAAAATCAGCTAAGATGCTTGCTGATTTTCTCCGTGTCGTAAAAGTACTTTTTTTAACCCCATTTTTCAGGTTATCGTTGTCATCTAATGATGTGCCAATAACACCTGTAAGCTTTAAGCGAGGTACTAGATTGGTTGATACTTTTGCACTAATCGTTTGTTGATGGAAATCGGTTTCATTAACGCTTCCACCGTCATATTGCGTATCACCGCTGGCATCCATAATATTTAATTCAGTCTTCGCACCATTTGCAAATTGATGACCGAGGTTTAAGCTAAGGCTGGTGCGTTGATAACCATCCTTATCTTTTTCAGTTACTTGTGTAGGCGTGTAATTTGGTGCAGGGTAGGCGGTGTAAGAGTCACGTGCGTTGATACCATCTGTTTTAAGTTTGCCAGCTCCCACTTGAAACCAATTACTTTCAGTACCGCCGGCAACACCAAATGACATGTCTAAGGTGTTATGGCTGCCATAACCCAGTGAAAATTCTGGCGTCACGCCGGTCTTTTTACGCTTACTGGTAAAAATTTGGATTACACCACCAATCGCTTCTGAACCATAAAGGCTAGAGCGTGGCCCACGGACAATTTCGATCCGCTCAATTTCACTGACAGGTAAATGCTGAAATGAAGCAGCTCCTAAGGTTGCCGAGCCAATTTTAACTCCGTCAACCAATACTAGTAGATGCCCAGTGTTAGTGCCGCGCATTGAAACACCTGTTTGCTTGCCTAAGCCGCCGCTATTTTTAATGCTTATGCCGGGTACACGGCGTAATAATTCGAGTACTGAGGTAGCCTGATATTTTTCAATATCTTGTTTGGTGATGACGCTCATCGTCGCCACAGGCTTGTTAATTTCTTGCTCTGTACGATTCGCCGTAATGGATAATTCCAAGCTACCTTGTGAATTGATGGTTACCGTGTCGTTAATAACATCATCAACGATAAGTGTTTCTGCAAAAACTGCTGGTGCAGAAAGAAGTAAAAAAGGAGTGGCTGCTTTTATAGCAAGCGATAGTTTGTTGTTCATTTGAAGTAGTCCTAAAAGTCAGTCAGCACCCGCCGTGCTGATGTTAGAAACGCGAATTTTTAATCAGTTTGATAAAAAACTCACACCCTTTTAGGCCGGTCTCCGGGCTTATGAGTTGTTAAGGAAATCCTTAATACCTATCTCACCTTCCCATGTCAGTTACAACACAGTGGTTTACGAAACAGGTTTAACTCAATTACCGTTGCGGGGGCAGCGCTGGATTATATACACATTTACCAGCTTCCCGTTTAACTTCAAACACAGGTGAATGAAGCACCTAAAAGCGATACGGAGGATAAAGGCTTTACATAAAGGAGTCTATTAAAAAGAGCAATTACGGGGTTTTATTTTTGGCACTTTGAGATTCTTGTAACGAGGATTTTGCCAAGCCTTTTATAAAATCCTCAGCCATTGCTCGATAAATAGGTTGTGGGCTAATAATTTTAGATAAGCCATCAGCAATTAAACAGGTCGCCATTAAGGGTAGCAAGATTTCTTGATTGCCGGTCATTTCCATAATAATGACCACTGCCGTAATTGGTGTTTGTACAACACCGGTAAAGTACGCCGCCATCCCCAATAATGCTACTGTTGAGATTTGTGCCATCGGCAACCATTGCGATAACCAATTACCCAAACCAGCACCAATAGATAACGACGGTGCAAAAATACCACCAGGAATACCTGTCCAATAAGATAGTAACGTGGCTAGGTATTTTAAAAACGGGAAACTTGCACTAACATGCTCTTTGCCTGCCAGCGCAACCTTGGCTTCCTCGTAACCTGTACCCCAGGTTTGACCGAGTGAGATCGTACCTAAAACAGCCAGCATGATACCAATGCTGGCGGCTAAGAAGTAGGGGTGTCGATTTCGAAAAGGGGCTATTCTTCGCCCAATATGTACCAGAAGAGCACTAAAACTCCCACCTAATAACCCCCCTGCAATACCGCAGACGAGCACCACCCACAAAATGCTGGGCATTTCGATATGTGTACCGACAACGCCGAAGTAGCTGTAGTTTCCACTAATAGAAAGTGCGGTTAAGCCCGACACAATGACCGCCGTAAGGATTGTTCCGCTGGTTTTTGATTCAAAATTACGTGCTAACTCCTCAATCGCAAAAACAATGCCAGCTAAGGGCGTGTTGAAAGCACCTGCTAAACCTGCTGCACCACCAGCTAAAATCAATCCACGTCCGATATCATAGTGCGGGAAGCGGGCAAAGCGGGTTAACGCAAATGCAATTGAAGCTGCAATATGAATCGTTGGACCTTCGCGACCGATGGATGCGCCACTTAATAAACCTAAGAAAATCATTAGTGCTTTGCCGATAGCGATGCGTATCGAGAGTAGGCGATAACGTAGTTCTTTATGGCGGTTTTGGCGTAAGGCAACAATAACCTGTGGAATGCCACTACCTTCAGCACCGACAAAAAAGCTACGTGTTAAATAAATAATCAGCATTAAGCCCAGTGGGGTGATGATAAATGGCAGCCAAGGTCTGTCTTGAGTAATGCTGACAAACAGGTGGCTTGCAACATCGCTACCATAGGCGACAAATACCGAGGCTAAGCCAACTAATAATGCTCCACTAAAAAATACAATACGAGTTTGCCAGATGTTTCTGGAAGTTAACTGTTTGCGTGAGCGTTTTAATTGTCTTCGATACATTAGTCGTTTGTGGTTCGAATAGTTTTTGGTACGTAGGCAGCTTCAATCATTTGCGGTGTGATAATACCGTAAACCCGTGATGTTTTAGTGATACTTTCCTCCTTAAATACAACGCATAAAATTTCAGCGCCAGAAGAAAACGCCTGATGTGCTTCCATCAAGTTTGCCTGCAATGAAATGGACGTAATGGTAAGGCGCTTTGCAGGAATTTCTAATAAATTAATTAATGGATCTTGAAGTGGTGCATCATCAACATCGTGCTTTGCTTCATGCTCATTTTGTGCCTCCTCAATGCGTAAGTATTTAGCAAGTTCAGAGACGGGTAACAACTCTTGTAAGGTTTTTCCATCCTCTTCAGCTTGGTTAATAATTATCCAATCTTTTTCCCGTTGTAAAAAGGCTGTTGCCTTACTTTGCGTTATTTCTGCAGGTAGTCGTTCAAAATTGCGGCTCATCACACTGGCAACGCCAACAGAGCGCAACACTTGTAACACGGGTCTACCGAATAATCCAAACCATTGGCACGCAGTAAGCTGACAAATAAGGACTGCTTATTAAAAACCTCACTGGCAGTGAGTTGCGCTACAACAATTACCAGCATGCCGGGCATGATAATGCCGGGATTATAGGTGAGCTCCATAATTGCGGTGAGTGCGGCTAACGGTGCTTGCAAGCTTGCGCCCATCATTGCACCCATGCCAAGTAAGGCATAAAACCCAATATGCGAGATTGAGTCATCATATAGCCAATGCGCGATCAAGCCCACTGCACCACCCAGTGTTGCGCCAATAAAAAAGGCGGGGCCGATCATGCCACCGGGAATCCCCAAGCCAACACTCAAACTGGTAGCAAGCAACTTTAAAAAGACCAGGCCAATAAGTGTGCCTAAGGCAAAATCTCCTAATAAACTGGCATTAACGGTGTCATATCCAATGCCTAATACGGCGGGTTGCAGCAAGGCGATCAAGCCAACCAAAAGACCGGCGGCAATCATTCGCCACCATATTTCAATACCTTGTGTTTTCGTACTAATAAACGTCAATACATGGTTAAACAATGCTGCAAACGTTCCTACGATTACTCCTAAAATTAAAATGATGGGCAACTCGCGTAAAGACACAGCTTCTAACGTAGGGATGATAAAAGCAGGTTCACCGCCTAAAACGGCGTTGGATAAAGCCGTTGCCACGACCGCTGCCAGCATTACAGGAACAAAACTATTTAATGCATATTCCATCATAATTACCTCAAGGGCAAAAATGACGCCTGCCAATGGTGTATTAAAGGAAGCAGCAATTCCTGCGGCTGCACCACTGGCAACCAAGGTACGAATACTGTTATTGGGTAATCTAAAAAGTTGTCCAAATAAGCTAGAAGCAGTTGCGCCTAAGTAGGCATGCGGGCCTTCACGGCCTACAGAATGGCCACCAATAATGGCAATGCCAGCGCCAATAAACTGCATAAAAAAGCCACGTAAAGTGAGATGCCCTTGATGGTAGGCGACGCGCTCCATGACTCTGGCAACACCTAAAACACGTATTCCCTTGGCCCATTTATAAAATAAAATTGCCAGTAAAATACTGGCAATAACGGGAAATAAAAAATGATAGAGAGAGGGTAGCGCCTCATAATTTTCGGCACCCGTTCCGGGTAATAAGGCATCCTGCGTATTTTCGACAATAAAGCGAAACAGGACGATCACCCCGCCAGACAAAAAACCTGTAATTAACCCTAAAAAGGCGAGTGGTAACAAAGCATCTGGGCGCGCTAAGCGAAAACGTAAATGTTCGATCCAGCGTTGATTATCGTTTTTGGAGGCTTCTCCCTTGTTAAAAAAGGTGCTGAATTTCATAAAAACGAATTACTTACATTTAGCGCCACCGATGTAAAAACACACGACGAGATAAACCAATCAAGCCAAACAAGAGTAACCAAAGCAATGTCACTGAACCGGCTGTTTCTATGTTTCCGCCGTTTTCTAAATCAATAATTCGTTGCATCTCTTTAATCACATCGGCCTTTGATTTATTTTTGTAATTGCCTTTTTTTAACGCCTGTGTGTAATCAAAGTTTGGGTTTAAGTTTTTAAGACCTATCGTTTTCAATTGTGCAACGGTGGTTGCTGCATTACTATTGCCGTTTAGAATTTCAATAACCGTATCGTAGGTTGTATTCGCGACAGTAATAGTAATGGTGTGAGTCTCACTTGCAGCACTGTAGGTCGCATCACCCGCTTGTTGTGCCATTAGTACACAGCTACCTTTCGCAAGAATGGTTACTTTATTAGTTGCACTAACCGTACAAACATTTGAAGTGCTTGATTGTATGCTAACGCCTAAACCGGATGTACTACTCGCCGATACGGTGAATGGTGCGTCTTTAAGCGTTTTTTCTGTAGGAGTGTTACTCGCAAAAGTAACCACTTGTTGTACTTTAGTCACTTCAAATTCTCGGCTTGCACTTGCTGTAGAATTATTGCTATTGCCCGCTGTAGCAATAATTCTACAGGTGCCTGTTGCAATTAATGTCACCGTTTTATTTGCGATAGTACAAACATTGGTGGTAGATGATGAAAAGCTAACGGGTAAGCCAGATGATGCTATAGCACTGATCGTAAAGGGTGCAGTATTAATTGTTTTATCCGCAATAGCTGGAAAGGCTATAGTTTGCCCCTTCGCAGAGATTGATAAACTTATCGTATCCGTTATCGCCTCATATTGATCGTTACCTGATTGAACGGCTTTTATGGTGCAAGTTCCAGCTGAGTGAATGGTAACTTTTTTAGTCGTTGCGCTATACGTACAGACGTTTGCTGTGGTTGTCCCGATATCAACAGTTAAGCCTGTTGCAACAGCCGGTGTTTTTGTATTAAAACTACTTGCGGTAACACTAAAAGGGGCATCACCAAAGGTTTTATTAATAGGTGGTGCAATGTTAAATTTTATGGTTTGTATTGCTTTAGCAATTTCAATTTGCTGAATGGGGTAGCTTGTATCTGGGTAGGTTTTATAGATTACTCGATTGGTACCTGTGCCTGCTACCCCTCCAGCTTTTGCTAATAACTTACAATGACCTGCTTTAAGGATGCTGACTTTATTATTTGCATCAATTGTACAAATCGTTGTGCTCGTGGCTCTTACTGATATATTAACCTGCAAACCAGTATTTGCAGGGGAAGCTGTATTGGTAAAGCTATTTGCAACTACGATGAAAGGATCATCTCCAAAGGTTTTATTGCTGGGTGTAGAGCTAGCAAAACTAACCGTATGATCTACCTCTGTTACTGTGATAGAAACAGTTTTAGTTGTTGGAGCATAGCTATTATCACCCGCTTGGCTAGCCTTTATGACGCAGGTACCTGCTGCTTGAGGAGTTACATCTCCAAGGATAGGATCGACTGCACAAATGCCTTGAGAGTCTGTTGAATAGTTTATAGCGCCTGTTGATTTGGAAGAGAAAGTAATAAAAACATAGGCCCCTGATGTTGATGTCGCAGAGGGTGTTAGCGTTAACACGGGTGGCAAAACATGAGCTGCTTTTAAGGCATAAAACCATGTTTTAGCCATTAGTTCTTCGCCAGATGTATTGGGATGAATTAAAAGAGGTCCCATATTTGAAGCTGTAAAACCTGCGCCATATTGATCAACAAGCGATACAGCTTTATTACCTGCCCAAGCTTGGGTTAATAAGCTATTAAATGGTGCAGAGTAATCATTGGCTAAATTTGGAGGAGTAGGCGTGTAGTTACCATTTGCATCTTTTATTGTTCCAAGAGGCAATATCTTTGCAACAAAGATACTCGCAGCATTATTTTTTTCTTTAATTTTAGTAAGAATTTCTTCGAGTTCTGTACGGGTTTGTTGTGCATTTGTAGCTGGGGTTGCATCTGTAATTCCAGCATTTGATAGCCGGTTTATAATATCATTCGTTCCAAGATGAATAAGCGCAACGTCAACATCGTAGTTTTGTAACCAAGTAGTTAAGTTATCGGGTGCATGAGTAAGAATGTCATTAGATTCCCAACCTGAATGCCCTTCGTGGTTACCGGCACCATCGGATTGGGTGCCTACAAATTCAAAGTCATAACCTGCAGCGACTAGTTGGTCTTTAAGTTCATTACGGTATGCATCGTTACCATCACTAGTAATAGAATCACCCAAAGGCAATATTTTGGCAGGTGCTGCCCAAGCTGAAGCGGTAAATAACAGGGTCAGGCTGGTTAGAAAAATCGATAGTTTTCTTGATAACATTTTTAAAATCCTTTTGTTCGCGCGTTATTTTGCTGGGGGTCTTGACCTTTGGCAGTCTGTCTATAAAATAGCTTCAATACCAAATAACAGTCAGTTACGCGTTTTAGTTATTTCTAATTATAGCAAAGGTTTTTGATTGAGCAATAATTTGTTGTAAAAATGCCACATTAAACACATTAACTGCTGTAGGTTGGCGCTGAGGAACGAAGCCCAACATGATTTGTTTGTCGGGCTTTCCTTAACTCTCGCCAACCTACAGTGGAACTTTGCAATAGCACTGACTACCAAATCATTTCAGGTTTAAATTCAGTTTTATCCAAAAAACCATCATGGTTTTTATCATTCTTCTCAAAGCTTTGCTGCATGCGTAAACGGCGCATTTCAGATTGCTCAATCGCATTGTCTTGGTTACGGTCTGCTTTAGAAAATAATTCTGCTTCTACATGACAAGCGGTACTGCGTGTTTCGTCTTTGTCTAGGCGCTCGTCACTGTTTATATCGCATTGGAAAAAACGCATTTCTAAGCGATCTAATGGGCTCATGCTCTTTAATACTTCGGGCGGTAAGTCATTCTCTGGGATGATTGATTTTACCTTTTTGCCCATTTCTTCTACGCTAAGGTAGTTATCAAGATTGGTGTCATATGCATCATAATCTTCCGTTGAGTTTGTGATTTGGCAGTTAACAGCAAATGCTTCGCGAAGGCTGAGCATCTGATCTTTATTAATATCACACTTTTCAAACTGCTTGGTTTTTTGCTTAACTTCCATCTGTTGTAATTTATTTTCTATTTTTCGTTTGGCTTTGGGTGTTGGTGGCTTATCACTCATTATCGCTCTCTTAACCTCTGCAATGGTTAGAATGCCATCTTCATCAAAGTCCATAATGTCGCGCGCAAACGGGGGTAACATGCATTTATTATGCTGTGTGGTTGGTTCGCTCGGCATCATCCCGAACAGTGCTTGTTCGGCTGAAAATTCTTTATCGCTAATAACGCCGTTATTGTCTTTGTCGCATTCTTTTATGATGCGTTTGAACTCTTCAAGCTTACGTTTTTCCTTTTGCGCTTGCTGATAGCTGATTTGCTCATCAAAGGAGATTCGCTCATCGTTATTTTTATCCATTTTTATAAAGGCAGATTGCAATGACTTTACAGGCCCCATCGGCATATATTCTTCTGGTATCGGCGGTAATGGTGGCGGTGAGCTGAGAATTTCAGCGGTGTTGTTGCTCAGCTGGTCGGCATGCAAAATACTAGGAAACATAACGGTTACTAAAAGACCGCTGATTAATGTCGATTTTACCAATGATTTTGACATGATGACTCCAATA
>Ga0256840_1002293_pt1 | contig 17027 bp, 15 predicted proteins | sample 355202metaG_FD_185969 | JGI IMG/M metagenome (GOLD analysis project Ga0256840, IMG submission 185969) | Hydrothermal vent microbial communities from Mid Atlantic Ridge, Atlantic Ocean - 355-202 | ecosystem: Environmental > Aquatic > Marine > Hydrothermal vents | place: Atlantic Ocean: Mid... | reverse complement strand
TAACCAAACAGGAACTGCTAGCTGAAAAGATAAAAGATGAAGAGAAAAAGAGAGAGGCTCAGGAGAAAATGCTTCAGCAACAGCACAGACTTGCTCAAATGGGTGAGATGATAGCCATGATAGCTCATCAGTGGAGACAGCCACTAAGTGCCATCAGTGCAGCTTCAGGGGCTTTGGAGATGAAAGCAAAGTTGGGAAAACTTGATGTAAAAATGGCTATCGATATATCCAAAAAGATAAGAGAGTTTTCTAATCATCTAAGCTCTACTATCGATGACTTTAGAAACTTTTTTAAAAGCGATAAGAAAAAAGAGAGGACAAGTTTCTCAAAGATAGTTGATGATGTGTTGAAGATAATTGTAACTTCACTTGAGAGTAATAATATCAAATTGAATATAATTAAAAAAGAGGATGAAGAGTTTGAAAGTTATGAAAATGAGTTAAAGCAGGTTGTTCTAAATCTTATAAAAAATGCAGAAGATGCCTTGATAGAAAATGGAGTGGAAAATCCGGCTATAGATATCATAATAGATAAAAAAAATATAGTTGTTATGGATAATGCCGGAGGTATTCCTAAAGATATCATCGATAGGATATTTGACCCCTATTTTTCAACAAAAAAGAAGAAAGACGGAACAGGGTTGGGTCTATATATGAGCAAGATTATTGTTCAGGATCATTGTGGCGGAAAACTTACCGTCTCTAACGGTAAAACAGGAGCTGTTTTTATTGTGTCTTTATGATAGTTGTAAAATATATAGCTAATGTACAAGGGAAAAATATGATTGATTTTGATAAGGTTATAAAATACTCAAAAGATTTAAAACTTTTATATGTAGAAGATAATCCTGAAGCTAGAGAGATGACTCTAATGCTTTTGGAGGATTTTTTTCAGGATATTACTATTGCCGTAAATGGAGAAGATGGCCTTCAAAAGTTTAAAGAAAATGATATAGATCTTATCTTAACCGATATCAATATGCCAAAACTCAATGGATTGGAGATGAGCCAAAAGATAAGAGAACTAGATAGGGATATCCCTATAATTATATTATCGGCTCATAACGAAGAAGATTTTTTTATTGACAGCATTAGGATAGGAGTAAGTGGTTATATATTGAAACCTATAGATATAGATCAGCTAGCCTCGGTTATTTACAATATTTCTAAAGAGTTTAAATATAAAAAAGAGGCAAAAGAGAGTCTAAATCTTCTAAAAGCATATCAAAAAGCAATAGATAATATTGCTATAGTTTCCAAAACCGATCCTAAGGGGATTATAACTTACGCAAATGATATATTTTGTAAAATCAGCGGCTACACAAAAGAGGAGCTAATAGGCAAACCACATAATATCATTAGACACCCTGATAATCCGAAAAGTATCTTTAAAAAAATGTGGCATACTATAAAAGATGAAAAGAAGATATGGAGAGGGATTGTTAGAAACAGGGCAAAAAATGGTAAAAGTTACTATGCTGATGCACTTGTAATGCCAATTTTAAACTTAAACGGCGATATTATAGAGTATATTGCCATAAGACATGAGATTACTGATATCATGAACCCGTACAGGCAGCTAAAAGATGAGATAAATAGTGCCTCAAATCCGCTGCTTTTGTATTTTCGCATAGATAACTACGAAGATCTGGAAGGGTTTTATGAAGATAATATTTTGGAAGAGCTAAATAACAGCGTTGAGTCTTACCTCTCATCAAAATTATCAAAAAAATTTAGGTATGATAAGTTGTATAATTTGGATAAAGGAAAGTTTGCGTTGATTTTGGATTTTGCAGAGTTTGATAAAAATATAAATATAGTGATAGACTCTTTGCAAAAAACCTGTAAAAAAGTTAAAGATATTGAAATACAGCTAAACTTATTAAAGATAAATATATCTTTTTTGGTTGCACTCTCAAGTGATAAAGAGGATATTATAAAAGATGTTGAGCTTGGAGTTAAAGAGCTTAAAAAAAGTAGTGAAAATCTTATCGTTGCTACAGGCTTTACCAAAAAAGAGAAAGATAAATTTAAAAAAAATATCAAGACAATATTTAGTATAAGAAATGCTCTTGCCAATTCAAGGATAGTATCATATTTTCAGCCCATTATAGACAATAAAACAAAAAAAATCGTAAAATATGAATCCCTGGTTAGACTGATAGATGAAAAAGGTAAAGTCTTATCTCCTTTTTTCTTTTTAGAAGTGGCAAAGAGAAGTAACTACTATATAGATATAACAAATATCATTTTAAAACACTCAATGAATATCCTTCAAAACAGTAATTTTGAAGTCTCTATAAATTTATCAGCTTTAGATATAGAGCATTCATTGATGAGAGAGACAATAATCAAACTTATAAAAGAGTGTAAAAATTGTAGCAGAAGGCTTATATTTGAGCTGCTTGAAGATGAAGCTATTAAAGATTTTAGAGTAGTTGAAGATTTTATCAAAGAGTTAAAAGAGTATGGTGTCAAGATAGCTATAGATGACTTTGGCACAGGATACTCCAACTATGAGAGACTTCTTCAGTATCAGCCGGATATTTTAAAAATTGACGGCAGTTTGATAAGAGATATAGAGACTAGCGAATACTCTTTATCGGTAGTGAAGAGCATAGTAACCTTTGCTAAGGAGCAAAAATTGCAAACCGTGGCTGAGTTTATAGAAAATGAAAATATATATAAAATCATAAAAGAGTTGGGTGTTGACTTTTCTCAAGGCTACTTTTTCGGAAAACCTGAACCTATGGAGAAGATATGCAAAAAGTAAAAAATATTTTAGTAGTTGAAGATTCTAAAACTATTAACAAAATAATAGCAAAAGAGTTGAAAAGTTTAGGGTTTTATGTTTCTCAGGCATTTACGCTAAAAGAAGCCAGAGAGTTTTTGAAAAAAAATATATATGATCTGATTATCTTGGATCTTCATCTTCCCGATGGAGAAGGAAGTGAGCTCATAGCCAATATCCAGTCTTTAACAAAAACAAAAGTGGTCGTTTTAACATCGTTGCAAGATGAGGAGTTAAGAGAGGAACTGTTTAGTTTTGGTATTATTGACTATATACTAAAAGACACCAATCTTTTGTATTCCATATCAGAAGTGGTTAAGGTTATACACTCTATTGAAAAGAAAAACGGCAGAAATATTTTGGCTATTGATGACTCAAAATTTATATGCAAACAGATAGAAACTACCTTGGAGCCTAGAAATTATAATGTAGATTTTGCACGCACAGGCAAGGATGGTTTAGACAAGATTTTCAATAATAATTATGAGCTACTTATTTTGGATGTTGAGCTACCGGATATAAACGGCTTGAGAGTATTGAATATAATCAGAAGTAGAAAAAGATACAATTCAATGCCTATTATAGTTCTTACCGGAACAGCAAGTGCAGATATCGTCAGAGAGTTATTGAAAAACGGAGCTAATGATATAGTAAAAAAACCTTTTATATTTGAGGAGTTTATACTAAAAGTTGATCTTTGGATAGATTACTTTAACAAGTCAAAGGAGATAAAAGATAAAAACGAAAAACTTAAAAATATCAATAAAAACTTGGAAGTATTAGTTAGTGAAGAGGTAGAAAAAAACAGACAAAAAGATCATATAATGTTTAGCCAATCAAGGCAGGCTCAAATGGGTGAGATGATAGCCATGATAGCGCATCAATGGAGGCAACCTTTAAATATTATAAGCACTGCTAATATGCTTTTACTCCAAAAGGCAAGACTAAATAAGCTAAACAAAAAAACCATAGAAGATGTTTGTCAAAAAATTTCAACCAGTATAAGGTATATGAGCGAAACTATAGATGACTTTAGAAACTTTTTTAAACCGGATAAGAAAAAGAGTGTAACGAATTTTGAAAAAATTATAGAGAAGGCTTACCAGTTAGTAAGAGGTTCTTTGGAACATAACGGTATAGATTTTATAGTAAAAAAAAGAGAAGTTGAAGATTTTGAGACATACGAAAATGAGTTGGTACAGGTTCTCTTAAACCTTATAAAAAATGCTGAAGATGCTCTAAAAGAAAAGAACACAGATAAAAAATATATAAAAGTTACCATCGATAAAAACAGACTAACAGTAGAAGATAATGCCGGAGGAATACCTGTAGATATTATAGATAAGATTTTTGATCCCTATTTTTCAACCAAAAGCAAAAAAGAGGGAACCGGTCTTGGACTTTACATGAGCAAGATAATCATTGAAGAACACTGCAAAGGAAAACTGCTGGTGGAAAATAATGATAAAGGTGCAAGGTTTACTATAATTATTTGATATCGGTTAACTTTTTTATGATATAATCTCTAAAAAGTGTATAGGAGGTTGTTTGACATGAAAAAAATCTTGATAAGTGCTATCTCGTTTTCTATGGTTTCTTTGTTCGCCGAGAGTATAAGTTTTGTTGACTCAGTTCCAGTTATAAAAAGTGAACCTGTTTATAGAACAGTTACCAAAAGAACACCATATCAGGAGTGCTGGGATGAACAGGTCCCGGTTAGCTCAAGTAGCTCCAGTGACAGTACAGTAGGAGCCTTGATAGGTGGAGTTGCGGGTGGGATACTCGGCCATCAAGTAGGTGGCGGAAGCGGAAAAACCGCAGCTACTGTCGGAGGTACGATCATAGGAACACTTGTCGGTAAAAACTTGGCAGAAAGAGGAAATGGCGGCGGAACTACTACATACCAAACCCAGAGAAAATGTGTCACAAAATATAATGAAACACAAGAGGAAAAATTTGTAGGCTATAAAAATATAGGTAACTATAAAGGTAAAACGATCATCAAATACAGCAATAGACCTTTACGCAGAATAAGACTTAGCGTGGTAGTTAACTACTGATTAACTACTAGTTAACTACCTTTGTTGCGCAGCTTTATATATATATGAAGTATATCGATAGCTGCCGGCGTTACTCCGCTTATCTCACTTGCAGCAAAGAGGGTGGGGGGGTTGAATTTTTGTAGCTTCTCTACTATCTCATTGCTTAGACCTGAGATCTTATCAAACTCTAAAGTTGAAGGGATCTTTAGATCCATCAGGCTTTTCATCTTATCTATTTGGGCTTTTTGTTTTTGTATGTAGTTGAAATATTTTGCCTCTGTTAGAATCTGCTCTTTTATCTCAAGCGGAAGGTCGCCAAACTCTTCAACCAATTTATCTAATTTTTCAAGTGTAAAACTTTTTCTCGCCACTATCTTTTTATACTCAACTTTATCTGAAATCAACTCCTCATCAAGCTCTTTTAAAAAGACATTGTTCTCTTTTGAAGGAGTAAAATATCTCTCATCCAAAAGCTTCAGCCCCTTTTGGGTTTGCTCTTTTTTATAAAGCATCTTTTTATAACTTTCTTCATCTATAAGCCCAAGTTTATACCCGTAAGGCATAAGCCTGATATCGGCATTATCCTCCCTTAAAAGCAGTCTGTATTCGGCTCTGCTTGTAAACATTCTATATGGTTCTTTTGTCCCCTTTGTTACCAAATCGTCTATCAAAACACCTATATAAGCCTCATCTCTTCTAAAGATGAGAGGCTCTTTTTCATCTATGCTCAAAGAGGCATTTACGCCGGCCATAAATCCTTGAGCTGCCGCCTCTTCGTAGCCGGTAGTTCCATTTATCTGTCCGGCAAGATAGAGTCCATTCACCTTTTTAGTCTCAAGAGAGTGTTTAAGCTCTGTCGGGTCAACAAAGTCATACTCTATGGCATATCCATATCTTACTATTTTGGCTTTTTCAAGACCCCTTATGGTATGCATCATCTCAAGTTGAGTATCAACCGGCAAAGAGGTTGTCAAGCCGTTTATGTAGTACTCTGTTGCCTCTAATGTCTGAGGCTCGATAAAAAGGTGATGCCTCTCTTTGTCTCTAAAGCGATTTATCTTATCCTCTATGCTAGGGCAGTATCTAGGCCCAACACCCTCTATCTGACCTGTAAAGAGAGGTGCTCTGTGAAAATTTCCCTCTATGATTTGGTGTGTTTTTTCATTGGTGTATGTTATGTAGCAAGGCAGTTGTTTTGGGTTAAAGTTCTCTTTATTTGTTCTAAAGCTAAAAGGTTTTGGCGGGATATCTCCATCTTGTAACTCCATCTTGCTAAAGTCGATACTTTTTGCATCTATTCTAGGGCAAGTGCCTGTTTTTAACCTCTGCACATTTAGTCCGAAAGATTTAAGAATTCCGCTTAACTTACTGGAAGGAAACTCTCCAAATCGTCCAGCATTCTGTTTAAAATCACCGATATGGATAAGACCCTTTAAAAATGTTCCTGTTGTTACTATCACCTTTTTTGCACTATAGTGGTTTTTTAGATTGGTAACAACTCCCGATACTTTTCCATTTTTTAATACAATCTCATCAACTATCTCTTGTTTTATGCTCAAATTTGGAGTATTTAGACAGATATTTCTCATAAACATTCTATATCTATCCATATCTATTTGAGCTCTGCTTCCTCTAACAGCCGGTCCTTTTGACTGATTTAGGGTTCTAAACTGTATAGCTGTATTATCTGTGGTGATGCCCATCTGTCCGCCAAGAGCATCTATCTCTTTTACAAGATGACCTTTGGCTAGACCACCGATAGCAGGATTGCAACTAGCTGCTCCGATTTGTTCAACCAAGATAGTGATAAGAAGAGTCTTCTTACCCATTCTTGCACAGCTTAATGCAGCCTCTATGCCGGCATGCCCGCCACCTATAACTATGATGTCAAATTTCACTGATTATTCTCCAAATATTAATATCGCATTATATCTAAAATGGTATAATATACCACTTATATCCAAAGGTTAGTAAATGTTTACAGGATTGATAAGAGAGATTGCAAAAGCTAAAGTAAAAGGTGACAGAGTGGTGATAAATGCTAAGTATAGACCATCATTGGGAGACTCTATTGCAGTAAATGGTGCATGTTTGAGTGTTGTTGATATTTTTGACGGTGGTTTTATGGTCGAAGTATCACATGAGACTAAACGAGTCATATCTTTGGAAAATTATACCGGAAATGTTCATATAGAGCCTGCTATGAAACTTAGTGACAGGATCGAAGGACATATTTTGCAAGGCCATGTGGACTGTATGGGTGAAGTAGAAAAGGTAGAAAAGCTAGGAGAGGATTACGATATTTTTATAAAACTACCTAAAGAGTTTATAAAATTTGTTGCTCCAAAAGGAAGTATCGCAATTGATGGAGTCAGCTTAACCGTCAATGAAGTATATAGTGATAATTTTAGGCTGACAATCATACCAATTACATATAAAAACAGTATCATAAAAGAGTATAAAAAAGGAAGAAGGGTTAATATTGAAACAGATATGTTTGCAAGATATATTTACCATATATTTAAAAAAGATAAAAACTATAGCTGGAGTGATATAGACAGGGTGATGTCACTATGGTAAGAGCTTTTTTTGAGGATGAAAGGGTATTGGCATTTTTTACCGATAGGCATGGAGGAGTATCAAAAGGTAAATGTGAGAGTCTAAATGTAAGCTCAAATGTAGGAGATAATATACGAAATATCGTTCAAAATAGACAAATAATATCTGATAAAGAGAATTTTTTAGTAGAAAATATAGTTTATATGAAACAAATACACTCAGATAATGTTCAAATAATACAGAATAGCTTCATAAATGAGATAAAAAACTGTGATGGTATAATAACTCAAAAAAGAAAAATACCCCTAATGACAATGGCTGCCGATTGCGCCCCTGTACTTTTGTATGACAGTAAGAGATCTGTTATAGCAGCACTTCACAGCGGAAGAGTAGGAACTTATAAAAATATAGTACAAAAGTGCATAAACAAGATGCAAGATGAGTTTAACTCCAAAGCTGATGATATAATGGTAGAAGTTGGCCCTTCTATAGGGGCTTGTTGTTATGAGATAGGTGAAGATTTGGCACTAAATTATGATAAAAGATATCTGCAAATGAAAAAAGACAAATACTTTCTTGATCTAAAATTGATGTTAAAAGATGAGCTTTTGGAGTGTGGTATAAAAGAGAATAATTTAAATGTTTCGCAAATTTGCACCTGTTGCAATGAAGACTATTTTTCATACAGAAGAGATGGTATTACAGGTAGATTTTGCGGTATAATAATGTTAAAATAAGAGAGGTATAAAATGGCAAAAGAGTGGTATAAAAATAGCTTTATTATGATGGTTTTAAGTGCGGCACTATTTATAGGAGGCTATTTTTTCTTAAGACTAGCTTATCATATGAGTGATAAAATGCCTTTTACTCAAGAGATAATACTAATTGTTTTGGGTACTTTAGCTACGGTATTGATCACGGCTATGCTTTTGAATAAACAGACTGAAGTAGAGCTTGAAAAAGAGAAAAATGTAAAATTTTTAGAATTAAAAACCCAAACATACTTAAGGCTTATAGATAACCTCGAGGAGATAGTAAAAAGAAGAGTTGTTGATGAGGAAGAGGTAAACAAACTAATGTTTAATACTCACAGATTAGCTATCTTTGCTTCTCCCTCGGCTTTGGCAGAATATCAGAGATTTCTATCGGTTTTTAATAAAAAAACAGATGATGGAATGGTTAGTATTGATGATGCTAACCAGCTATCGCAATCTTTGGCAAGACTAACTGTTTTGATAAGGAAAGATTTGATAGGAGAGCTCGATGATAATAGAGGATATAACCCTGAAAATATAAAAGAACAAATCTTAAGCAATGCAGTATCTGTTACTATTAAGAAGTAAAATCAAAAATATCATGCTCTTTTAAATAATCAAGATTTTTAGAAGTGCACAGATATTTTTTTGGTTCTCCTATATAGTAACCCTGTGCATAATCAAAACCTAAAAGCTTTATCTTCTCATATATATCTTTATTGTGGACATATTCTGCTATGGTTTTTATCTGTAGTTTTTTGGCAAAATTTACTATGGTGCTTGTAATGATTTGCGTATCTTCATTTATATCGATATTTCTTATCAATGAACCGTCAACTTTTAGGAAGTCCACATCAAGTTTTAGTATATACTCAAAGTTGGAGTAACCGCTACCAAAATCATCGATAGCCAGCTTTGCACCTAGTGCTTTTAAATCTCTTAAAAAAGTTGTTACTTCTTTATAATTTTTTATACCCTCACTCTCTAGGATTTCAAAAACAAGCCAAGAGCCTATATCATTTTTTTCGAGCTTATTTAGTATAAAGTAGCTTGTGTCTTTGTCTAATATATCATTGACGGATAGATTAACGGAGTATTCTGCTTTTGAAGAGCCGATATTGTCAATAACTCTTGAGAACATCTCTTTTGTAAGCCTCGGATACAGTTTTGACTTTTTTGATATACTTAAAAACTCTGATGGCGTCATGTATTTATTATTAGATGATTCTATTCGCATTAGGGATTCATATTTATCAATCTTGTGCAGTTTGATATCATAAATCGGCTGAAAAAAGGGTATAACTTTTTTGTTTTGTATCGCTTTTTTAATAATTTTATTGATTCTTATATTTTTTTCGTGTATATTTTCACTATTTTTATCCTCTATGTATACTTCAAATTGGGCTTTTTTCATTTTTGATGTCTTAAACGCACTATGTGTTAGCTTTAAAAGATTTTCTTGATTTATAGCTGCCCCCATAGTAAAACCTATGTCAAGCTCATTGTCGCATATGACGAAATTCATCTCCAAAATCTTTCTTGAAAGAGCCTTTAAGTACTTGATCAACTCATCTTTTGTCTGAAAGTGCTCTGTAAAAATAGCGTAATTATCAGCTTCAAGCTTATATAGCTTAGCATTATCGTTAGGTAAATTTCTTTTGAGCCAATCCGATACGACATTTAAAACTTTGTCCCCAAAATCATATCCGAAAAAGTCATTTATATCCTCAAAAGAGTCAATGTTTATAAGTATTAAAGCTTTTGGTCTTTTCTGCTCGCACTCTTTAAGTGTTTTAAGTAGTGATTCTCGGTTTGGTAGCTTCCCACCATTTTTACCTGCAGGTATGATACTTTTTTTTCTGAAAATATTTTGTACAATTATATATCCTGCAACTATCAACAAAGTAGTAGATAGTAAAATAGAGATATCTTTTTTATTATAATATATAGATATTGTATCAAATAATAAAAATAAAAAAAATAGGATAAAAATTGTTAAATTTCTCAAAAAAATCCTTATAGCACTATATTGCATATATCTATGGTTATATTATGGATAAATTGATATTACACATAATATCAACTATCTTTTAGAAAAAATTGTGAAACTCTACCTTAAACTCTCTTAAGGATGTCTTTAATAGTCAATTTTAAAACTATAAAAATCCATCTAATCGTTGCAAACTAAATCGACCAAAAAAGAAAATGACTTTATCTTTTTTATAAACTTTTTTAGAACTTTATGCATATTTTTCATAAAAAATTTTCCAGTACTGCTTTAATCAATTTTTAATCAATTTTTAAGTATAATCATCACCTTAATTCGCACACACCAATCCTTTGAGGTTGCATTAGGTAGTCTAATGTTAATGGGTGTGGAGGAATAAACCAAAATTTTAAGGAGAAGCAATGGTTACTATGAAGGACCTATTGGAGTGTGGTGTTCACTTTGGACACCAAACAAGAAGATGGAATCCAAAGATGAAAAAATATATCTTTGGTGAGAGAAAAAATATCTATATTATAGACTTGCAAAAGACTCTTAGATATTTTAGATATACATACAATGTTGTAAGAGATGCTGCGGCTGAAGGTAAGACTATACTTTTTGTAGGCACTAAAAAACAAGCAAACGGTGCTATAAGAGAGTATGCTCAAAAGTGCGGTATGCCTTATGTAGATCACAGATGGCTTGGAGGAATGCTTACAAACTTCCAAACAATAAAACAATCTATTAGAAAATTAGAGATAATTCAAAAGATGGAAGAGGAGGGTCAATTAGACCTTCTAACAAAAAAAGAGGCGCTTGTTTTAAGAAGAAAAAAAGATAAATTGATGGATTATCTCGGCGGTATCAAAGATATGAAGGGTGCACCTGATATGCTTTTTGTTATAGATACCGTTAAAGAGAGGATTGCTGTTAAAGAGGCTAACAGACTAGGTATCCCGGTAGTTGCACCTATAGATACAAACTGTGATCCTGATGTTATAGACTATCCGATCCCCGGAAATGATGATGCTATAAGAAGTATTCAACTTTTCTGCAAAGAGATGTGCGAGGCTATCATAGAGGGAAAAGAGTTAGCAGCTCAAGATGCCGAGGAGGAACAAGAGGTTAGCCAAAGTGAAGAGTCAGCAGAAGTTAAAGAAGAAGAGACCGGAGGCGAAGAAGTCGCAGAAGAGCCGGCAAAAGAAGGAGAGTAAAATGGCAGAAATAACTGCAGCAATGGTCAAAGAGCTAAGAGGCATGAGCGGAGCAGGCATGATGGACTGCAAAAAAGCTCTTGGCGAAGCTAATGGCGATATCGAAAAAGCGATGGAAATATTAAGAGAAAAAGGTCTTGGAAAGGCAGCTAAAAAATCGGATAGACTTGCTAGCGAAGGTTTAGTGAGCGTCGAAGTAAGTGATGATTTTAAAGTAGCCACAATGACTGAGATAAACTCTGAGACAGATTTTGTTGCTAAAAATGAGAACTTTATAAATTTAACTAAAAAAGTTACAAAATTTGCTCAAGAGTGCGACAGTGTTGATGTTGATGAGATAAAAACAAAAGAGATCGACGGAGTTAATTTTGAAGAGTTTTTTAATACTCAGATAGCTACAATCGGTGAAAACTTGGTATTAAGAAGAGTTGCAACTATAAAAGCCGGTGAAAACGGTGTAGTAAACGGGTATGCTCACTCAAACGGAAGAGTGGGAGTTATCATAGGTGCAGCTTGTGAAAATGAAGAAGTTGCAAAAAAAGCCGCAGGATTACTGAAAAATATAGCTATGCACGCGGCTGCTATGAAGCCAAAATATATAAGCTACAAAGAGTTAGATCCTGAATTTGTAGAGAAGGAGACTGCTGCACTCAAAGCGGAAGTTGAAAAAGAGAATGAAGAGTTAAAAAGACTTGGAAAAACTTTAAAGCATGTTCCAAAATATGCAAGCAGACTTCAATTAACTGATGAAGTAATGGCTGAGGCAAAAAAAGAGCTTGAAGCTAAACTAAAAGAGCAAGGTAAACCTGAAAAGATATGGGATAGGATCATTCCGGGACAACTTGAGAGATTTGTAGCTGATAACACTCTGCTTGATCAAGAGTTGACTCTTCTTAGTCAATTTTATGTAATGGATGATAAAAAAACAGTAGAGCAGGTTTTAAAAGAGGAGTCTGAAAAACTCGGCGGTAAAATTGAGATCGTTGATTATGTTAGATTTGAGCTTGGTGAGGGCTTAGAGAAAAAAGGTTGCGATTTCGCAAGTGAAGTTGCGGAACAATTAAAGTAAAATGTAGTATAATAAAGTGTGAGCAACTTGAAAACAGACAAAGAAGGGAAAGGCTTTGTTTAGTAGCTCACACTTTAAAGGTGGAGATACTCTTCTTTATGGCGAAGATATCTCCCACTCTTTTGATTACACGCTTTTTAAAAATATAACCCTATCTCTTTCAAAAAAGGAGAAGATAGCCATACTCGGCATAAGTGGCAGTGGTAAATCTTCGCTTTTACATATACTCTCTACCCTACTAAAACCAAACAGCGGTAAAGTTTTTATCGAAGGCAGAGATATCTATGCTCTTAAGAGTAGCGAGCTATTGAAACTTAGAAGATACTATATAGGTATAATCTTTCAGGCACACTACCTTTTTAACGGTTTTAGTGCCTATGAAAATATTGAGTTATCGCAAATCTTAACAAACTCAAAAATAGATGAAAATCTTTTAAAACTTTTACGCATAGAAGATATACTTGAAAAAAAAGTTACCGAGTTATCCGGTGGTCAACAACAAAGAGTATCGATAGCTAGAGTTTTAACAAAAAATCCAAAGATAATCTTTGCCGATGAGCCTACCGGCAATCTTGATAGAGTAACAGCCTATGATGTAATGGATGCGATATTTGAATATATTGAGGATAAGAGCGCCGGACTCTTTTTGGTAACACACGATGAAAACCTTGCTAAGAGATGCGATAAAATATACAGGTTAGAGGATGAAAAACTAAAGGCTTTATAGTGGAGTTTCTTAAGCTTATAAGCGGCGATAATGTTATCTTGTTTATACTTCTTTTTAGTAGAGTAAGTGCTATGATGGCCTTTTTTCCTTTTTATTCATATGGCTCTGTGCCAATGAGCATCAAGGCTGCTTTTGCGATATTTATCACCATTTTTTTAATCCCTATCTCTCATACCGGTATAGTTCAATATGATATAACAACTCTTGTGTTGGCAGTTTTAAGCGAATTTTTACTTGGGCTTATATCGGGCGTTATTTTAAACATTATCTTTGGTGCAATTGGGCTTGCAGGAGAGCAAATCTCTTTTGTTATGGGTTTTTCTATGGCAAGTGCCATAGATCCTATAACCGGAGTTAACTCACCTGTCATAGGAAGGTTTTTAACACTTCTGGCTATTTTGATACTTTTGGCTTTTAACGGGCACCATTTGATCCTCCTGTTTTTGTCAAAGAGTTTGGCAAGTATAAATTTAGGGGATTTTTACCCAGATATTTCTGTTTGGCGCTATATCACAAAAGCAGTTGCCAATATGTTTATACTAGGATTTGTTATCTCGTTTCCTATCATAGCTTTATCGTTACTAAGTGATGTGATATTTGGAATGCTTATGAAAACAATGCCGCAGTTCAACCTTTTGGTGGTCGGCTTTCCTATAAAAATAATCATATCCTTTGCAGTTTTAGGAACGATACTAGGAACCATTATGTTTATATTTAAAAATGAGTTTTTATCGGCTATCGATGCTTTGGTGAAACTTTTTTAAACTATATTAAAAAGATATTATTATAAAATGTATGAAAACTTTTTAACTTCTCATAAAAAAAGGAGATAGTATTATGAAAATACTACTTATCAATGAAAATTCATCCATATCAAAACTTATAGGTCTTACTGCTAAAAAATATGATTATGAGATTGTAGAGGTGGCTGATCCTACAGAGTTGGAAAAAGCGGAGTATGATGTGGTATTGATAGACGATCAGTTGGAGGATTTGATTGACGCAAACACCATAAAAAATAAAACTTCAACAGATGAGATTGTATATATAGCTTCAAAAGATAAAACAAAGCCGGATGGCTACAAACATATTTTGACAAAACCCTTTTTACCTAGCGATTTTCATGATTTGATTGAAAGTATAAAAACATTAAAAAGTGCTATAGATAATGAGGTAGTGGATGAAGAGATAGTTGGTGAAAGCAATTTTGAACAACCTGAGACTAAAGAGGGTCAAGAAGAGATAGATGAGAGTATTGATGATGACACAGAAAAAGAAGTTGAGAATAGTTTTGAAGATTTGGATTTGGATGGAGAGCTTGAATTTGACGAGGAGAAGATTGATGAGGATCTTTTTATAGATGATGAAGATGAGATATTGAAAGATAGCACTAATGATAACGAAGAAGGTGAGCCTATCTCACAAGAGCCTGAGACATCTATCTTGGATAAAGATGAGATAGAAGAAGTTAAAGAGCTTTTAGATGATAACTTAGATATTGATTTCAAAGATGAAGAAGATGAAAAATCTCCCGACGATCTAAATATTGACCTAGCATTAGAAGAAGACGAAGTGCCTACTACTGATGAGTTTGACTTAAGCGCGATAGATAAAGAAGATAGCAAAGAACATGATCTAAATAGCTTTATAGAGGAAGAGGAACGCAAAGTTGAGGATGTTGTTTATGATGAAGAAATCGAAGGTGGTGATGATTTGTCATTGGATGATCTTGGTATAGAAGAGATGAGTGATGTAAGCAATGATGATGAATTAGAAGAGAAAAGTGAAGATTTTGACATTGCCGATATGAATAACGATGATGAGATAAAAGAGGAGGAGCATAAAGTAGAAGATGTTCCATACGATGAAGAGATTGAAGATAGCGATGATTTGTCATTGGATGATCTTAACTTGGAAGAGATCGGAGATGAAGAAGAGGGAGAGATAGATTCTGATGATATAACTAATGATGCAATCATATCTGAAGATATTAAAGAGGAAGCTACTGCTCAAGACGATAGTTTAGAAAAAGAGAGTGAAGAAAAAGAAGAAAAAGATGAGCTCGATGAGATAAATGAAGAGAGTTTACAAGAACTTTTTGGTGAAAAAGAGATAGATAATGACCTGGTAAAAAATGAAGAAGCCGAGGAGGCAATAGACAATAAGGAAGAAGATATGATAATGGAGACAGAAGAGGAGCTAAAGCCAAAAAGCAAGAAAAAAAAGAAGAAAAAGACAAAAGAGGAGGATCTTGCAAATCTAAAAGAGGAGATAACAGCAAAACTTTTAGATATAGATACTTTAAGAGAAGTGCTTGACGGTATGGAAGTTAGGATAAAATTTTATAATAAGAGTAAAAAATAGTATGCAAAAAGATGGCTCAATTTTGCTTATATCCGGTCCAAGTGGTGCTGGTAAAAGTTCACTTATATCGGAGCTTGAAAAAGAGTTAAAAGATATCTACTTCTCTGTTTCAGTAACAACAAGAGAAAAAAGAGATGGTGAAATTGACGGGGTTGATTATCACTTTGTCTCAAAAGAGGAGTTTGAAAAAGATATAAACGAGGGATTTTTTCTTGAGTGGGCAAAGGTCCATGGTAACTACTACGGTACTTCACTCAGGCATACTCTAGAGGCGATCAAAAAAGGAAAACTTGTAATATTTGATATAGATGTGCAAGGTTTTTTGCAAGCAAAAAAGAGGATAGGAGAGTTTATAACATCCGTGTTTGTTACAACTCCTACTCAAGATGAGTTAAAAAGAAGGCTTTTAAGAAGGGGAACGGATAAAAAAGAGGATATAAAAAGAAGGCTTGACAATGCTTTAGATGAATTGAAGTTAGCAAAAGAGTATGATTTTTTTATCATAAATGACAACCTAAATAGAGCGAAAAAAGAGCTTTTAAGTATAGCTATAGCCTCAAGAGTTAGAAGCTCAACTTATAACTTAGAAAAATTTATAACTAAGTGGCAATCATAGAGCTATATTTTAAGCAAATTGTATGTATAATACAAAAATTTAATTGACCTTATAAGCTTTTACTTGTAAAGTTTGATGTGGCGGGTAGGTTTTAAGGTCAGTTTTTAATAGTAAACAAGGAGATTTTATGGGTTTTGGAACACAAGAGTTACTGATAATACTTGCTATTGTTATTATTCTTTTTGGTGCTAAAAAGATACCTGATTTGGCAAAAGGTTTGGGAAAAGGTATAAAGGATTTTAAAAAAGCTGTAAAAGAGGATGAGGAAGAGGAAGTAAAAGCAACAAATGAAAAGATTGAAGAGAAAGATGTAGCAAAAGATAGCGATACTTCTAAAGAGACTACCAGCGCTTAGGAATATAATTGAAAAGAAAAGTCTTAGAAACTCTTAGTAAAGAGATAGAGGGGAGTATTGTTTTAGAAAAGCCAAAGGATATAAGCTTTGGGCATTTCTCAACCCCTGTAGCATTTTCACTTGCTAAGAAATATAGAAAATCACCTATGCTTATAGCCAAGGAGCTTAGTGAAAAGTTGCAAAAATATGACCTCTTTTGTTCAGCTGATGCAGTCAAAGGGTATATAAACTTTAAACTAAGTGACACTTTTTTGGATGAATATGCCTCTTGGACGCTAAAAAATGAAGAGCTTTTTGCCAAAGACAATAAAGAAGAGAGCATCCTTTTAGAGTATGTTAGCGCAAACCCGACAGGCCCCTTGCATATAGGACATGCCAGAGGTGCGGTTTTTGGCGATAGTTTATATAGGATAGGTAAGCATTTAGGGTATAAAATAGATACAGAATACTATATAAATGATGCCGGAAATCAGATCTATCTTTTGGGACTCTCTCTTTTTTTAAGTGCAAAATCCAATCTTTTAAATGAAGAGGTTAAGTGGCCT
>Ga0256840_1002292_pt1 | contig 17027 bp, 18 predicted proteins | sample 355202metaG_FD_185969 | JGI IMG/M metagenome (GOLD analysis project Ga0256840, IMG submission 185969) | Hydrothermal vent microbial communities from Mid Atlantic Ridge, Atlantic Ocean - 355-202 | ecosystem: Environmental > Aquatic > Marine > Hydrothermal vents | place: Atlantic Ocean: Mid... | reverse complement strand
ATGTAATTTTAGCTAGATAATTTCCACTTATCATATCTATGCCTAGCTCTTTGGCAATAGTAGCTGATGATTCATCTTTTATAAGTCCAATCCATGTAAGTAAGCCCATATTATGCGCCATAAGATTAAGCCCTTCTAAGATATTTTTATAGCGTTTATTGTCTATCTTTTTTCCATAAGAGCTGTCAAAACGTACCATATCTACATGTAAGTCTTTAATATAAAGCTGTGTTGTGTGATTTTTTCCTAAACCATCTAGTGCGATTTTAATACCTAAATCTCTATAGGTTTGTAAGATATAATCAAAATATTTTACATTAGAGTAATACTCTTTCTCTTCAAATATAAAGACAAGTTTACACTCACTTCTATCACTTACCATTGACTCAACTTGCATTTGAAATTGGTAATCGCGTAAAACTTCTGCTGCTATACTCATAATACATGAGATATCAGGATATTTTTGTATCTCTTGTATGATAAGTCTCATTTTAAGAAGTTCGTAGCGTGTTCTTAGTCCTAAACGTGTGATAATAGGTAAGAAGCGTTTTTGATGGATAAATTTTCCATCAGTATCTATAAGTTTTACAAAAATTTCTAAAAGATGACTATTTTTTGCCTCTAACTTTTGTGCCATAATAGAGAAATTTTTAAGCTCCAAGGCTTTTATAATGGAGTTTTCAAGTTCGTTAAGATTGACTTCATCATTGTAGATAATTTCTTGGCGTTCTTTGGATTCTAGCTGTAACTCAAAAAGACGGTCTATTAATTTATTAAAATCATCATTTACTTTCGTATCAATAATAGCCGTACTACTTTTAATCTCTATACCCTCTATTTTGGAGGTAACTATTTTTGAAGAAAAGAGATCAAAAAGCAGACAATTTTCACTCTGATTGCCCTCTAATAAAATGATAAAGCTCCCTCCTTTATAATATGAAACTATCAGTTTTCTAATCCCTTTTTCATGAAAAAAAGCATCAATAAATCTTGCAGTATCATAAAGAAGCTTATCACCATTTTTCATACCAAAGCGTTCATTAATATCTACAATATTGTCAATACTAAAAAGAATAAGTGTCTGTGTTGATCTTTTTTTTTTCTGTTTAAAAAGTTTTTTGAGATAATTTGAAGTAAATGTATGCGTTATAGAATCAGTATTTCTTTCATTAAAACCTTGATAAATAAGATAAAATTGAAAATAGACCGAAACTGCTAAAATACCTACAGTAATAATAATAAAACTACTAGGAATATTCTCTAAATATTGTGAAAGAAGAGAAAAAAGAAGTACTGCAGTGAGTAAAAAGATGGGAATTCCCATCCGTAATGCTAATTTAAAACGTTGAATACGCTCAATATTTTCTGTGTACATGTAAGAATAATAACATTATATATTAAACATCTAAGTGCTTCACATCTTTTGCGTGAGTCTCTATATAGTTACGGCGTGGTTCAACTTCATCACCCATAAAGAGCGTAAAGGCATCACTCGCTGCTTCTGCATCTTCTATATTGACTCGTAGAAGCACGCGATTTTCTGGTGTCATAGTTGTCTCCCACAGTTGTTCAGGGTTCATCTCACCAAGACCTTTATAGCGTTGGATATAAGAGCCTTTTTTGGTGTATTCTTTAATCTTATCAAGTAAAACAAGTAAATCACCCTCTATATCAAGACCCCAATCCATAATTTTTCTATATACATAATTGGCTTCTGTAAAGTGTGGTGTCAAAAAAAGCTCATCATTGATATGCAACTCTTCCATCCCATCATCAGTTTGAACAAAAAGATGAATCTCTTCTTCATTAATATGTTGTGAAAGGATATTGTTTCCTCGTGAATCTAAAAACTTTTTCACTGCATCAAAAAGTGCCTCATTTTTAAGTCCAATAAGATCAGGATTTTCAACAAAATGGCGTATCAGATCAATAAGAGCATAACGACGCTCTAGTGCATCAAGACTTGTCTTATAGTGATCAACCATCTTAAAGAAAGAGACTAAATCATTTTGACCAATAGTGTCTATCTCAAGAACTTCAACACCATTTTCTATTAAAAAGTCATTCATTACCCTATCGTCTTTAAAATAAATCTCTTTTTTTCCTTTTTTATAACGATACAGTGGTGGTTGTGCAAGATAGAGATAACCATTTTCTACGATAGTACGCATATATCGGAAAAAGAAAGTAAGTAAAAGTGTCTGAATATGTGAACCATCCACGTCCGCATCGGTCATGATAATGATCTTATGATAGCGGAGTTTTTCTTCATTAAACTCTTCACCAACACCACATCCCATAGCTGTAATCATATTGGTAATCTCTTCAGATTTTAAGATTTTATCTAAACGGGCTTTTTCAACATTTAAAATCTTACCCTTGAGTGGTAAAATCGCTTGAAAAACACGGTCACGACCCTGCTTGGCTGAACCACCCGCAGAGTCCCCTTCCACTAGATAAATTTCAGAAATTGTGGCATCTTTACTTTGACAATCTGCCAATTTTCCAGGAAGTGTTCCTACAGTCATAGCATCTTTACGACGAGTTAAATCTCTCGCTTTTTTAGCAGCTTCACGCCCTTTTGCAGCTAAGAGTGCTTTTTGAACGATAGCTTTAGCTTCGATAGGATTTTCTTCAAAATATTTGTTAAGTTTTTCGTATGTAAGTTTTTGTACAAGAGGACGAACGTAAGTATTTCCTAATTTTCCTTTTGTCTGTCCCTCAAATTGTGGCTCAGGAACGCGAGTAGAGATGATACAGATAAGTCCCTCTTTGACATCATCTCCAGAAATAGCAACATCTTTCTCTTTTACATTTCCATTTTGTTTATTGTAATTTGAGATAGTACGAGTTAATCCTGCACGAAAACCAGCTTCGTGAGTTCCTCCGTTTGGAGTTCGGATATTATTTACAAAGCTATATGTTTTTTCTTCATAAGCCTCACAATACATCAGAGCAATATCTACTTCAATATCTTCAATTTTGTCATTGAATTCATAAACAGAAGCAACCTGCTCTCTTTTGTTTAAATCAGTCACAAATTCGGTAATACCACCTTCAAAATGATAGGTATTACTTTTGCCATCACGTTCATCTTTAAAAACTATAGTAATTTGAGGATTGAGATATGCTAACTCTTTAAAGCGTTTTGCTAAATAATCATACTCAAAAGTGATAGTTTCTGTAAATATAGAAGGGTCTGGAGCGAATTCTATAGTAGTACCATGTTTACGAGTTTTTCCAGTAACTTTTAAAGCTTCTTGAGGAATTCCCTCTTTAAAATCTTGTTCATGTGTTTCACCATCACGATGAATAGTCATCTTTAAATCACCCGAGAGAGCATTTACAACAGAAACCCCTACTCCGTGTAAACCACCAGAAACTTTATAAGTATCTTTATCAAATTTACCACCAGCATGAAGCACTGTTAAAACAACTGTTGCTGCTGATATATTTTCTGTTGGGTGTATATCTGTAGGAATACCACGACCATTATCAGAAATTTTAGCTGTTCCATTTTTAGTTAAAACAACTGTGATAGTATCACAATATCCAGCCATTGCCTCATCAATGGAGTTATCAATAACTTCATAAACTAAATGATGTAATCCACGATGACCAGTGTCACCAATATACATTCCTGGACGTTTTCGTACTGCTTCTAGTCCTTTTAGGACTTTAATGTTACTTGCACCATAATTTTGTTCCATATTTCGCTCCAACGTAATAAGTGTTCTATTTTAACGAAAAGTTACTAAAAGTTTGATTTGAAGGCATAAAGAGGTTTAAAACTCTTTATATAACTATAGGCATTATTATAGTTTTAAAATTTCCATCTTGAAGAATAAAAGGATGATTTGCTTCATTGAAAGCAATTGTAAATTCACTATTTGTAATTTGAGCTAAAAAATCAAGCAGGTAACGACTATTTACTGCTAAAGTAAAAGCTTCATCAAAATTAGTTGCGTAATTCATCTGTGTTTTTGCTTCTATATTATCATCGCTGAGACTTTCAAAAGTGATACTGTCTTGAAAAAATGTTACTTTCATATCATTACTAATAGTTGTAATCTGTTTTATAGCCATAATAATATCGGCTTTAGGAATGGTAAGACTGTTTTTAATCTCTTTAGGAATGATACGAGTATAATCAGGAAAATTTCCATTAATGAGTTTTGTGAAGAAATTATATTGTTGTGATTTAATGATGAGATGTGTTTCATCATAGATAATCTCTATATCATCAAAAAAGAGTTTTTGAATTTCAACTATAGCTTTTTTAGGAATAATAATAGAGAGTTCACGTCCGCTTTGATTATCTATAGTTACCAAGGCTAAACGTCTTGTGTCGGTAGCTACAAAGTTTATAATTTCTGATTGTATATCTATAAGAGCACCATTAAGCTCAAATTTTGGATTATTGTTATCAGTAGCAGAAGTAATTTTCTTTAGAGAACTTATAAGAGATTGTGAGTTTATAGAAATATTTGCCTTTTCTTCAAAAGATGGAAATTGTGGAAATTCATTACTTTGAAAGGTAGGTAATTTAAATTTAGAATGAGATTGTTGAATATAAAGCATATCTTGCTTTGCTTCTAAAGTTATAGTATTATCTTTTAATATACGGATAATATCGAGAAGTTTTTTACCATTAGCAGTTACATTACCAATTTCTTGTATTTGAGCTTGTGTGGTTTGAATATTTAAACCTATTTCATAATCTGTGGCTTTGATTATCAAACTACCTTGTCTTGCTTCAAAAAGAATATGAGATGTTATCTGCGATGTATCTTTTTTTTCAAGAAAAGCTTGTGCATGTATAAGTATGTTTTCTAGTACAGATTTTGATATGAGTATTTTCATCAAAATTCCCCTATATATTTTATATTTATTTTTATATAAATAGATAATAGCAATAATAAGCAATGTGATTATGTGAATAAGGTCTATTTACTCAGATAATCAGGCTTATATAGATGTGAGGGTTTATCTATTTTTCATTCACATCTATTCACTAAGACATTATAGCTTGTTTTATGAATTGGGTTCAAGTTTTTATGTTAATTTTGTGTAGATGCTGTAATTTTATTTTGTAATTCCTCAATTTTGAGACGAAAATCTTCATCATTTTTAATAAGTTCATTGATTTTTTTCATAGTATGACTGACTGCGGAGTGATCTTTTAATCCAAATAGTTGTGCAAGTTGCGGTGTAGTATTGGAAGTGAGTTCTCGTGAAAGATAGATGGCAACACGACGAGCATACACTATATTACGACTACGGCTTTTTGAAATTATTTCACTTGCTTTGACATTAAGCTCTCTTGCAACGGTTGTAATAATATTATCGTGAGTAATATTTTCACGATTTTCACGTATCTGTTCTTTGAGAACATTTTTTGCAAATTCTATGCCTATATCAGCATGCATAAGTTGTGAATAGGCATTAAGTTTTACTAAAATACCTTCAATTTCACGTGAATTATTTTCTATAATAGTTGCGATATAATTTATAACTTCTTTATCAAGTTTAACGCGGTTTATTTCACATTTTTTCTTGATGATTTCTATCTTTGTTTCAAGCCCTGGAGGTTGGATATCAGCCACTAATCCCCACTCAAAACGACTTTTAAGACGCTCTTCAAGTCCTGCAATTTTTTTAGGATGTTTATCAGCTGTCATGACAATCTGCTTGCCATCATTACGAAGGGATTCAAAGGTGTGAAAAAACTCTTCTTGAGTTGATGCTTTGTTGCTAAGAAATTGAATATCATCTATTAAAAGTACATCACATTTTCGATATTTGTCTTTAAATCTATCCATAGTACCATTACTTAAGTGCCGAGTAAAATCATTTAAAAACTGCTCAACAGAAGTATAAATGATATTTTTACCTTGATTTTGTAAAACATTTCCTATAGCTTGCATAAGGTGTGTTTTGCCCAAACCTACTCCACCATATATAAAGAGTGGATTGTAAATAGCACCTGGTTTTTTACTGACACTTTTGGAGGCTTTAACAGCAAATTCGTTTGATCCACCTTCTACATAGTTATTAAAAGTGTAAGAGGGATTTAATAAGGATTGAATAGGCTTATCAGAAGAGACTTTTTTAGTGATTTTTCCAGTAGTATTACTTTTTTTAGTGTTGATATTTATTTGAGGGTTAATACCTGTATTAATTTCAAAAAGATGCGCTATAGTATTAGTATATTTTGTTTTAATATAATTGGCTATTAATTGATTTGGTGCCATAAAAATAATATAGTCTTTTTTTGATTTTTCGTCATCATAAATTAGTTGTTTGATATAACGTGTATATTCTACTTCACTAATCTCTTTTTTAAGTTGATCTAATACTTTTTGTCCAATATTTTTTTTGTTCAATGCTTTAGCCTAATGTGTGAATATAAAAAATATTATACTGAATTGCTCCCAATTATATGATAAAATCATGTGAATTTATTTTTCATCACTATGTGAATAGAGGTGTTTCAAAAAAGGAATACTCTGTGTTAATTTTAGGAATTGATCCTGGCACTATAAACTGTGGCTATGCCTTGATAGAAAAAGATGCAAGAAAAATAAATTTAGTTGAGGCAGGTATCATAAAAATGAAACCAGAAGATTTACAATTTCAGATTCCTCAAATGATAGAAGGTTTTAATCAGATATTTAAAACACATAAAATTGATGAAGTAGCGATGGAAAGTATGTTTTTTGCACATAATCCTAAAACTGTTATCAAACTTGCTCAATTTCGTGGGGCAATTATGTTAAAAATACTAGAAGAATTTGGTCAATTTGCCGAATATACTCCATTACAAATAAAAAAAGCAGTTACAGGCAAGGCAAAAGCATCAAAAGAGCAGGTCTCTTTTATGGTGCAACGACTTCTTGGAATAAAAAAAGAGATAAGACCACTCGATATAAGTGATGCTATGGCAGTTGCCATAACACATTCACAAAGAATTTGATTTATATCGAAACAAGTCTAAATAATAAACACTATATTTACATTTTTTTATATTATACTTACCACTAGATAGGGACACTATCTAAGATGATTGGCCTTTAGCTAGAATGTTGTCCTTATCCTTTTTATGATGTTCTTAAAAAAAAGGATAGCTTAAAAAGAAAAGTTACTTATTTTTGCTATAATAAAGACTTGTAACTATTTTACTTAGGATAATGATGCGAAATATTTTTATTTTACTTCTTTTAAATCTATCGCTTTTTGCTTATAGTGAAAATTTTAATGCCTATAATGAAGGCACTAAAAGCGGTAATTTGAATGATACTGGAATCACTTTTAGCTCTAAAGGAACTTGGGAAGTTTTCACAACACCTTTTTCTATTTTTGACACTCCTGTCTTACTTGAACCAAGTTCAACAACTGACAATAATCCGCTCACGCTCTCATTCAAAGAGACTCAATGCCAATTTTCACTAGACTTTGCTACTGATGGAGAAGATATACTTAATGTTATTGGTTTATACCGTGGTAAAGAAGTTTTTAAACAAATATTTTCAGGTGAAAACAGAGCAGGTAGTTATGTTGGTACCTTTAAAATTAATACTAAGCTAGATAGTGTAAAAGTATATACAAAAGATAAAAAACGCCTTCTTATAGATAATATCCAGACTACTTCATGTAAACTTGATAGTTATAATCTTGATGAGAGAATGATAGCTCATTACTCATTTGAGGAAGATAATACTTTCGAAGGTGTTATTGGAAATGCCTTATACATAAAAGAGGCTCTTGAATTTCCTAAAGAAAAAGATATTAAGAGTATTGCTCTGTGGTTTCGCGCTGATGATGTCCAAAACGCTCCCATAATTTTACAGACTAATAATCTTCGTGTAAAAGTTAGTATTAATGAAGATTCTTTTATACAATTAGATTTAGATGATGCTTTTTTCTCTCCTTATATCTCTAAAATAGAAATATCATCAAGACAATGGACATATCTTGTTCTTACAAAAGATCAAGAAAAACTCAATATTTATATCAATAGTGAACTTCATGGTTCATTTGTGCTAGCTTCTTTACTTCAAAAAGATGATGAATACATAGTTTTAGGCGATGATGATTTTGGAATGATGGATGAAGTCAGATTTTATAATCGTACACTTAATAAAGATGAGATTGTAGAATTGTATCATACAAGAGAGACATTTACACAAAGCTATACATTAGGCAATGATGCAGGATTTAAGGCAGGAAAGCAATTTTGTATTAATAATCCAAAAGCTTGTGGATTACAAGCAGGTTCTACTATAAAAGATATTTCCATAGAAAAAGACATTAAAACTCTTCAAGGAAAAACTTTTGACATAGAGTGGTATCTTTGGAATGCAGGTGGAAATACTTATCTACTCAGTGGTGATTCTAATAACTCTAGCATCTGGCAATTAGTACCAGACACGCGTCAATGGAAACCTGTTCATAATGCTGGAACTTTTGATGGCTTTGAAGGGCAAGATGCTCTTTTTGATTCAGTCACTATCTCAGAAGATACAAAACAGATCACATTTGGAAATGAAATCAACGCTTCAAAAGAAAATTAACTTTTCATCTCTTTTTTAACTCTTTTTCGCCATAATGCTTCTCTTGATTAAAGGTGAAAAAGATGATTGACAGAAAAAAAATATATAATCCAAATTCAACAGAAAGTGTCTCTAATCGTAAAGTATTTGGTGGTGATCCTACTGGAATATTTGAGCTTAATAATATCAAATATCAGTGGGCATATAATCTTTGGGAAGTGATGCTTAATAACACATGGTTTCCTAAAGAAGTAGATATGACACGTGATGTTATAGATTATAAAAATCTTACTCAAAATGAGAAAGATGCCTATGATAAAACACTCTCACAGCTTATCTTTATGGACTCACTCCAGACAAATAATCTTATAGATAATGTTAATCCTTATGTAACTTCACCTGAAATCAATCTCATACTTGTACGCCAATCTTTTGAAGAAGCACTTCACTCACAAAGTTATGCAGTTATGGTTGATTCTATCTCTACAAACTCTGAAGAGATTTACGAACTGTGGCGTCGCGATATGATGCTTAAGCGCAAAAATGATGCCATTGCTAATGTATATGAAACACTCTCAGATAATCCAACTGAACATAACTTTGTCAAAGCCTGCTTTGCAAATCAGATTTTAGAAGGTATCTATTTTTATAGTGGTTTTGCTTATCTTTATACCTTAGCACGCTCTGGAAAAATGCTAGGTTCTGCAGAGATGATTCGTTTTATCCAGCGAGATGAAGTTACTCACCTTGTGCTTTTTCAAAATATCATTAATACACTCAAGCGTGAACGACCTGATCTTTTTACTAAAGAGCTTGAAGATGAAGTATATGAAATGTTTAAAGAAGCTGTGCAGCTCGAAGTTGATTGGGGTCAGTACATTACTCAAGGACAAATTTTAGGATTAACCGATGAGATTGTCGAACAATATATTCAATATTTAGCTGATGATCGCTTAACAAATGTAGGAATGAAACCGATATATAATGTTGACAATCCTATCAAATGGGTAGATGATTTTTCTAAATTTAATGATCAAAAAACAAACTTTTTTGAAGGTACAGTTGCTAACTATTCCAAAGGGTCTCTCAGCTTTGATGACTTCTAAACAACTCATCTCACTCTGTTTTGCTTCAAGTTCAGATTATGAGGATAATCTTACTAAACTCATTAGTTTAGTACAAAGTGCTCCAAAAGGTGCTATTATCGTAGCGCCTGAAGTCTGTTTGACAGATTATGATTATGAGAACTTTGAAAAGGCAATAGCTTTTAGTACCCCTGCCATTGAAAAACTACTCTTACATGTAAAAGAAAAAACTCTTATATTCACGCTCATTGAAAAAGAAACTAATGGCATCTATAACAATGCTAAAGTTCTTCATAATGGCAAACTTATCCATACTCAAGCCAAAGCAAAACTTTTTAAATTTGGAGATGAACATCACTATTTTCAAGCAGGTAAAGAAGAGAATATACAAATTTTTGAAGTTGATGGTTTAAAAATAGGGCTACTTATCTGTTTTGAGTTACGGTTTAAAGAGTTGTGGAGACAACTAGAAGGTGCAGATATCATCGCTATACCTTCACGCTGGGGAAAATTACGCTCACAGAACTTTATTTCACTTACAAATGCACTCGCTATTATAAATCAATGCTATGTTATAGCCTCTGACGCCTCTAATGATGACTTTACAGCGCAAAGTGCTGTTATCTCGCCTTTTGGCTTAGAAGAGCGTGATGGTAATTCAGAGCTTCTTTCACTCAAATTTGAGCTTTCAGAGATTAAAAAAATGCGCCGCTATATGGATGTAGGTATCTCATGACAAAAATTACACAGATGAAAAACTCTAGGCTTGCAGAGGAAATTCATCAGCGATTTTTTTTAGAAAGTGATATAAAAAAAGCTATCGCAAATACAAATCGTGAGACATTTGTACCTACTGGTTTTCGCCATCAAGCTTATAAACTTGATGCCTTGCCTATGAGTGCACAGCAGTGGATTAGCTCTCCACTTACCGTAGCGAAGATGACACAGTATCTTTCACCAAAGGGTGCTGATAGAGTTTTAGAAATAGGTTGTGGTAGTGGTTATCAAGCAGCAGTACTTTCACATCTTTTTCGTGGTGTCTTTACTATAGAGAGAATAGAGCCTCTCTTGCGAGAAGCTAAAGAACGTTTTCGATCTCTTGGTATAATGAATGTGCATACACGTAACGATGATGGGCAAAATGGCTGGATTCAGTATGCACCTTATGATAGAATACTCTATTCAGCTTCACCCAAGTCAATTCCTCAGCGTTTAATTGAGCAATTATGCGATGGTGGAATATTAGTTGCACCAATTGATAAAAACGGCAAGCAGTTTATCACACGTTACCGTAAAATAAATGGTCATCTTAGTGAAGAGAAGCTTGAATCTTGTATTTTTGTTCCTGTTTTAAATGGGGTTCAACTATAATTTTGTTAAGTTAAATTAATAAAAATCATTAATTATATTTTAATTAATAAACTGTTATAATTATAATCAGTCTAAATTTTCGAGGAAGTAACATGAAAAAACATGCTTATTTAACCCAAGAAAATATCATCCATGCATTAGCACAACATGCTATAACAGAACTTGAAGCGAACAAGTTGCTCAAAAGGCTTAATAGTTGTGTAAAAAAAGCTAAGCACTAAGGCTATTTTCTTGATATTTTAATGTACTGCCTCTTATGTAGAGGGGTGCATTATGTGCTCCATCAAAACTACTATAATTTCCAATACAAACCATGACACCTTTATCATCAAAAAGTATAGAAATACTTTCGCTCATATCAAGAAATGAGAGTTGATTTTATCCACAAATCGCGCATCATTCACACCGCATATTTCTAACTCTAAATCAATCCAATCAAAGCCACGCCCCTCATCTTGAGTACTAAGTCTTAAAAGCATTGTACTTGAATTTAATATTTTAAGCCTACGAAGTTCTCCATTGATAGCCCTATCGAAACGCTTATTGAAGGAATCAATATGGCTTACATTAAAGTGCTTGGTTTGTGGTGCTTGGGGAAGTTATGAAAGGTTTATTTAAGGGTTGAGAATTTCTAACATTTCTAGAGAATGAAGTATAAGTGAAGAGCGTTATAAATCGCAACGGGGGCTTACATGTAAGGCATCAATTGGAGTAAAAAGTCTCTTATCGTACATCTCAAGAGCTACTCTACCTATCATAGCGGCATTGTCAGAGCAGTATTGTAAGGGGGCAAGAAGTAATTGCACTTTATAGGGGGTAAGAAGTTTCTCAATCTCCGCTCGCAAATAAAGGTTTGCACTGGCTCCGCCTACTATTGCAAAACGCTTTGGTGGATGATTTTGAAAATATTTATTGAGTTTATATGTTAGATGTTTTGTGGCTATATGCTCAAATGAGGCAGCGATATCTGGATAATCTTCCTCATTTCCAGCTTCTACAGCAAGACGAACCGCATTTTTAAGACCCGAATAACTAAAGGCAATTTTTTTATTTTGCAAAAGAGGTACAGTAAAGTTATAGCGTAGTCGATTTGCACCTTTGGCTAGCTTTTCGATAATTGGCCCACCAGGATAAGCAAGTTGCATCATCTTTGCCACCTTGTCAAAACTCTCACCAAAACTATCATCCATAGTGGAAGCAACTGTGCGCATCTTTTCTAAACTCTCTACTTCTATAACTTGGGTGTGTCCACCTGAAACTAAGAGTACTGTAAGTGGAAACTGCGCCTCTTTTTCTATAAAAAGTGAATAAATATGCCCTTTAAGATGATTAACTCCTATAAGTGGAACATGAAGACTAAGGCTGAGCGCCTTAGCCATTGTTACACCTTCGACAAGAGTAACGCTCAGTCCCGGCTCGTTTGTAACTGCTATAGCTTTTATGTGAGGAAGATATTCATTGCATGATTGAAGTATCTTTGGTAAGGCTTGCGCATGAAGTCGCGAGGCGAGTTCAGGAACAACACCGCCATAAACACTATGCTCTAGTTCTTGAGATATTTTTTTATGAAAAAGAAGTTTTTTAGTTTTTATCTCTGTGATAGCGATGGAGCTATCATCACAACTGCTTTCTATACTTAAAAGCATTTAACTTTCCTCTTTTTGAGTTTTATAGTTTAATCTCATCTTAAAACAAGTTTTACTAGGGTGAGGAGCAACAAATAAGCGACCGTCATGCATTTTTTCAACTATTTGGCGACTCATATATAGACCAATACCTGTGCCTTGTGATTTTGATTTCGTCGTAAAGTAAGGGTCAAAAATATGTTCTACAATATTTTTTATTCTTAAAAATTTGAACATTTTTCTCTTTCAGGTCTCTTTTTTTGAGATTCAACCCACTCTAAAACCCAAGGCCAAGCTCCAAAACCACTCTCAGTATTGATGTGTCCCATATTTTGGAACACTTTGTGCTTGACATTAAGTGCTCGAGCAAAACGGATTCCTTCCAATTTGTTCAGATATGGGCCATCATCCGATGTCACTAAGAGCGACTCCTTTGTAAATAAATTCTTAGGTATCTCCACAGGAAAGAAACTTGCAATTTCTCTGTACTCGCGTAAATCACGTGGTGGAGCTACCATAAGCAATCGCCTTACATGTAAGCTTAAACCTTCATTACATAGATGCCACCATAAGATATTTCCTAAAGAGTGACAAATTACGATATCAGGCTTTAGCTCATCAATAAGCTCTCTAGCTTCACAAAGCCACTGCTCTTTTTTTGGTTCAAGCGGGTCGCTTAGCTGAGGAAAGGCAACGATATAGCCACGACTCACAAGTTCGCGTGCTAGCCAGTCTTGCCAATGTGGACTCGGCGAAGCGTGCCAACCATAAAGAATTAAGACCTTCTTCATGAAAGTGTTCTCACAAACTGGCGTACTTCATCATCCATAGCAAAAACCGCATCAATACTCTCAGGTTCGCTATCAAAATGTTCATAAGCTTTTATGATGCGTTCAGAAATCTGCAAAAACCCAATTTTGCCTATGATAAATTGCTCAATCGCCACTTCATTTGCAGCATTAATAATGACACCACGATTTGGATTTTGCAAGATATCATCTTTGAGTTCCCAGATAAGATAACGCTCTTTTGAAATCTCACGAAATTCTAATGAGCCTATTTCTAGTAAATTAACAGGCTTTAAAATTGTCTCATTAAGCTCTTTGTTTAAAGCATGGGCGATAGGAAGTTTCATATCGGTGTTGGCAAAGTGCGCTGTCGTTGATCCATCTGTAAAATCTATAAGAGCATGAATAAGAGACTTAGTTTCTATCACCGCATCATACTGACCCTCACCAAAAAGCCAACGAGCCTCTAATAGTTCAAAGAGCTTATTAACCATGCTTGCACTGTCTATTGTGATTTTGCGTCCCATAGACCAATTTGGATGTTTGAGTGCGTCAGAGAGTGAAGCAGTTTTGAGTTTTTCCAGAGGCCAGTCACGAAAAGAACCCCCACTTGCTGTAATAATCATTCTCGAAACAGGACTTTTTCCTTGGAGTAGATACCATAAACCAAAATGCTCACTATCAATAGGCTGAATATGTGAAGTATCTATAAACGCTCCCCCAGCTACAAGAGACTCTTTGTTGGCAAGGGCGATTTTCTTCTTACATGCAAGTGCTTCAAGTGTGGCATGAAGTCCTGCAAAGCCTACAATAGCATTGACTACCAAATCACTCTTCGCTTCACGAATGGCTTCTACTATTCCCTCTTCCCCACAGAGAACATGAGAGTGCCTTACATGTAAGATATCTTTACAATCTTGCACGACAACTATTTTAGGAGAAAACTTCTCTATCTGCTCATTTAAAAGCGCGATATTTTTACCACAAGCAAGTACTTCTACATGTAACTTAAAGCGCTCTGCTATAAGAAGGGCATTGACTCCGATAGAACCTGTTGAACCAAGAAGAATCAAACAAGACCTCGAAGTAGAACCAGCATCACAACGCTAGCAAAAAGATAACCATCTATTCTATCAAGCACCCCGCCATGCCCTGGTAAAATAATGCCGCTATCTTTCACTCCTGCTTGTCGTTTTAATGAACTTTCAAACAGATCACCAAAGATAGAGGCGATAGAGACTGCAAAAGAGATAATAACTGCTTTTTCAATATCAACAATCATAATCCCCACAAATGAAGCAGCAGTAGTTGCAAGTATGACACCCCCAACAAGTCCCTCCATTGTTTTTTTAGGAGATGTTGGAGAAAAAGGTGTTTTACCGATACTTTTTCCTACAAAATAGGCTCCCGTATCTGTCGCTGCCACTGCTACAAGTAGCCATAGCAGTGCAATCATTCCATACTCTTTGTACATACTAAGGGCAAATAACATCCCTGCGGTTGGATAGAGAAAAGGCAAAAAATTACTCCATGACTTCTCATTTTTATATGCCATAAAGGAGGCAAATATAATCCCAGCCATGACAAACAAGTCATCACCATAAGGGTAAAAAAGCGCTACTATCCAGATAAGTACTGCATAAAAATAGAGTTTGTTGTCTTTGATACCAAAAAGATTATTCGCTTCATAAAATGCCAAGAGATAGACCCCACCGAGAAAAAGCCATGTGAGATAAAAATTATCAATATAACCAATTAAAAAGACCCCAGCAATAAGCCCTAACCCTGTTACAACTCGATCAGTATGTGATCCAAAAAGTTTCATACAATTTCCGAAAATATAAGATATGACATTATAACCCTTTACATGTAAAAAGAACAAGGTATGATAAGATTAGCATCTCTAAACTCTAAATAATAGGACTTTTAATGCAAGCATATGAACGTTTTTATCCTATCTCTAATGACTTTCGTGCGCCTTATGCTCGAGATCGTGATAGAATTATCCATTCAGGAAGTTTTCGCAGACTCGAATATAAAACGCAAGTTTTTCTTAATCAAGAAGGAGATTTTTTTCGTACTCGCTTGACACATTCTATCGAAGTTTCTCAGGTGGCACGCTCTATTACGGCGAGTCTTGGATTGCAGGAATCCTTAACTGAGGCGATAGCCTTAGCTCATGATTTAGGTCATACTCCTTTTGGGCATATTGGAGGCGATGCCTTAGATGAAGCACTTAAAGCAGATGGTTTTGCAAATGGCTTTGAACACAACTTTCAATCTTTTCGAGTCGTTACAAAACTAGAAAAACGTTACAGTGGTTTTTTGGGGCTCAATCTCTCTTTTGCAACACTAGAAGGGATCTTAAAACACTCTTATCCTTACAATAAATCTTTTTTACCTCCTAGCATAGATGAACAATTCAATCTTGCAACCCACCCTTCCATAGAAGCGATGATAGTTGATAGGGCTGATGAGATTGCTTATATTGCTCATGATATTGATGATGGAGTTCACTCTGGGCTTATCAGTTTTGAGACTCTTAAAGAGAGTGCTTTAATCCAAGAAATTTTACAAAAGGTATCTGATGAGGGCGTCTCTCAAGAAGATGATGAGATGTTTCGCTACCGCTTTAGCTCCCATCTGATTAATCACTTAGTCTATTCTCTTTTGACTTACTGTGAAAAAAATATAGATACTTCAAAAGTTTTGAGTGCAAGTATTGATGCACTAGAACCTGTCCCTATCGGCTTTGAACCTGCATTGGAGACAAAGATTAAAAAACTCAAAAAAATTCTCTTTCAAGAACTCTACCAACATAAAACTGTAATTCGTAAAATGTACGCAGGCAAGCAAGCTGTTATAGGTCTTTATAGGGCCTTAAATGATGAGCCAAAAATCATGCCAAAATTTTACCGAGAACAGTTACATGTAAGAGCCAAACATAGAATAATCGCAGACTATATCGCTGGCATGAGTGATAGATATGCCATGAATCTATATAATGAGGTGTATGGGAAAAACGTATAATCGCGAGACTATGGCAAGCAAAAATATACGCAATAGCATCTATCCAAAAAGCCGAGAAAAAAAGCCTTTACCTTGCGCTTTTTTCACCATAGAGATAAGCCTATCCATAGAAGGCGCACCAAGTTCATAATCTTTGAGTATCTTATCTCTGCCGATGGCAACACAAAAAGGGACGCTCTGTATCTCGTACTTTTGTGCAAGTTTTGGATTGTGCGTTACATCCACTTTGCAGATAAGCGCCTCTTCTTGAAAAATCTCAGCCAAGCCTGGTAATCTTGGAAGCAACTCTTGACAAGGCCCACAAGAAGGGGAGTAAAAATCTATAAATATCGCCTTATCATTCTCCTGTATCGTCTGGGAGTAATTTGTATCATTGAGTTCAAAAACCATGTGTTTCCTTTATTTAGCTACTTCAATTGTAGCGAAAGTGGAATTTATTGTCTTTTAAGTACTTAACTTTCGCACCTAAATCCAAGCATTTTCTGTGTAACATCCTGCAATACACTGATAATAGAGGTTAAATCTTCATTTCTATTTACAATATCCTCAACTTTAGCTATCTCTTCGAGAATAGCA